>Ga0310697_10005676_pt1 | contig 12006 bp, 9 predicted proteins | sample 172DNAGHGlowgp2_FD_203883 | JGI IMG/M metagenome (GOLD analysis project Ga0310697, IMG submission 203883) | Sheep rumen microbial communities from Palmerston North, Manawatu-Wanganui, New Zealand - 1728 DNA GHGlow gp2 (v2) (version 2) | ecosystem: Host-associated > Mammals > Digestive system >... | reverse complement strand
TCGAGGTAAAAGCGGTTTCCTCTCCAGCCTTCCCGCTTAAGGAGTCAGAGAGCAAGAACCTGCTGAAGTTCTACATGAACGACGTCGGGCTTCTTACTAATGAGCTGTATAAGTACAACATCGACGCAGTCATGAACGACCGCCTCAGTGTGAATCTGGGAAGCGTCTATGAAAGCGTTGTCGCCTCCGAGCTGAGGGCTCACTGCTCAGGACCGCTCTACTACTACGACAACAAGGCCCATGGCGAGGTGGAGTTCCTTCTGGATGACTACGACCATGCCGCCATCCTGCCGGTGGAAGTGAAATCAGGGAAAGACTATACAATCCATCGGGCACTCAATGCTTTTCTGGCGAATCCGGACTACCACGTTCACGACGCTTACGTCCTGTCCAATGAACGGATCATAAAAAAAGACAGGTTCATCACCTATCTTCCCATTTATTTTGCTCCCTTTATTCGGAGCAACCATCCAGAAATTGTGACACTCTAATACAGCTTGCGTTTTAGCTTGGAAATTTTGTAATACATTGATAATAAGCACACAAAAGTGCTCCCGCCCGGGGCACCTTAAAAAGAGCTAACTGCCTGATTTTCAGCGGTTAGCTCTTTTTGCGTCTCAGTTTTTGGCGACATTTTGGCGACTTAGAGAGTTTGCCGACTTGTTAGGCAACTGGTTCTTCGTCTTTGTTATCTGGGAATGGAGATTTCAATAGTTCGCTAATTTCAAAGTCCGTGCGTTGAAGGTTTAGGGCGCAAGAGATAACAAAATCATAACAGAAAGAAGAGTTCCGAGAATTGGCCACTATGTTTGCTTTAGGGTGCCAGTCAAACTTCCGCCCGCCCTTCTCGGGCCAAACATTGATGTACGGGCTTAATAACTCGAATTTTGTATACTGCTTATAATCAATCCCAAGGCCAATAATAGTCAATGCCGCATCGATGTTCAGAAGATCGTTTTTAATCTTCTTTATATTCTCGTCAATCTGGTGATTAAATTTAGAGTCTCTAAAGAAATGCTTGCATTCTTTAACTGCCGAAAAGGGCGACTCATAAAAATAGGATTTATCCTCCTCGTGTCGTATTAAAAGCTCTTTAAATGCCACATGCGACAAGCAAATAGATTCCACGAAATTACTCTTATTGTGTGCATCATTAGCCTTAATAAGCCACTCTGCTACTGAAGAATACTTTATTAGGCTTGTCATTGAGATTTCTGAGAATTCAACGTCGAAGAATAAGGAAGTATTTAGCTCAAAGAACTCGGTAGTGTTCGCTCTTGCGATCTCGATATCAAGAGAAGATGGGATTTCACCATGATGTTTCAGCGCGACTCTCTTGTTGTTCAAGTTCTGCATTTGTGAGTAATTCTGCAGATCGGGAAGTTTAGAGAAATAATCCATAAACATTGTATTTCGCTCAATTCTCACCCCCTTGATATCCGCACAAATCTTCATAAACATCTCTATGCTGTCATGAAAGGGTAATAGACAGAGGCCATTGGTTGGTTCTGATTCATATGAAAGAGCCAAACCTTGCTGATAGAGATGTTTTACAACAGCAAGTCGCTTTATTATCAACTCGTCCATCGAATGCTTTAGTTCTGGTATTCTCTAACTAATTCTTCAACAATATAATTATCCCCGTATAGGTAAAGGCCGGTCTTTTCGTCATGGAAACGCCGACAGGTATTGCTCTTATAGAAGATATCCAGCGCGTCCGTCAAAGAAATGTGGAAGCGCTCAGACATTTTTACCACAATACAACCTATTCGATTCCATCGAATAATGTTGCGTACTTGTCTATGTTCTTCTGCACTCATAATGCAATCACATCCTTGAAAGAAAGATGCTTTTCAATGACTTCCTGATTCAGGATACAAATCTGATTGTTTGGCTGATGTTCGGAAAGGCGGTAAAGTGCCGTCTCTTCATCCATTAGGCCAAGAGAATACAGGTTGACGGTATCGACGACTCGGTCATTGGCAATTCCGCCCTCGATTATGTCATAGTCCGCCCATGGCTTCAATCCATTCCTGCTATCGACGATGAAATGAAGCCAATTCCTGTCGTATGCCGGAAAGAGCAGATAGCGATACTCCTTAATGGCAGACTCCCTGTCAAACTCATAAACGTTCAACACACCTGGTTCTTTACGGGAATCAGCCTGACGGGCGGCCCACTCCTCAGCTTGTTCTTTTAAATTCGTCAAATAAAAACCTCGGCCGAAATCCAGGTCCGGCCTGCCGAAATCACATAGCGGATGCTCTACCCGCACGGTTGCTCCATGATAAAGAATCATTTCTGTCCCTCCCAGCGCTTTAAGGTTTCAATCATTCCAGCGGTCACATTTGCGCGGCTCTCCGTATGCAACACATCATAATGCGGGATGATATAGTCGTCAATCATTCCCACTGTCTTCATCCGTTCGTAAACCTCCGCATAATCCAAACTAAGCTTATCCGCGACATCTTCAATACAAGATGCCACGAAGCTCATCAAGATTTCCTTGTCTGTGCGTTGAATCAACGTGCTCATAACAATGCAAAGTTAAAATAAATACATTACTCGAGAGGCAGGAACTCCTCTGGAATACAAAGATTCTTCTTGAAGTATTCTATAAGTTCGGGATTATTTTTTCTCTCAAATAAAAGTTTGATGAGATACCCATCCAGAAAAAAAGAAGCTAGACTTATCAACACGGGAATTATAACCGAATTGTTGAATGCTTGATCTTCCCCAATAAACCCCGTTCTAATCATCCACAATACTCCTCCTACTAACACCAAAAGAAAGATAACGATTCCAAGAATTGGCCGGTTCTGCCACTTTTTGAGCTTTTTATCGATATACTTTCCCTTTTGAAGTTGCCGCCTTTCATTTTCAGCAATGATCGTTGACTGTAATTGTTGAGACTTTTCTTGTTCTGCTTTGTATTTGTTTTCAGATTCTGAAAGTCGTTTCGAAGAGCTATCTTCAAGTTCAGTTTTCTCTTTACTAAGTTTTTGAATAGTATCTTCTTTTTCTTTCAACTGTTGTCTGTTCCCTTGAATTGCAGATTCTAAAGATTTAAAATTCTTCTTTACTTCCTGAATGTCGGCCTCCATCTTTTGATAGTGTTCCTGAATAGCTTCTTGCCTCTGTATCTCCTTGTCAATCTCCGAGGTCAAGGAAGAATTGAAACGCGTTGAATCAGTGTTGGCAAGCGCATTAAGCCCTTCAATATCGTCTATTTGTCTGCTTGCTATTCTTGAGGAGAGTAAAACAATATCACGATCAGTCAAATCCTCTTTAGAGTATTTTTCAATATTCTCCTCTAATTCACGAATAACCCTCTTCCTCGGTAGCGATTGACTAATTGTATAGGCGGCCAAAGAAGTTAATCCAATTTCAGCGATTGAATTTGCTTGTTCGATATCTATTCCGGGGGAAGAGAGCCATATTATACTAAGCAAGTCATCTGCTTTAATGAATTCCGGCTGATATGAGTTGTCTGATGAAAATACAAGAGAATCCCTATGCTTTTCATCCTCATAATGTGATATAGTATTATTTACAAACCAACAATTAACATCTTCGAATCTTTGTATTCTTTTCCCACCACGAAAATCTCTGACATACTGGATAGCTAGCGCATCATGAAGTGCTGCGCTTTGCGATCTTCTAATTGTTCGGAACTGTTCATACTCTTTAGAGAACTTTGCTTTGTTTCGCTGCTTTGAAAGGTCTTTTATAATGCTTATTCCATAACTACCAAGACTATTCTCTAAATTATCCGAAACTCGTAATAAATCGGCGGCATTTAACTTCCTTCGAGAGCAAGCATTGAGGATGTCTTCTTTATAAATAGCTTTTGACAAATAATTGGATTCAAAAGTTGATGCTTTTGCTGAGAATAATGCCCTTATCTCGTCAATTGTATCTGACATTACATGAAAAGTATACCCAAGATTCCTACAAACATCAAGCAGCATTCTGCATGTCATCGTTGATTCTGGGGTATTTAAATCAAGAAGACTAACCACAAAATTCGTATCTAATAAAAGAGTAACAGACATTCTTGCTTCACTAGGATTATATCCTAGATAGCAAGTAAGCATTGACCCCAAATAAAGGTTGCGAAGTTGATCATATGAAACTGGATCTTTCTTGCAATAATTAATAAATTCAGCTGCTATTACATCCGAAGATTGAATATCATCGGTTTCATGAGTAAGATACCGTGAAACAGAAGCCCGATTCTTTTCAATCAAATCAACAACAGACGAATAAGGTCTTTCTGCATACCCAAAAAGATAACAAAAGTTGTTAAATTTATTCTCGAGTTGTTTATAGCTATCATGGCAACGAGAGATTTCTTCGTCATAATCCTCAAAAGAGAACTGTTTTATGTGAAAACTACCATCTGAATAAACAGTCAACCTTCGTTCTGGCTCATTAGTTTCCTGAGCAATTCTCCTCAGGATAGTACTCAGTACAGGTGTTGGCATATTTATGCCATATAATTCGGAAATGACCTCGGCTAGTTCTGAAAGGTTCTCTGCGCCAGTGTTCTTTCTCTCTGCCAAAAACACGTGAAGCGCTTTTTTTACTAGTGGGGCAAATATGTCTAATGGTCCACCGCTTAAGGTCCGTGAAGAATTAATATGCGCCAGTAAACTATAGGTTATAGCTCGGTTCTGTGTTTTTGTGCTCATATTATAACGTTCTCAAATAATCCAATATGTCTTATTATCCGACCAGTATCATATCTGTAATAGAAATTCCGGCTATACCATAGTCCTAGCTTGCTGGAAGACGCGGGTGTTGACGAAGTTGCGGAAGGTCTCGTTGTCGAGGTAGTTGCGGGCGAACTCTGTGTGCTCGGCCATCATGTTGATGACGATTTGGAAGAGGTCGGTGTTGCACTGGATCTGGGCGGTGTCGCTGTCGGAGTTGTGGACGGCGTTAACGAAAGCTTCGCTCTGTGCCAGGAGGTCCGGGAGCTGCTGAATCTGTGCGCGGACGGTATCTGCATGTTCCCATTCGATGCCGCCGTAGAGGGTGTTGAAGTCGTCGATGATTCTGGAGAGGGCTTCCATTTCAGGCTCTGACTTTCCGCCGCCGGTGCCAACGGGCACAGGGTCAATTTCGGTGTTCTTGTCGGTCAGGGAGATGTTGACCTCTTCCTGCTCGACTACACGGTATTTGTCGAAGTCGATGGCTTCGATGAGGCCTTCAGTCCAGTCGTCGATTGCCAGCTTGGGCAGCTTGGTGCCCAGGTAGTAGTAGAAGTGGTAGAGTTTCTCCCATTCTACGCTTATGAATGGCATTACGGCCGCCAGGAAAGGATATGTGCGGACATAACTCTTGATGGCGCTCTTGCATTTGATCTGCTGATCTTCGCTCAGTTCTGTCTTAAATCGGGCTACACAGCGGTTCATGATGACATCCAGTTCCTCTCTCGGTGCAGCAGTCCAGTAGAGTTTGTTGAACTCCTGAACATTATCTTCCGTGTAGATGTTGGCACCCTCGATGATTTCAATGAGGTCATTGAGCTTATTGGGGTCTGTCTCGTGAGAGAGCGATGTGCCTTTGTAGTAAGTCTGGAATGCACGCTGGATATCTTCCGGCTCATTAGCGAAGTCAAGGATGAAGGTGTCCTTTTTCTTGGGGTGGCAGCGATTGAGGCGGGAAAGCGTCTGGACGGCCTTTACATCAGAAAGTTGCTTATCTACATACATCGTATGAAGCAGCGGTTGGTCGTATCCCGTCTGGAATTTATTGGCCACCACAAGTATGCGGTACGGGTCTGTCTCAATCTTCTTCTCGATTTCTGATGAAGGGAATCCGTTGATTGTAGCTTCCGTGACCATCTTACCGCCGTATTCTTTTTCACCGGAGAATGCTACCACAGCCTTGTAGGGGCTATGCATATCCTCCAGCTGCTTGCTGATTGCGTAATAGAATTCGATGGCGCGGATGATGCTTGAGGTGACCACCATAGCACGGGCCTGGCCACCGACCTTATGGGCGCCGATGACCTTGTCCAGGAAGTGATTGACGATAATCAGAGACTTTTCCTGAATGGTCTGAGGCTGGCGCTCCACAAAGGCGCGAATCTTCTGGGAAGCCTGTTTCTTGTCAAATTCTGGATCTGATTCGATGGCCTTGAGAATCTTGTAATAGCTCTTGTAAGGCGTATAGTTGCGCAGCACGTCCATAATGAAGCCTTCCTCGATGGCCTGCTTCATCGTGTATTCGTGGAAGGGTTCGTGGCCGACCTTCCCGTCAGGGTGCTGGACCGGCGTGCCAAACATCTCCAGCGTCTTATTTTTGGGTGTGGCGGTGAAAGCGTAGTAATTCACGTTGGGGGCCATCTTGCGGCCCTTGATGATCTTTAGGATGCGGTCTTCGATATCCTCTTCTTCGCCCTCAGAATTTCCTGAGACCACAAGGTTCATATCGGCCGACATAGAGCCACTCTGCGAGCTGTGAGCTTCATCAATGATGATGGCGAAATTGAGGTCGCCCAGGGAGCCGCCGATGGCATCCAGGATAAACTGGAACTTGTGGATGGTGGTGATGATAATCTTCTTACCTCCCTGCAGGGCTTCCCGAAGCGTTGCCGAGTTTTCTGCCCAGGCGACAATGTTGGAGAGACGCTTGAAGGCAGTGATGTTATTACGGATCTGCTTATCCAGATTGACGCGGTCTGTAACGACGATGACAGAGTCCACGATGTTCTCGTCATCTTCCACCAGCGTGACGAGCTGGTAAGCCAGCCAAGTGATGGTATTGCTCTTGCCGGAGCCTGCGCTATGCTGGATGAGGAAGCGCTGGCCGATTGGGTTTGCACGGGTTTCCAAGAGGAGTTTCCTGACGCAATCCAGTTGGTGATAACGAGGCCAGATGACCTTTTTGACCGGCTTTGGCTTGCCCTCTTCCTCTTTCTCTATAACCTGCGCGTAATTCTCCAGGATGTCTGCAAGAGAGTCTTTCTGCAGGACTTCCTGCCAAAGATATTCGGTAAGGATCTTGGACTCCCTCCAAGGGTTGCCGGCACCGCCATTCACGCCCTTGTTAAACGGAAGGAACCAACTGTCCTTGCCCTTCAACTCGGAGCACATCCAGATTTCATCGTCATCCACTGCAAAGTGGACTGCGCAACGACGCGGGGCGAAAAGCGGATCTGTGGCCGGCCGGTCTTCCTGATACTGCTTGATGGCGTTCTTGTAGGTCTGGCCGGTATAGCGGTTCTTAAGTTCCACCGTGATGATAGGGAAACCGTTGAGGAAGATACAGACATCCAGGGCATCCAAGGTCTGCTGCGCCGAGTGATGAAGTTGGCGGGTAACGCTGAAGATGTTCTTCCGGTAGAAATCCAGGGCCGAAGGGTTCATCTCTGACGGGATGGGATAGTACAGGTCGAAAAGGAGGCCGTTGAAGCGGAATCCCTTCCGGAGGACATTGGTGATTCCATCCTGTGCGATCTTCTCCGACAGGCGCCGGAAGAAGTTCTTCTTTTGACTGTCCACGGCAAAGCACATGGTCTGCTCTACCTTCTCCGGCTGGGTAGCACGGATGAAACGCTCTACTCGGCCAGGGTCAAGGGTGTATTCCCGGTCAAAGTCTGACGACTTGCCCAGCTCGTAACCATTGTGGTCACGCAGGTATTCTACCATGATGGTCTCAAGACCTTTCTCTGTCATGTCTGTGTGGGGCATAGGCTATATGTTTTAGTCTTGCACATTCATTTGTCCGGTTATGACATCGGAAATGAGGCGTTGTTTATACTCTGAGAGATGTTCAATTTCTAATTTGAGCGATTGAATCATTGTCTCAATCTTATCAGCTCTTTTCTCAATAAACGACACAATAGCTCTCTGTTCTTCAATCGGCGGAATTGGCACATTCAACTTTCTAATACCATTGTAATTGAGGCTTTGGCGCAGTCCTCCGCCCATGCTATAAAATAGTTTCTTTATATCGAATGAATGAAGGGTGTAATAAAAGAATTCTGGCATTATGTAATACTCATCAACCTCAACAACTACATATGCGGAGGTGATAATACCGGTCTCTTTGCTGAGTCCCACTCTCAAGCTCTTATGGTCGTTCTGTAGATCCGTAAAACGAAATACAATATTACCAGGCTCAATAACTTGATATGTGTCAAATGATGCAGGAAGAAGGCCGTCTGTAGTATTGATGTCCTTACGAACAATCTTTCCATAACTTAAAGAAAGAAGATTCTGATGATGAATTTCTTTATTGGAGATATAATGCTCGCGTGCAACTTGGAACAGATATTTCATGTTCCAATGAGCAGGGATCTGACCAATCCATGGAATACCACTGTCCTTCATCGGGACATGGGGGTTGAGGCCTCGGGTAACGACGGAGGCTATTTCTGCTTGTTTAAATTCGTTAAGAGTTTGTAACTCTCTCTCTCTCTGGCATTTACAAGATTCAATTAAAGTTATTTTCTTATCAAGGAAGGCAACAATTCTTTTCTGCTCTTCAATTGGAGGGACCGGTAAGAACTGCCTACCAAACGTGAAGAAATTGAAATCAGTGGAACGCTCTCTAATCCCGCGATACAATGACTGAATAAAACCCGCTCTTGCCATTTCACGTAAAGCATAGGCATAATACTGAGGAATGTATGGTCCAGTCGGCGTACAACAATGATATACAGATGTGCCTTTTCCGTCAGAATCAGAAACTCCAATTGAACCGGCAAAAGCGTCCATTTGATGGATAACCAGGTCTCCTTTACGAATACCTTGATAACCCACCTCGGTTATTGATTCTGTAAAACCAGTTGTTCTGCGATTCTCTCTCAGCGTTACTTGACCATCCCTAAAGCAGGTAATAACTCGATCTTCCGGCCTCACATCGCGTTTTTCCTTCTTGAACATATACTTAGCCCTCCTGGTCTCCCAATGAGCTGGTATCTGTCCTATCCAAGGAATGATACTATCTTTGTATACTTTGTATCCAGTCATAACCTATCTCCCAAGAATCTCATTCAAAAGTCCATCTGTACTCTTCTCGATGTCACGAATGTCGGCCGTAATATCAGCAATAGAGCGGAGCTGTACGGGTTTGTAGAAGTACTTAGTGAAGCTGAGCTCATAACCAATGGTGGGCTCACCAAAGACTTCCTCAGGCTCATAAGGCAGGACTTCGTTCTTATGGAACGCCTCAATGCCGCCCGAATAGGTGAACGGAATCTGTTCCACCTCACCCTTTACCTTGGCCATCTTTACACGACCTTTCTTGTCCTTGATGACGTTGCCATCCTCATCCTTGGCAGGCTTGAAGAGTTCCACTTCCCAGTAGCCGAATTCCTCGTTCGGGAAGATCTTGCTATACTCATTCTCCTCAAAGGCCATCAGGAGATCCAGGATCTTCTTGCGGTCGGCCTCGTTGGTCTCACAGTTCTTTTCACCCAAATTCTTGCGAAGCGGAGACTTGATGGAAGTGGCATCAATGAGCTGGACCTTGCCTTTGCGCCGGGCTTCCTTGCGGTTGGTGACAATCCAGATGTAGGTGCCGATACCAGTATTGTAAAAGTCCTTCTCTGGCATGGCTATAATAGCCTCCAGCATGTCGTTCTCAATGATATAGCGACGCAGATTGCTCTCGCCACCGCCGGCATCACCTGTGAACAGAGAAGATCCATTATGCACCTCAACGATACGCGTGCCCAGTTTGGTCTTATCCTTCATGCGGCTGACATTGTTGGCCAGGAAAAGCATCTGAGGGTCTCCAATGCCCGGGATTACGTTGAACTCCGGATCATCGTCATAGACAAACTTGAAGCGGTGGTCGGAGATCTTCTTCTTCTCGCTCTCGGCCAGGCCCCATTTTTTGAGGTCCTCCTTCCAGGGAGTACCAAACGGCGGATTTGAGATGCAGAAGTCGTAGGTTTCTCCCTTGTGACCATCCTCGGAGATGGTAGAGCCGAAGGCGATGTACTGGCGGGAGGACCCGTTCAGGATGTAGTCGAAGGCACGGCGCTCGCCAGAAATCATAAGGTCGGCCTTACAGGTGGCGAAGGTCTCTGGCTGGAGTTCCTGGCCGAAGATGTTGATATTGATTTTGCGGCCACGTTCCTTGGCTAGACGCTTCATTTCCTCTTCGCTGATGGTAAGGATACCGCCGGTACCGCAGGCGCCGTCGTAAATGCTATAGGTATTGTCCTCCAGCTGGTCAGCAATGGGAACAATGGCCAGGTCAGCCAGCAGCTTGACATAGTCACGCGGGGTAAAGTGTTCACCAGCTTCGGTGACGTTGTTCTCTTCATTGAACTTCCGGAGGAGTTCCTCGAAGAGGGTGCCCATCATGTGGTTGTCAAGGGCAGGCAGGATTTCTTTCCCTTTGTCGTCCAGTACCGGCCTGATGCTGAGATTGATGGAGCTGTCGGTGAACTTGTCTATGATGGAGCCCAGGCGTTCCGCATCGGTCAAGTTGTCCACCTGCTGGCGAAGGCGGAACTTGTCGATGATATCCTGAACATCCTTGCTGTAGCCGTTGAGATACTCGATGAAGTTCATCTTGAGGCGCTTGGGATCGACCTCGGCCTTGAGCTTTTTCATCGTAAAGCGGGAGGTGTTGCAGAAGGGATAGCCGGTGACCTGGAAGAGGACAGGCTCCTGGTTGGAGATGCTCGCTGCGTCCAGCTGGGCTTTACGCTCCAGAACGGCATCCTTGGTGGGCTCCAACAGGATGTCCAGACGGCGAAGGACCGTCATAGGCATTATAATCTTCTTGTATTCTCCTTTCTCAAAGGCGTGAACCAGAACGTCATTGGCGATGTTCCAGATGAAGGAGAACAGGTGGTTGTATTGGGCGGTGTTCATAATGATACCTTTGAGCATTAAATGGTCGAACGTAGAAGGTCTTTGACATCCACTTCCAGGCAGGCGGCAATCTGAATCAATGTTTCTAGATTGGGCTGGACCTTATTGGTACACCATTTCGAGACCGTGGCGGGGTCTTTACCAAGTTGCTCAGCGAGCCACTTATTGGTACGCTTTTTATCGGCAAGAACAACCTTTAGCCGGTTAATGTCTTGATTCATCGTAGATATTTATTTGCTTTAAACGCAAATATAATGAAATCTATTGACACTTAAAAGGATTGATTCTCTTGAAATACAATTTGACCGGACTATTTCCAAAATGGAAACAGTCGTGGTTCTTTCCATTTTGGAAACAACCACTGATAAACAATGAACTACCAAGAGATCCCTGGCAGTTCAACGCTTGTTGGAGTTATCTCCTTCTTCCCCATCTTATCACCGGCGTAGTAACCATCTCCCGCGCCTTGCGGAAGCAGCGACGGGCCCAGAGGATGTCGTATTCGTCCTTGTCGCGACCCCAGTTTTGGTCGGGAATGGATCCGCCACCTCCGCAGTTTTGTGAGAAGGTGGTGGCGGCATCGACGTAACCGGCAAAGAGATGAAAGGCCGTCCGAAAGCTTTGGCTGTTCTCCTCCTGCGAATAAGACTTCTCTGTCATTTTGCTCTCTTCGGCAAAGACTCGAGCAACTCTTCCAGAAACCATCTTCTTATAGCGTTTTCCGTCCACAGTGAAGCCCCAGATGAAAAAGTATATATTTCTTGTCACTATTACGGAAAAGTGACAAGGTTTATATTATTTTAGCATAAACGGCCTGACTGTTCCTGATTTTGGTTGACTGTCTGCGTGTCTTATCGCGTGTGAAAGTTGACTCAGGTTTAACTGCTATTACTGGTTTTTGTTGACTATCTGGTGTTATCCCTAAGTTTGGTTTACTTCCCGAGTCTTATCGCTGTCAGGGGTTGACTGACGGCCGGAGGCCGGAAGGAGCCCCCTGACAGCATGGCAAAGGTAAACTTTTTTCAGCGATTCCCAAGGCCTCCTGTGCGGCCTTGATGGCCTCATCCCGGTAGCTGTGCCAGCGCTTCTTGATTTCCCCCTCACAGAATGCGGCCTGAGCCGGCGTCATCATGTCGATACTCATGTGCGGCCGCCGGGT
>Ga0310697_10005675_pt1 | contig 12007 bp, 4 predicted proteins | sample 172DNAGHGlowgp2_FD_203883 | JGI IMG/M metagenome (GOLD analysis project Ga0310697, IMG submission 203883) | Sheep rumen microbial communities from Palmerston North, Manawatu-Wanganui, New Zealand - 1728 DNA GHGlow gp2 (v2) (version 2) | ecosystem: Host-associated > Mammals > Digestive system >... | reverse complement strand
TTCCTCTTCCTGGGAGTGCTCCTCCACGGCACCCCTCTGGCCTACGTCCGCGCTTTCACCAAGGCGGCCACCGGGGCTTCGGGCATCATCTTGCAGTTCCCCTTTTACGCCGGCATCATGGGCATCATCACCGGCGTGGGTGCCAGTGGCATCTGTTTCGGCACCGTCATCAGCAACGCCTGCATCTCCATCTCCACACCCACCACCTACCCGCTCCTCACCTTCATCTGTGCTGCCGTGCTCAACATGTTCGTGCCCTCCGGCGGTGGCCACTGGGCCATCCAGGCTCCCATCATGTTTGCCGCCGGAGCTGACCTAGGTGTCGACCCCGGCCTCACCGGCACCGCCATCGCCTGGGGCGACGCCTGGACCAACCTCATCCAGCCCTTCTGGGCCATCCCTGCCTTGGCCATCGCCAAGCTCGACGCCAAAGACATCATGGGCTTCTGCCTCATCGACCTGCTCATCACAGGCATCATCATCTGCTCCGGCCTGGTGGTGTGGGCGTTATAGCCGCCGGGACAGAATAGATGGAAACAATTACAACGAAAGAGGGGTTAGGTCTGATAGAATTATCATTCTATCGCATCTATCCCCTCTTGAGAGGGGACGGGCGGTAGCCGTCCATTTGCATCTTTGTTTGTGTGCAGTATGGCGCGTCAGCCATCCCCTTTTCAAAGGGGAGCAAACATCCAGTGAATGTTTGCCGTAAGGCCGGGGTATGTTTCCAGAGGGATGGGGGGGATGTCCAGCTGAAGCAAAGCGACACCTTTAGTCGATAGGCAATAGTTTCTTTGTACCCATGTAGACTGTAGAAGATTTATTTTGACAAAAAAAACAATTATGTAGGATTTATTTTGTATATTTGCAGCACAATAATCGTTGATATGTTTATGCGTTGATATGATGTGACCTGTTCTGATTATCAACATTCAACTTGTCAACATCCAACAAGTTAGCACCATGGAAAACATATCTATTGACGGCCTGTATGCGACATCATTGGCAGCTGTGCGGAGGGTGAAAACCGACATCCACCGCTACTTGTACCACCAAATCAACTGGGACAACTGGCTGATAGCCATCAAGGGTGCCAGAGGCGTCGGCAAGACCACCCTCATGCTGCAACACATCAAAGAAACCTTCGGGGACAGCCCCGAACAGGCATTGTATGTCTCGCTCGACAATATGTGGTTTGCCAACCACACCCTGTCGGAGGTGGTGGAGGACACCTAAACCGCATCCCGCTATGGATGTTCGGACTGCTGTATTAGTCCCTCCCCCTTCGACCCTTCTTCCATCCCTCGGCGGTGACGGCTCAAAATAATGAAAATACAAAATAGATACATACCAACAAACAAAAACCTAAAACTATGAAAAAAGAAGTAATATCCGCCTTTTCATTTTTCAAAATACCTATGAAAAAAATTATTTCCCTCTTATTCCTCCTCGCCGCCTCCCTCCACGCCTTCTCCCAACACTTCGACTGGGTACGCACCTACACGGGGCAAGAGGTCACCTCCGGAGTGACAACAAACCATTTGGTGGGCTCGTGCGTCGACTCTGCGGGAAATCTCTACATCCTCGGCGAGTTCTCTCCACAGGCACAGTTGTGCGGTACCAATTTGCTACCATTCGAGGTCATTGAAACCAGCTATCCAAGATGGCAGGGCGTCGTGATTGCAAAAATATCCCCGTCGGGCGAATTGCTGTGGCATAAAGCAATTTATAATGGCAAGCAAGGTTGTTATGCCCATGCGCTTCGGATGGTGGGCGATAGCAGTATCATGGCGATGGTGCGTTTTTTTCTGCCCTACAGCAGCAGTGCCAGCAATTATAGAAACCTATACTATCTTGACACGTTGTTAACGGGAAACGACGACTACCTGATGCCCACCGATAGCCTAACCGACGACAACATTACTGCCTTTATCACCTTCGATTTTGACGGGAATGCTACCGAACGACACCTTGTCTGTGTGGGCTACCTGGATTCCAACGGCAATGCGTTGACAGGCAGGATGATTAGAGGGGCATCCGCTCCTGATAAACTTAATATAAAACCTTTGTCTAGCGAAAGTTTCAACATAGATGGTGAGGGCAATATCTATATCATTCGCAAGGCGAATGATATAGTTACTGGATCCAGAGGCACTTGGAGAATGGATGATGGCACAATCAGTGCCATGAAGATAGTAGATAACGGCACCCATAATCTGTTCTATCCCATCCCCTATCGCACCGCATTGTGGAACTATCAGATTATAAAGTTCTCCCCCCATTTCGACAGTCTGCTTGATGCTGTGTATATGTTTGACTCGGCATTGTCCTACAATACCCCATCTACATCAGAGATTTATTCATTTGAAATGGACGCTCAGAATAACCTGTATTTAGTAATGCAATGGTACGACTTTCCCAGCCATATCGGTATAGCCAATTCTGATTTACTGCACTTGGGTGACTTGTTTTACGACGCGTCTTGGATGATTAAATACAATTCAGATTTATTTGCAGAAAATGTAGCTCAATTAACGATTGACGGAAATAATCTTGGCCAACTAGACCCGGTCTTAGACCCGGACTTGGCTATTGGAGGAATGTGTGTAGACGATAATACCAATACCATATTCCTTAATTGCGGTGTGAATTGGTCTTTTCATGATCAGGTCAATGGCATTCTTTACAGAGACAGCAATCTCTATGTGGTAAACAGGTCTAATTTTTGGCTTCGCTTAAACAAGAACGACCTTAGCCTACTTTCGGTCGGAAGGTTGCTTCCAGATACAGTAAGCTCAAGGAGTTGGTTTAATGCATTGTCGGCAAATAATAACAGAGTATTCGCACAGACTAGTATTAATGGAGCAGTCTTCGGCGATACGTTGCTGCATCCCCCTCACTACTCTTATGGTTTCTTGGTTTGGGACTATAACGGTCATGGGATTATGGTAAAGATCCATGACTGCCTATCCAACGACAATTATGGAACCCAAACGCATATCAGAGACAGTGTCCTGTATCTTACTGGGGTTCTTTACGAAGATTTCATTTTCGACACCATACAAACGCACAACCAAGGTCCCAGCCAAGCATATATTGCTAAGTATGTTGACCCTGCTTTTGCTCAGCCTTACGTGCATCCCTCTGACAGGCAGGAACAATCTATCGTATGGCAGCAAGAACTATCTTTTAATCTTGCAGACAGTCCTGTTACCCTTACTGCTACATCCACCAGTGGCTTGCCCATTGCCTATACCTGTAATGACAGCTCCATCGCCTACCCCGACGGCACCACGCTCTACCTCCTTCGCAACGGAACCACCACCGTCACTGCCTCTCAGCAGGGCGATTACTACTACTTTCCTGCCGAGCCTGTGACAAAGACGCTGCGTGTGAGTAATACAGGCATACACGACTCCCAACTCTCAACTCTCAATTCTCAAATCTCAATTTATCCCAACCCCGCCTCGGATGCCCTTTACGTCATCCCCAATGGGGAGCCTATCACCGCCGTCCGCCTCCTATCATCCCTCGGCAGGCAGGAACAGGTAACCCTCTCCAACAACAAAATCAACCTCTCCCACCTCCCCGTAGGTGTCTATTTCCTTTCAATCACCACCGTATCAAACAATTATAAATTTAAAATCCTGAAAAAATAAGAGAATTACCGTTACCGTAAATCACCTCGGAGAGGTGTGATTTTAATAACACCGTACAAGCGTAGCGTAGTGCGGTGACAGAATAAGCTCTCTATCAGCGTCCCGAATAGGGACGCGACAATGAGAAAGGTTAGCAAAAATCAGTCATACAAAAATCCTAAAAAATGAAAAACTTACTCAAACTCATTCATCTGGCGGCACTCCTATTGATGTGCGCCGTCGGATTCCATGCCGGAGCGCAGGGAGACAGGGTGGTCCCACCCGGCCCAGACCCCAACTCTGGCTCCCGTCAGTACAATGTCGCCATCATCGGCGACTTCGAGTCCAAATGCCTCCTCCCAAATGTGGGACAATCCCACTACGACGAGTTCCCAAACGCCGTCGTGGCATGTCAGGGGCAGGAAGTCACCTACACCGCATACGCAAGCACCGATGGAGACAATGTCGTCGGCTGGTCATGGTCGGTCACTGGTGCCGCGTCGGTCTCCTACAACGACAACGTCGCCACCGTCCTCTGGGGCACCGAGGAAGCAGGCATGTTGTCCGTCACCATCACCACGGCTTCAGGTCGCATCTTTACCCACCGACAGACTATACGCCTCATTGAAAAACCTGTCGCCGTGGCATCCTCCGTCCCCGAATACGACGCTTCTCACACCATCTATGTCTGCTATGGCATGGATGTCGAATTCTCCGACCAGTCCCACACTCAGAGCAGCGACATCGCCGGCTACTACTGGGAAGGTTGTGGCAACACCTCCTCTACGAACTCCTTCCAGTTGGATAACGTCACCTCCCCCTGTACGGTCACACACCGCGTCTACAACAACTGCGGCTGCTACGACGAAGAAAGATTCTATATCGAAGTGCTGCAAGGCACGCCCCTGCAACTCGACTGCTACGGCACCGCCTGCGAGGGCAGCACGGTCATCTACCACGCCTCCTCTCCTACATGTACACAGTACTTCTGGAGCATCGAGGGCGGACACCTCGTCAACGGGCAGGGTACGCCCGACATCACCGTCACCTGGGACAGCCCGCTGGACGGCTACGGCATCATCAACCTCGACGGTCCCATCTGCGGCAGCAGTGCTTGTCAGGGCGGCCTCAGCGTCCGCGTACCCATCATCCAAAACGGCGTGACCATCAACGGCCAGACTGCGGCATGTGTGGGCGAGGCGGTGGTATACAGCGTACCACTCTACGGCTCCACCCACTACGAATGGAGTATCACACCCTCCACAGGGGTGAGCGTTACCCCTCTTAACGGAGCCAACAAAGTCACATGCCATTTCAATACAGCCGACACCTTCCGCATCTCCGTCAAATACAAGTGCGACTTTCTGGCGTGTGGCGAGTTCCGCTCCGACACACTTACCGTCGTCGTCAAACCGCGTCTCAAGATTCTCGGCGAAAACGAAATCTGCCAAACCAATATCACCACCTTCACGACCGATGCCAACTCAAATGACAATCTGGTCACTTGGAATGTCTATGAATCTAGTAGCGAACAGCTCATCTATACCAGCCCCGCACCATCGGCCCAACTCTCCTCCAATGTCATCCCAAACGCAGGCAGTTACCGCATCACGGCACAAAACAGCAACTATTGTAACGAGGCATCATTCAACCTCACCGTCAAGGATCCGCCACCTGCACCCACCGTGGCAGAGATGGATCCCGACAACCCCACCATAGCATGCCCCAATTCAACCATACGCCTGAACGCCAACCCATCCAACCCTCTCTACAACGTCATTTGGGTGGCATGCTCCACCGCCACCCCTACTGTTGTGTCAGGTAAGGAGGTCTCTATAACCTGTGGCACAGAGGTGTGCAATGTGCAAGCCTACTACTACGACCGCGAACTGCAGTGCCGCTCCCGCACCTCCTACACCCATACCGTTGTACCATTCGTCCTCGCACAGACTCATCTCCCAAAACGCATCACAGTATGCCCTGGCACAAGAATCGTTTGGGGCAACGACATCGTGCCGGAACAGGAGTTGGTACTATATGAGTGGCAGATTGAGGACTTATTCCAACGCTACATTACCGTTGATGGGAGTATTCATGATGGTCCTAATACACTTATGGTAAGTGATATAAATGATGTGTTCGATTCCGTTTCTTTTCAAGTATTCCTGTCCAGACGCTATTGCGGCAACATAAAAATTGACACGGTTCGGATAGCCATCTACCCCTTGCAGCAGCCATCCTTGAGTTTCGGCCCACAAGATGCAATCTGTCAAAACACCCAAGTCCAACTTTCTGGCACAGGGTGTACCACTTGTGTCGATGCCAACGCCATGGGCAGGTACACATGGTCTTTCTCTGATAGTCCACAGACCGCAACAGGACAGACCATATACCACACATTCGACAAGCCGGGCAACATCCTTGTGACACTCACCTGCAATCCCTATGATGTCTGCAACAACAGCAACTACCTGCCGTCGGTAAGCGGTGTCATCCAGGTAATCCCCAACCCTCCGGCATACTCCATCGGCTACGACGGAACAGATGTCTTTATTGAACCACCTTTAGACCCTAATGATTATGATTTCTATTGGACCCCATCAGCTCCCAACAGCAACAGGGTGCCTGCCACTCTCGGGGCTGGAGCGATATACTCTTGCTATATCGTCACAAGAACTAACCCAAGATGCACCACGGAGGTAAAGAACGAGGCGGTATTGTGCCAACCGCTGAATCTGGGTCAACCCGTCATCGACTATTGCAACAAGACGGTATCGTTCAGTGTGCTCAACCCCCCGATGCCTATTGTCTGGAGTGTCCTCTCGGGCGATGTCGGCGACCAAATCATCAATGGCTCCTACAATGAGTACCTGACGCTTCCGGTCTATTCTGTCGGCAACATTGTGGTAAAGGCGCGGGCGGAGGCAGAAGACCCCTGCATCTCTTCCACGACAATGTTCACTGTCGATTTCTTGCCAGCCTTCTCTTTACAGAAGGCCTGTTCCACCATCGTCATCCGAAACAATTCTAAATATCTCGATGGTAGCAAGATGCTTCAAATAAATGTGAAGGATGGTAACGGCATCATCCTTAACAATCTCATTTTCCCTGTCAGCCAATCCGTAGTCACATATCCCACGGGCAGTGGAGGTCATTTTAACTTCGAATTGTACGCTTATGATGGAACCCCATTACTGCCGCCCTGCCCGATTGGTTCTGTTGACATCCAAAACACCAGCGACTTGCCGTTGGATGTCACCTCAGCCAATACAGACCACATACATCAAACCTGCGACAATACTGCCATTCAACTGACGGCATCGTTACCTTCACTTCACACTATCATACACTCACACTGGAATTTTGATGACGGCGGAACCTGTCTGGATACCAATGGAAATTCTGTTTATCATACATTTGAATTTCGTTCAAGTAATTCCGATTATTCTCATTATATGGTGACCGTGGATATCAAGGACGAAAATGGTTGTGAACACCAAGGTGAAATAGAAATTAATTCGTTTAAAAACGTTTTGAAACAGGAATCAATATATATTTATGATGAATTGAACCTACCTATTTGCCCTGAGAATGAAGTAACTTTAGAATACCGTATAAATTATAATACTCCTCCTCCAGACCTCGTCGCTGACTACAACTGGAGTTCCTCTCCGAATAACAACGCTTATACACACCCTGTTTACTATACGGACGACTATAGTGTGATTGTCACCAATGCTAATTACTGCAAAACCGAGGCAACTGTCAATGTTGGATTCAAAAACAAACCTTCCGCTATCATCATCCCTAAGAAGTATTACTACTGCGTTGGTGAGACCATCACCCTCCACGGCGAGCCAGATATGGAACAGCAAATTAATTATAGTTATGTATGGACTGTCCTCAACAACACAACGAATGAGACCACGACCAACACCTCCGGTGGCACTATATCGTTCCCCACGGGTTACTCTGGCTGCACCTATACCGTGAATCTCACTGTCACCAATGGAGAAGGCTGCTCCGCCCAGGCCGACCCAGTGACCATCACCGTTGTTGCTCCGCCTCCTGCCCCATCTGTTTCCATCGATCCCTCACTGCACTGCCTCGACCAAGGCCCCGTCAAACTGTTTAACAATAACCCATCGCAGTTGCTTCATTGGAGTAACGGCGATTACGACAACACTACATTATACTATTACCCTGGCGTTGCCCTCGCCTATTACTATGACCCAGTCTCTGGTTGCCGCTCCGACTCCGCCGTTGTCACTATCCCCGCCGCTCCCGACTTCGACGCACTATTGACAGGTTGCTACAAGGTCTGCCGCTCCTTGGCAAACGGCTCTTTGCCTGTATATGGTTTGCTACCTATCACACAGCCCTACGGATGGAGTTGGTTCCGCAACAACAACCTATACGCAAGCAGCCCATTCGGCTACCAGACCTCTCCGATATACCTGCCGTTGGGTGGCTACGACAGTTACCATCTCGCTGTTAATTATTTCGCTGAATGCACAGCCGTCTCAAAGCCTTTACTCCTAGAGGCTGATGATATATGCAAGTGCGACAGCATCGACATCAGATATGTGTGTAAAGATAGTTACGTCAAAGACTGCCATCTGATTTATGAAATTGATGTCACGGTGTGCAATAATTCACATACGACACGAACTTTCAACACATTGACACCTCTGTTTAACCTTATCTCTGGAAATATAACAATTACTAATAACACCTTTACCGCCACCTCCATCACATCAGGCAACTGCTACAATTTCACTCTTGAACTTGAGGTGTCGGTACTTGACCCCATGGTGGCCTCATTCCGCCTGAAGGGCGACTGCACAACGGATTTCAGCATCGACCTCACTCCCGACATCAATTGTTCGCAACTGGCTACAGGTTGGATAACCCCCAACAGTACCATCTCCGGTGTTAATACCATCTATTGCGACTTCACCATCAATATTTCTGGAGTATCGGATGTGCTGGCTGTCTGGAGCAACCCGCAGTCAGTTGTCAATTACACCCTTACGGGCACAGGGGTAAGCGGCTTGTGCGCATTCGGCCAAGGTGACCTGTCCAATAGCGAAAACGCCTGTGTGTATGTCCTTGCATGTGTCGATAAGAAACTATGTATCTACTACTACTGTGTCCCGGTGGCTGACCTGCTTGTATCTCCCAAGTCCTCCCCGATCGAAAGGGCTGGACGCGATGCTGACAATTCCCCCGACCCCACTCTAAAGCCCAACCCCACCACTGGCGATGTCTCCGTCGTCGGCACCTCCGACAAAGTCCTTGAAATCCTCGTCATGGACATGAACGGCCGCACCGTGGCCACCTTCACAGGCTCCGACCACTTCAACATCTCCAACCTCCCCTCCGCCGCCTACATCGTCCGCATCAAAACCCAGCACGACAATGCCGATAAAATCACCTACCTCAAACTCGTGAAGAAATAACCACTGTTTTCGATAAGTCGAGCGCAGAGGGCAAATCACGCAGTGTTTGCACTCTGCCGAGGCGAGAAAACGACGGTTGCGAAGAAACCAACCGTGGAGCAGATAGGGGCTGCCCTTCCACGCACCCCTATCTCACCTCCCTTAATCCTTTATCAAATCTATAATCCCCAATCGCGTTAGCCGTCCCCTTTTATAAAGTTAACGTGTCTCTCGTCGCTATTCCCGCTCAACCCCTCTCATCGAGAGCGAAATCCTGTGCCTCCTCAAATCCACTTCTATCACCTTCACCTTCACGTGTTGGTGGAGGTGCACCACCTCGTTGGGGTCGGCCACGCGGCGGTTGGCCAGCTGGCTTATATGCACCAGGCCGTCCTGGTGCACTCCCACGTCCACGAAAGCCCCGAAGGCGGTAATATTCGTGACAATGCCGGGCAGCACCATGCCCGCCTGCAGGTCCTCGATACGGGTAACGTTCTTGTCGAACTCAAACACCTCAAACCGGGCGCGGGGGTCTAGTCCGGGCTTGTCCAGCTCCTTCATAATGTCCTGTAGGGTAGGCAGGCCGCAGTCGGGGGTGACATACTTCTTAATGTCAATCTTCTGGCGCAGCGCCTTGTCCGCCATCAACTGCTCCACGGTGGCTCCGGCGTCCTGTGCCATCCGTTCCACCAGGGCATAGCGTTCGGGATGCACGGCGCTGCGGTCCAGTGGGTTCTCGCTTTCGCGCACACGAAGGAAACCGGCGCACTGTTCAAAGGCCTTCTCGCCCAGGCGTTCCACCTTCTTCAGCTCGCTGCGCGACTCGAAAGGACCCTCCTGATTGCGGTAGGCCACAATCTTGTCAGCCAGGGCGGGGCCGATGCCGCTCACATAGCTCAGCAGCTCGCGGCTGGCGGTGTTCAGCTCCACGCCCACGCTGTTCACGCAGCTCACCACCACGTCCTGCAGGCTCTCCTGCAGCATCTTCTGGTTCACGTCGTGCTGGTACTGCCCCACGCCGATGCTCTTAGGGTCAATCTTCACCAGCTCGCTCAGCGGGTCCATCAGGCGGCGGCCGATGCTGACGGCGCCGCGCACCGTCACGTCGTAGTCGGGAAATTCGCGCCGTGCCACGTCGGAGGCGCTGTACACCGAGGCTCCGTTCTCGCTCACCATCACGGCAATCAGCTTGCCCTTAAAATGGCAGCGTTTGACCACCTCCTCCGTCTCGCGGCCGGCGGTGCCGTTGCCAATGGCAATGGCCTCGATATGGAATGCCTCCACCAGGGCCTCCAGTTTGGCAATGGCGGCGCGCTCCTCGCGCACCGAGGTGAAGGGATAAATCGTCTCGTTATGCAGCAGCTGCCCTTGGGCGTCGAGGCAGACGGTCTTGCAGCCCGTGCGGAAGCCAGGGTCGATAGCCAGTATGCGTTTCTGGCCCAGTGGCGGGGCCAGCAGCAGCTGGCGCAGGTTCTCGGCAAAGACGCGTATGGCCTCCTTGTCGGCCTTCTCCTTCAGCAGGTTATAAAACTCCGTCTCTATCGAGGGGGCCAGCAGGCGTTTGTAGCCGTCGTGCACGGCCTGGCGCACCTGCTCCGACGACTCGTAGCGGCCGCTCACAAACTGCCGTTCCAGGGCCTCGAAGGCGGGCTCGTCTTCCTCGGGCAGTACGTGCACCCGCAGCACACCCTCCTCCTCGCCGCGGAAAAGGGCCAGGATGCGGTGCGACGGGGCGCGCATGGCGTTCTCCTTCCAGTCGAACCACGATTCGAACTTGCCGCCCTCCTCCTCCTTATTTTTCACCACCTTAGAAGTCAGCATGGCGTTGCGGCGGAAGAGGTTGCGCACCCGATTGCGGGCCTGGGCGTTCTCGCTCACGCGCTCGGCAATGATGTCGCGGGCGCCTGCCAAGGCCTCGTCGACGCTGCCCACCCCTTTCTCGGGGTTGACATATTCTGCTGCCAACTGCTCCAGGCGGCAGGAGTACTGCTTCTGTATTTCGTTTGCCAAGGGCTCCAGGCCGCGTTCCACGGCCATCGTGGCGCGGGTTCGGCGTTTGGGCTTGAAGGGCAGGTAGAGGTCCTCCAGCTCGGTCATAGTGGTGGCGGCCAGGATCTGCTTCTCCAGCTCCGGGGTCAGTTTGCCCTGCTCGCCAATAGAGGCCAGAACCGCCTCGCGTCGTTTGTCCAGTTCTTTCAGCCGCAGGAGGAGGTCGCGTATGGCAGTAATCTTCACCTCGTCGAGGCTGCCCGTGGCCTCCTTGCGGTAGCGGGCGATAAAAGGCACCGTCGCCCCCTGCTCCAGGAGTTCTATCGTTTTCTCAACCTGGCGGTTGCCCAGGTTGAGCTGCTCTGCAATGGTAGCTGCGTAGTTCATTTATAATATCGGTTGCTATTTAGGTTTATAACGGACTGGCCGAAGAATTATTGTGCCAGACAAAAGGCGCCAATAAAAAAAGCCCGCTCAGGTCGAGCGGGCAAGCATAAAAGATGAAAAGTGAAAACAAATTATTTCTTCACAATCTTCTCAGTGGCAACGCCGTTGTTAGTGATGACGCGGACATAGTAAACACCGTTGGCAAGGTCGCTCAGGTTGACGGTGTTGACATTCTTCTCGGTCATGACGGTGCGGCCGTTGATGTCGATAACGCTCACTTCCTGTACGCCCTCGGCGTTGATGTTAAGCACATTCGAAGTGGGGTTAGGATAGAGCTGGACAGTAGCGTCGGTAACATTGCTGATGCCAGCGTGCTGGCCAGGGATAACCTCGATGTCGTCAACCAGCATCCAGTAAACATCGGTGCTGTTGCAGTGACGGAAAGCAATGTAGATGTTCTGGCCGGCGAAGGCAGAGATGTCAAGGCTCTTGAGGGTGAAGTTCACGTTGGCAACGTTACCATCGAAGACCATGTTGGTGAAGTCGGTAGTG
>Ga0310697_10005674_pt1 | contig 12008 bp, 7 predicted proteins | sample 172DNAGHGlowgp2_FD_203883 | JGI IMG/M metagenome (GOLD analysis project Ga0310697, IMG submission 203883) | Sheep rumen microbial communities from Palmerston North, Manawatu-Wanganui, New Zealand - 1728 DNA GHGlow gp2 (v2) (version 2) | ecosystem: Host-associated > Mammals > Digestive system >... | reverse complement strand
TTCATAATCTGCAAAGATAACGCAATTTGCGCAAACGGCCAAGTGACCCTATTTCTCCAGCCAGGAGAGGAAGTCGTCCACGCGGGCGCGGGAGACGGTGAAGTCCGTGGCGGCAAGGATGCCCGGGCGCAGGGAAATGCGCAGGCGGCCACCCATCAGGCGGGACACGCTGTCAATAATCTGGTCCGAGATAATGCAGCTGCGGGAAATACGGAAGAACGTAGAAGGGTTCAGCCCCGCGGCAATGGTATCCAGGGAATCGTCCATAATATAGGAAGACCCGTTTAATGTGACGATATACGAATTTTTGTCCTCCGAGTAAAAATACGCTACCTCGGTGGTGCGGATGGGGACGAGACGGTCGTTCAGGCGGATGATAAATTTCTCCTTCCGGCTGTCCTTCAGGAGCGAGCGTATGGCCTCGGAGGAGGGCTTGGAAGTTTCCCCGGATGCTACCCGGCTCATGGCGCGCCGCAGGGCCGCCACCTCAATGGGCTTGAGCAGATAGTCTATGGCATGGACCTCAAAGGCCTGCACGGCGTATTGGTCGTACGCGGTGGTCATGATAACGGGGGAGGGAACGTCCACCTGGGAGAAGATGTCGAAGGAGATGCCGTCGCTCAGTTCCACGTCCATGAAAATGACATCCGGTGCGGGGTTGGCCTTGAGCCATTGGACGGCGGAAGTCACCGAGCCTACCGCCCCCACCACCTCCGTTTCCGGGAACTGGTCTGTGAGCAGTTTGATCATGTGCCCGCGCGCGAGCGGTTCGTCCTCAATAATAAACGCTTTCATACAAAAAACAAAGGTAGTCAATTATTTGGAATCTTCCAAGATGGGAACCGTAACTGCAAAATAATCAAGCGTTTGTGTGACTGTAATCTCTGCGTCGGCCAGGTCCCTGTACTGGTTGCGGATATACTGCAGGCCAATTCCTGTAGAAGGCCGCGTGGATACCTTGGGAATGCGCGTGTTGCGAATGGTAATGCTTTTCCCGTCTGTGGATACGCTCACAATGAGGGGGTTTTCCGGACTGATGGCGTTGTGCTTGATGGCATTTTCCAGCAGGAGCTGCAAGGTGCAGGGGATAATGTATCCGTGGGGAATGTCCGCCCCCACACGGTCTTCCAGCACCAGCCCTTCCGGAAAACGGATTTGAATGAGCTCCCGGTAGGTGCGGGCAAACTGGATTTCCTCCGACAGCGGGACCAGCTTTTTGGCCTCGTGCTGCATGAGATAGCGGTAAATGCTGGCGAGCTTGTGAATGTAGGCGCTGGCCTCCTGCGGCGTTCCTTCCAGGACAATGGAATCCAGCACATTGAGGCTGTTGAACAGGAAATGCGGGTCTACCTGGTTCTTGAGCGTCATGTAGCGGAATTCCGCCTGGTGCCGCCGCGTGCGCTGGTCCGTAGCCTCCTGCTGCATCTTGGTGGCAAAACGGATCATGAACCCCAGCAAAACCACGGAAATAATGACCAGGATGCCCACAATGGCCGATTCCTGGAAAATATTGCCCTGATAGGAAAGGTCGATATAGACCCGCAGGCCAAAGATGACGGCAATGGAGCCCACCAGCAGCCCCCGGCGCCGCTTCCAGGAAAGTTTGCGGTCATAACTGGCCGCATTGGCAGGGGAGAAGGTGTGCGCAAACCAGAACAGCGCCCAGCCCATCATTTCCGTCACCACCACTGTGGCAACAATGTTTTTCCAGGCCGATGGCAAAAAGTTCAGCAGCAGCTGCGCGCCCAGGTTGCCCAGCAGGAAGCCCAGCACATTCACCAGGATGAGGGCCATGATGGAAATATCCACCGTCAGGTTCTCTTCATAGCACAGGAGCACGGCCATGAGCATGGTAAGGGCCGTCAGGGCCAGGGTGTCCGGGATGCCCAGCCAGGCGCATAGCGCCACCGTGCCTGCGTGCAGCAGCGCGAAGCCATGGATAAACGCATGAGGGTTCCACTTTTTCATAAAGCGAAGGTACGCATTTATTCCGTTCGTCGCAAAAAAATATCCGTTCAACCCGATTTGGCGCGCGCGTATATAAAAGGTTTGCGAGGATTGTTTACTTTTGCAAGTGCCAACTAACAGGCTAAAACTAGTAACACCATGTCCACAAAACGTGACTTAACCTTCCGCCAGCTGGTGGATTTGAGCTTTGGTTTCCTGGGGGTGCAGATTGCCTATGCCCTGCAGAGCGCCAATATCAGCCGTATCTTTGCCACGCTGGGAGCGGACCCTCACCAGCTCAGTTTCTTCTGGATTCTTCCCCCGCTGATGGGAATGATTGTCCAGCCGCTCATCGGCAAGTATTCCGACAGAACCTGGTGCCGGATGGGTCGCCGTAAACCCTACCTGCTGGTAGGCGCGGTCATTGCCGTCCTGGTAATGCTGCTCCTGCCCAACGCCGGCAGCCTGCAGTTCAGCGCCCGGCTGTTCCTGGGCCTGAACATGGCCATGTGGTTCGGCCTGTTCTCGCTCATTTTCCTGGATACCTCCATCAACATTGCCATGCAGCCCTTCAAAATGATGGTGGGAGACATGGTAAACGAGCGCCAGAAAACCACCGCCTACAGCATCCAGAGCTTCCTGTGCAACGCCGGTTCCCTGCTGGGCTACCTGTTCCCCATCTTCTTCACCTGGATAGGCATTGCCAACACCGCCCCCAAGGGCGTGGTGCCGGACAGCGTCATCTGGAGCTTCTACTGCGGCGCCGCCATCCTCATCCTGTGCGTGCTGTACACCTTCCTCCGCGTGAAGGAAATGCCGCCCAAGGAGTACGCGGAGTTCCATGGAATCGAGAATGAAAAGAAGGCCGATCAGCCCTCCGAGGGCCTGATGAAGCTCCTCGTGAAGGCGCCGGCCACCTTCTGGACGGTGGGCCTGGTGCAGTTCTTCTCATGGGCCGCCTTCCTGTACATGTGGACCTACACCAACGGCGCCATCGCCCACAACGTATGGCACACCGGCGACGTAACGTCGGAGGCTTATCAGACCGCCGGCAACTGGGTGGGCGTGCTCTTTGCCGTGCAGGCCGTGGGCTCCCTGGTGTGGGCCGCCGTCCTGCCGCGCTTCAAAAACCTCAAGCTGGCCTATGTAGTGAGCCTCCTGATTGGCGCCGCGGGCTTCGCTTCCATCATCCTCATCCACAACCAGTACCTGCTGTTTGTGAGCTACTTCCTCATCGGCGCCGCCTGGGCCGCCATGCTGGCCCTGCCGTTCACCCTCCTCACCAACGCGCTGGAGGGGAGCCCCTACATGGGCAGTTACCTGGGCCTGTTCAACTGCACCATCTGCCTGCCGCAGATTGTAGCCGCGGCAACGGGTGGCCTGGTGTTGTCCCTGGTAGGGGGCAGCCAGCCGGCCATGCTCCTGGTCGCCGGCGTTTTCCTGGTGCTGGGAGCCGTATGCGTGAAATTCATCAAAACCAAATAACAAACTATTAACTACACACTAATGAAAAGGATTTTAACCGCAATCGCAGTGCTTTTCGCAGCCTGCGCTACCGTATTCGCCCAGGGCGGATACCAGGTTAAAGGTGTGGTGGTTGACGCCCAAGGCCCCGTGATCGGTGCAACGGTCATGGAACAAGGCACCAGCAATGGTACCGCTACGGGCCTGGACGGCGACTATACCCTCACCGTTTCCAATGCCAATGCAATCATCGAGGTGAGCTGCATCGGCTATGCAACCCAGACGTTCGCGGCTTCCGCCGTGCCCGCCACCATTGTCCTCGCGGAAGACGCTGAATTCCTGGACGACGTAGTGGTCATCGGTTACGGTACCGTGAAGAAGAGCGACCTCACCGGTTCGGTTTCCACCGTGAAGGCCGATGAAATCAACAAGGGTGTCATCACCAGCCCGGCGGACCTGCTTCGCGGCAAGAGCGCCGGTGTCGTGGTCACCAGCGGTAACGGTATGCCGGGTTCCGGAGCAACCGTCCGTATCCGTGGCGGCGCTTCCCTGAACGCCTCCAACGACCCTCTGTACATCATCGACGGCCTGCCCGTTTCCAACGACGGCATCTCCGGCATGGGGGACCCGCTCTCTTCCATCAACCCGGAAGACATTGAGAGCTTCACCGTGTTGAAGGATGCTTCCGCAACCGCCATCTACGGTTCCCGTGCTTCCAACGGTGTTATCGTCATCACCACCAAGAAGGGCGCCAAGGGTGCCACCAACATTCCGCACATCGCTTTGGATGTCACCACTTCCGTGAACACCCTGGCCAAGTACCAGGACGTGCTTACCGGTGACCAGGTGCGTGAACTGGTGGCCCAGCGCGTGGCCGACGGCAAGATCGCCCCTGCAGCCCTGGCGGCTTTGGGCAAGGAAAACACCGACTGGCAGCGTCAGATTTACCGCGCCGCCCCTTCCGTGGACGTGAACCTGAGCGTCAACGGTAACGCCAACATGGGCAGCGTAACCCTTCCGTACCGTGTGTCCGGTGGCTTCACCAATCAGAACGGTACCCTCAAGGGTTCCAAGATGAACCGTGGTACCGCCAGCGTAAACCTGTCGCCTACCTTCTTTGACAAGCACCTGACGGTGAACCTCAACGGTAAGTACACCTACTCCAAGAACTGGTTCGTGGACGAAGGCGCCATCGGTGCCGCTCTCCGCTACGACCCTACCCAGCCGGTATATGCCACCGATGAAGAAGGCGGCCTGAACGGCTATCGCATCTGGCGCGGTACGGATGGCAACCCCAACGGCATGGCCACCCTGAACCCCGTTGCAGAACTGAACGAGCGCATCGGCATCGCTACCGCCAACCGTTTCATCGGCAATGCGCAGTTCGACTATAAGATCCATGGTCTGGAAGACCTCCGCCTGAACCTGAACCTGGGTATGGACTGGGCCCGAAGCGGTGGTTACACCGAGCTCAACCAGAACTCTGAAGCTTCCTACCACAGCACCACGCAGCAGTACATCGACGCCAACGGTGTCATGAAGGCCAGCGGCTCCCACGAGGATTACCACTACGGCCGTCAGAACACCACCCTGGAGTTCTATGCCGACTATAACAAAACCTTCGCTGAGAAGCACACCATTGACGTGATGGCCGGTTATTCCTGGCAGCGTTTCTATACGGACAACGACTCCAAGAGCTTCAAGCTCAGCGATCCCGACTTTGTGCTGGGCAAGTCCGAGTACAAGGGCGAATATTTCCTGGTATCTTTCTTCGGCCGTGCCAACTACAGCTTCGATGACCGTTACCTGATCACCGCCACCATCCGCCGGGACGGCACTTCCCGTTTCCAGAACAACAAGTGGGGCCTGTTCCCGTCCGTGGCTCTGGGCTGGAATGCCAAGAACGAGGCCTTCCTCAAGAACGTGGACAAGGTTTCCACCCTCAAGCTCCGTGCTTCCTGGGGCCAGACCGGCCAGCAGGATGTAGGTGGTTACTATGACACCTTCGCCACCTTCTTCACCAACCAGATGGGTTCCTTCTACCAGATGGGCGGCAACACCCTTACTCCTATCACTGCCCTCGGTTACAACGCAGACCTGAAGTGGGAAACCACCACCACCTACAACGTGGGCTTGGACCTCGGTTTCTGGAACGACCGCCTCACTGCAAGTGTGGACTGGTATCGTCGTGACACCAAGGACCTCCTCTCCTATGTACAGGTGGCGGCCCTTTCCAACCTCACCAACTACCTGAACACCAACATCGCCTCCCTGACCAACCAGGGTGTGGAACTGGACTTGAACGGCATTATCCTGGAATCCCGTGACTTAAGCTGGACGGCCGGTTTCAACGTGGCCTACAACAACAACAAGATCACCAAGCTGAATGCCTCCTCCGAGAACAAGGAAGGTGTGCGCACCGGCGGCATTTCCGGCGGTACGGACAACTGGGTCCAGAAGCACGATATCGGCCATCCGATGAGCGCCTTCTACGTGTACCAGCAGGTATACGACCAGAACGGCAGGCCCGTGTTCGGCCAGTATGTAGACCGTGACAACAACGGCGTCATCAACGAGAGCGACCGTTACTTCTTCCACAAGCCTTGGGCCGACGTGACCTTCGGTTTCCACACCAACTTCTCCTACAAGAACTGGACGGCAGCCCTGAGCGGCCACGCTTCCCTGGGCAACTACGTGTACAACAACGTGGCTTCCAACAACGAAATGCTCAAGGACCTGTGGGTGAACAACTTCATCTCCAACCGCAGCGCTTCCGCTCTCAAGTCCAACTTCGACAATGCCATGTACATTTCGGACTACTACATTGAGAACGGCTCCTTCTTCAAGCTGGACAACTTCACCATTGGCTACACCTTCCCGAAACTCTTCGAGATGGTCCCCGGACGTCCCGCTTCCCTGAACATCTTTGGAACGGTCCAGAACATCTGCACCATCTCTCCTTATTCCGGTATCGACCCGGAAGTGTACGGCGGTATCGACGGTACGGTTTATCCGCGTCCGCGCACCTTTGTCCTGGGTCTTAAATTCAACTTCTAAAACAAGGAGGATACGTATATGAAAACCATCAAATATATCCTTGCTTCCCTTGCCCTGGCGGCTTCGCTCGCTTCCTGCGTCAAGTCCCTGGACGTGACGCCCATCGACCCGAACAAGAACACCGCGGACAAGGCTTTCACCACGGCGGAAGATTACAATGCCTTCCTGGCCGGCATTTATACCGGTTATGCAACCTCCGGTTACAGAGGCCCCGGCGGCGATCCTTCCATTTCCGGTCTGGACGGTGGTATGAGCCAGTACATCCGTGGTATGTTCCATCTGACTGAGCTTTCCACCGACGTGTATGTGTGCGGCTGGAACGACGAAGGTGTTCCGGATGTGTGCCAAATGAACTGGGACGCTTCCACGGGCCTTATTTACTCCATCTATTCCCGTATGTTCTTCCAGATTGCCCAGTGCAACGAGTTCATCCGTCAGGCCAACAACGCCACCATCGACCTCCCCAACAAGGCTGAGTGGATTGCCGAGGCCCGCGCGCTCCGCGCCCTGAGTTACTACCATGCCCTTGACAACTTTGGCAACGTTCCCTTTGCCGACGAAACTTCCGTCGTGGGCCAGACGCCTCAGCGCATTACCCGCGCCGCCCTGTATGAGTGGCTGGAGAAAGAGCTGGTGGACATCATCGATAACAGCGAACTGGCCGAGCGTGCACAGACCGAATACGGCCGCATCAACAAGACCGCTGCCAAGATGATCCTGGCCAAGCTCTACCTCAACGCCAAGGTGTACACCGGAACGGCTGAGTGGGACCAGTGCGCCGCTGTCCTGAAAGACATCATGGACGATGGCTATTCCCTGCACACCACTTCCGCCGGCGGCATTTACAGCCCTTACCAGGAACTCTTCCTGGCCGACAACGACAAGCGCACCGATGAGATTATCTTCGCTGTTGAGCAGGATGGCATTGACACCCAGTCCTATGGCGTGACCAACTACCTCATCTTCGCGTTCACCGGCGGCACCATGAAACCCGACGACCTGGGTATCTCCTCCGGTTGGGCCGGCTGCCGCATGACCCCTGAATTCTACCACAAGTTCACCGCCAACGACGACCGTGCCATTTTCTGGACGGACGGCCAGACCGAGGATGTGATTGATATGACTGAATTTACCAATGGTATTGGTATCCAGAAGTATAAGAATATCACGTCTGACGGTAATCCCGGCAAGGCTGCCGGTTTCGTGGATACCGATTTCCCGGTGTTCCGTTATGCCGATGTCCTGCTGATGGCCGCCGAGTGCGCCATGAACGGCAGCACCGTCATCTCCCTCGCGGAAGGTACGGGTTACCTGAACCAGGTGCGCGCCCGCGCCGGTCTCCCGGATGCAAACGGTCTGGATGTGAATACGCTCCTGGACGAACGCGCCCGCGAGCTCTATCTGGAACTGTGGCGTCGTCAGGACCTGATTCGCTACGACTACTTCACCACCGACAAGTACGTGTGGCAGTGGAAGGGCGGCACCCACGATGGCCAGGCCGTGGAAAGCTACAAGAACCTTTTCCCCATCCCTGTTTCCGATATGATGGTTAACCCCAACCTGGAACAGAACGACGGATACAACAAATAGTTAAATGACCATGAAAAGAATTCTGTCTATCATAACTGCAGGATGCCTGGCCCTTCTGGCCTTCTCCTGCGCCAAAGTGGAGGAGAAGGCGGTTGTCGATATCTCGAAAGCCACCGCTCCTGTACTGCAGAGCTTCACGGCCGAGGACGACATTGTGGTAACTTATACTCCCGCTGTCTTCACCATGGGCTTCAATGAAAAAATGGCCACTTACCACACGCTGGCCATGGTCAGCGTGGATGGTAAAGCCAGCAATGTTACCCTTTCCACCAAGAACGACGGTTCCCACCTTACGTTAACCAGAAAAACGCTGGTTAACGCCCTGAAGGTGCGTGGCTTTGAACCCCTGGACGTCGTTTCTGTGGAACTGGTTGTGCGTGGCGCTATCCAGAATCCCTCCGAGGGCATTACCAACGCCTTTGTCGATTCCGAAGGCAAGGCTACGGTGTCCGTAGAAATGCCGGAAGAGGTAGAAGGTGCCTGCCCGTACGAGGAATACACGGAAGACTCCAACTGGTCCGTGATTGGTAAGCTGTCCAAATACGATATTGACTGGAACGGCGACCTCAACATGTGGACGGACGGAAACGGCAACTATGTGGCCGCTCACGTAGCCCTGGCAGCGGACGACGAATTCAAGTTCCGTGAGGATCAGGCCTGGACCGTGAATATGGGTGGCGAATTCGCCGGATTGGAGAGCGAATTTGCCGTTGCACAGGATGGTGCCAACATCAAGGTGGGCGCAGACGGTGTCTATGACCTGTTCTTCTTCTCCGGTAGCGGCACTGCCCTTATCGCCCCCGCCTTCGACCCGTATCCCGAGTTCGTCGAAGAGTCCAACTGGACCGTTATCGGTAAGCTGGTCAATTACGAAATCGACTGGAACGGCGATATCCCGATGGTCAGCGACGGCTCCATGAGCGCAGCCTTCGGCGTTAGCCTCACCGCCGACGATGAATTCAAGTTCCGTCAGGACAAAGCCTGGACCGTGAACCTGGGTGGTGAATTCGCCGGAGTCGATGCCGACTTTGACGTAGCCCAGGATGGCGCCAACATCAAGGTGGGTGCTGCCGGTATCTACGACCTGTTCGTGGATCCTACCAACCTGACCGCCAAGGTTGCCACGCCTTCCGGCCTCAAGATCTCCAGCGTTATCGGTGGAGACGAGCCCGAGGACGACAAACCCAAGGCCTGGTCCATCATCGGTACCATCGGCGGAAGCAACTGGGACACCGATATCGACCTTACCAATGTAGAGGGCGACAAGTGGATTGCCCGTGGCGTAACCGTTACGGCCAGCGACGAGTTCAAGATTCGCGCAGACCACGACTGGGCCCTCTCTTATGGCGGTCCCGAGGAAAATGCCACGAGCACCATTGACCCCGAAAATCCGTACGGTGTTTACAAACCGACTCCTGGCGTGGCTTTCGACGCCGGCGACAAGAACATCCAGATTGGTGCAGCCGGTGTTTACGACATCACGCTCAATTACTCTGCCGAGGGCTCTACCATCCTCATCGAAGAGCATGTCGCCGCCTACTCCCTCATCGGAGAAATCAACGGTGACAGCTGGACCAAGGATGTAATTATGACTGAGAAGGACGGTATCTGGACCAGCCCCGTGGTGAATATCACCGGTGGCTTCAAGATTCGATACGACTTCTCCTGGGCCGACGAAAACTGCTATGGCGCAGAGACCGATGGCTTTATCGCTACGCTCGACACGCCTTTCACTGCCGTACAGCCTGGTAAGAACATCGCTGTTTCCGAGGCGGGTAACTACAAGGTTACCTTCAACCCTGCTACCAAGGAAGTTACCGTCAGCGCCGTGGCATACCCCGAGCAGCTGTACATGATTGGTGCAGAATTCGGCAATTGGGATTGGAACTCCGACGGTGTAGTGGAAATGACTCCGGTTTTGCACAATCCCGATTGGGGCGCCGAGGCCGAAGGCCAGTTCTATACCGTCCGTTACTTCACGGCCGGTCAGGGCTTCAAGTTCTGCGCCAAGCGTGCTTGGGACGGCGATTTCTGGGGCCTGACCACCAACGACGGCTTCACCGAGGCCGGTGGCAACTGCACCGTCGAGACAGATGGCTTCTACCTGGTACACATCGACTTCAAGGCAGAAAAGGTTCATGTAGAGCCTGCCCGCGTCTATGGTATCGGTGATGCCTTCGGCGGTTGGAACGAGGAAATGGAAAGCGCCCTCTTTGTGCCCGATGGCAAGGTGCTTAAGGCTACGGTGACCAATGGTGCCAACATCCGTATGTATGTTGCCTCCAGCATTGCCACATCCGGCTGGTGGACCCGCGAATTCAACGTCATCGAGGGCAAGATTGTTCCTCGTCTGATGGATGAACTGCCCGGCGTTCCTGCACTGGCCAATCAGGTGGTGAAGCTGGACTTCAACGCCGGCACCGGTGCTATCGAAGGTGAAGGCGACGCCCCCACTTTCAAGAGTGAGATCACGGTGGCCGGTGACTATTCCGGTTGCGGTTGGAGTGTGGACAACGACCCCAAACTGCAGGGTAAAGACGGTGTCTTCAAGGGCGCTCTGGTCATGAACGGTGGTTCCTTCAAGTTCGTGCATGACGGCACCTGGATTGGTGGCGTGGCAACGGATCTAACCTATGCCCTGAATATCGGTGGCGGTGACAACATGACCATTGCCGATGGTACCTACTTCTGGACGGTGGACCTGGCTGCAGAGTCTCCTGTGGCAACGGCTCTGGCTATTACCAAGGTAGGCCTGATTGGCTCCTTCAACAGCTGGTCGGACGATGTGGAACTTGCGTTCAATTCTACCGACCTTACCTACTCCGGTGATGTGACCCTGGAAGCCGGCGCCAAATTCAAGGTGCGCTTCAACGGCGACTGGGCCTACGCCCTGGGTGGTGCGCTGGATAAGCTGTCTGCCTATGGCGGCGACATCGAGGTCGCTGAGGCGGGTACTTACAAAGCGGTTGTAGACCTGAACAAGGCCACGGTCACGCTTATCCCTGCCAACTAATCCTTTTTCAGGCGGGCGCCCCTGACCGGACGCCCGTCTGCCAATAAATCCTTCAAATTCTGTTGCGTTTTATCAGACAAATATTTACATTTGTCAAAATGGAATGCGATGGATTGTGAGAATGAATTGAAAGCCTCCAGAAAGTTGACTTTGGAGTGGGCAAAACAGAATTTGCAAGGAAAGACTATGATGGAACTGCAGACCGGTAAGCAGATTCTTTTTACAGGAAAAGGGATTAAGGAGGCAATTAATCAGCCACATATCCATTACTTAAAAAAGAATGAGGCTGTTACTGAGATATTGTGGCGATTCCCGCTTTCCGAGTATGTCTGTGAAAGGTTTGATCCAGAGCGACCGGACTATAGTTATCGTTATTATCGAACAGAAATAGAGGATGAAGATTCTTTTCTGGTAATTCGCGAGAATTGGATTACAGGTGTGGTAGATTTCTACTCGATTGTGGATAAAATTAAAGAATGATTAAGTCCTCGCCGAAGGAAACAGTCCAACACAGAATCTTAATCATTCTTTGTATGATAATGCAAAGTTATAATTTTTTGTGGATAATACCAACTTTATGAAAAAATACCTTTGGATACTGGCCGCTGCCGTTGCCCTGGTGGCTTGCGGCAACAAGGAAACGCCCGTTGAACCCACATCGGAGGTCACCGTGAGCCCTGTCTCGCTGTCATTTACGGAATCCGACACTGCAACCAAGTTCCTGCAGGTGAAAGCCTCCGGAAGTTGGACAGCCACTGCGTCGGCGGACTGGATTAAGCTGAACACCACCTCCGGCAGCGGAAATGGCTCGGTGAGCGTGTCCGTGGCGCCGAATGAGGGGGAAGTCCGCACGGGAACCGTGAACTTTGCCTCCGGCAATTTCAAGACGCCGGTGAGCATTACGCAGTCCGGCTCCAACTGGGTGGCCCTGGTTCCT
>Ga0310697_10005673_pt1 | contig 12009 bp, 8 predicted proteins | sample 172DNAGHGlowgp2_FD_203883 | JGI IMG/M metagenome (GOLD analysis project Ga0310697, IMG submission 203883) | Sheep rumen microbial communities from Palmerston North, Manawatu-Wanganui, New Zealand - 1728 DNA GHGlow gp2 (v2) (version 2) | ecosystem: Host-associated > Mammals > Digestive system >... | reverse complement strand
CCGTCAAGATGCGCAATACTGTCACCCAGTGGGAAGCCGGAAAGAAATATATTTATACTATCAATATTGGTTTGGACAACGTGATTACCATCAGTGCATCGGCAGTCGGTTGGACTGATGAGAATTTCGAAATCATCGTGGAGGAAAGTTAGCATGAAGAGACATATACTGTTTATCGCCATACTTGCTGCCGCCGGTTTTGCGGTGTCCTGCCATAAGGACACCAAGCCTCAGGCGGACGGCAATGTCATATCACTTTCTCTCCAGGAGGGTGTCACTTCCAAAGCCCTTCTGAATAACAGTACCCTCAAGACAGTGGGGAACCGCGTCCATGTGATGGATGTCCTTGCCGGCTTTACCGGCAGTGCCTCATGGGCTGAAGGCAACCTTGAGACCGGCGGACTTTACGTCAACGACGATGTAGTTTACAATGGTTCCGTTATATGGGATTACAACTCTGGAAGAGTCTATCCCTGGACGGCCGACGGCGGTCATCAGTTCTTCGGCTGGCTGAGTTATGATACTGCTCAGAGCCTCACGGCGGACACATATTTTGGCGCGACCCTCTCCGACAATTTCTCTGTCGCCGACAGGACTCTCTCCATCCCTGCCAAAGAGATGACCACGGATACGGACCAGTTCGATTTCCTCTATGGCAATACCGCTTATTACCTCATGCCGAGGACTTCTACAGATCCCGTCAACTTGTCACTTCAGCATCTTTTCAGTGCAATCAGCATCCAGCTTCGTAATGAGTCCCAGGACGATATTCTCGTGAAAAACGTCACTATTGAAGGGCTTAAAAATAAGAAGAGCGCTGTGATTCCCTTCGTAGGAACTCCTGCTTTGACAACACTCTCCGCTTCTGCAGGCTTCCTCGACAATCTGCTTTATTATGCTCTTCCCGATGCTACAAAGACTCTTTCGTACGGAGATTCTTACGACCTTCTTGCCCGCAAGAAAGGCGGGGCTACGGCCGAGTACCGGCTTATCTGGCCCCAGACAGAGGCAGAGTTGGCTCCATCGGATCTTAACGATCTGTCTACATATCCGATCACGGTGTCTTACGAGTATCTGGCCGATGAGGAGCATGTCCAGCATACTGCCCACCTCCGTTTCCCCGAAGGGGTAAGCCTCGAGCCCGGCGTTCGCTATGCGTTCACCCTGCTTTTCACCCAGAAACATATCCAGCTGACTTTCAAAGTCAACCCTTGGAACTACAATCTCCACGAATGGTCTTTCGACAAGCAGTCCATTTCCGAAGTTGTAGAGCTTGATTTCAAGGAGAACCCCGGATATCACAAGCCGTCCAAAACCTGTACCATCATCGGCGGTAATCCCGTAAAGGGTACTTTCAGGGTTGTGAACCCCTCCGGCGCCATCTGGTCGATAGAGCCCGTAGGAGACGTGGAGTATTTCACTATCAGCCCCAACCATGGAACGATCGACAGCAGCAACCCCGACTATGAGTTCTATGTGATTCCGAACCTCGATCCTTCCCTCGACCGTTCGGTAGACAAGAAACTCAGGTTCCGTTTCTACGTGGAGTTTACGGATGGCTCGATACATGATGCCAATTCGGAAATCAACCGTGACAATTGGACCGTTGTCCTTCCTAAGAATTAGAGCGTATGAGAAAGAATTTATCCATAATACTTGCCGCTTCGGCCCTTGCCGCTGTCCTTTCCTGCGAAAGGGAGCAGCAACCCTCCGGTACGCCCGAGTTGGAAGACGGCGGGATCAAGCTGGAGTTCGTTTGCAGTTCCCAGCAGACAAAGGCAACCATGCCGGGAGAAGACGAATACAACGAGAATACGCTCACCACGATAGATTACTTCCTCTATCCGGAAGGGGAGACGAATACCGACGCCTATATCAAGGGACGCGTTACCCTGAGCGGCCGTACGAGCTACAATGTGCTTGTCAACACCAGTCAGCTCAGCCACCTTTTCAGCGGCGCCGCTGCCGGGTCCAAGTGCGATGTGTATGCCATTGCCAATTATCCTGGTGCCGCTACTGATTTTGATGCCGCTTCAGATACCCTTACACTCCATAATCTTGCTGTCAGCAACCATTTCAATTCTGCCGTCGTCCAGACCGATTTTGTGATGAGCGGATACGCCCAGGCGACGGTCATCAATAAGAACAAAACTAAGGCCGCTGAAGGGACCGTCAATCTCAACAGGGCCGCCTCGAAAGTAACTTTTGAGTGCCATATCAAGTCCATGGTCGAGATTACGAACTACATCCTGGACTCCAACGGAGTGAAACAGGATTCCACCATTACCAAATGGGTGCCGCTTACCGAGCAGATGGGCGTGTATCTGGTCAATGGATTTGCAGACGGCAAGGTGGGCGGAAGCCCGGCCGATATGGATGAAGGTTCGCTGTATCGTTACAGCCAGCGTACTCTTACCGACGACGACAGTGACGGCTGGTACACCTGCGCTCCGTTCTATTCTTATCCCCAGAGCTGGCACCATGGCGACGAACGCGAGCCCTTCCTCAAGCTTGTCGTTCCCTGGGCTTACCTCAATTCTGAGGGTCAGCAGGCCGGACAGAAGCAGTTCTACTACAAAGTCCCTTGCCCTGGCTTGAAGATGGATGCCAACACCTGGTACCACATCAAGCTTGACGTCGCCATCCTTGGCGGCGATGACTTCGAGGCGATGTTGGAAATCAATAATGGCGAGTATTACGTGGTTGAGTGGAACACCCAGACTATCGTTGAGGCCGATGCCGAAATCAAGGACGCCCGCTATATCAGTTCGCCATCAAACGAGTACAACATGTACAATGTCGAGGATCTCAACGTGCTGATCACTTCCTCCCACGAGGCAGAACTTGTCCTCAAGTCCGTGACGTACTATGATTTCAAGAACTCGAGAAACATAGACTATACTTCTACGGCAAGGAATAACAACTGGATTTCCTACGACGATGCGTCTCGTACTTTCAGCATATATCATCCGCTGAACAACGATATCTCCACCTCGTCGTTTGACTCCTCTCCGTATATCTTTACTTTTGAGCTGCGGCATGCAGACGACAGCAATTACACGACTGGAGATATAGTGGTGACTCAATATCCCGCCATGTATATACATGAGTTGCAGTCGAACAAGTACGCGTTCCTCAATGGTACCGGAAATCAGGCGAGTTCTCAGGTTACAGGTCGTGACGATTCAAATAATTCTTTGAGTTCCTTACCTACCCGTAACTCTATCAATGACTCCGGTTCTAATACAAACTCCCACATGTACCGTATCAGCGTTACTTCTGTGACCGGTCTCGATTATACGATTGGTGATACAAGGTTGTGGGGAGAAAGCCAGAATGTGACCACACTGAATTCGCTTACCAACTATATGGAGACGGCGGCCATCAATGAGGACATGATCGCCCCTGAGTTCATGGTCGCGTCTTCTGTCGGAAAGACCCTGGACCTTTCTTTCAAGTATGCTGCTACACGTTGTGCAGCTTATCAGGAAAGCGGTTATCCTGCCGGGCGATGGCGTTTACCTACTAAGGCGGAAATTTTCTTCCTCATAAATCTTTCCCAGAAGAATAAAATCCCTTCACTGTTCACTCCTGAAGACGCTTTGAGTGCGGGCGGTTATTGGTGCTCATCCGGTGTGGTGTATCCGCTTACCGACGGAACGGTTCGATATCTCGATTTTGATGCGGCTCGTTCTTATCACGGCAATACTAACTACCCCCGTTGCATTTACGATACATGGTATTGGGGCCAGGAACCTGATGCCGACCACATGACCACCTGGGGCGGATACCAGACAACTCATTAAACCGAAGAACAATGAGAAGACATTTACTGCATATTTCGGCGCTTCTTGCCCTTCTGCTTCCTTTGTCGTGTGCGAAGGAGGTTCTGCAGGACGTGCCCGGCAAAAAGCCTGTCGTCGATTACGAGGGCAAAGAGGTTACTGTTTACTTCGGCGTTGAGATGCCTGATCCCGTTGCCACCAAAACAATCGGTGAGAATCCTGAAATCACCTCGCTCCACGTCGCGGTTTTCGGTAGTTCCGGATATCTTAAGGAATACCGTCTGGCAGAGCCTGTTGACGACCATGTCTCCCAGGAGGGTGTAGCCGGCAAGAAGGGCTACAAGGTAACCCTATCAATCACTTCTTCCCGCGTCAGACTCCACTTTATAGCGAACGGTCCCTCATCTCTGCCTTTCGATTATGAATCCACCGTCATGGCTAAGCTCACTTCCATGGGCGGCGAAGATGCATATTGGCAGAGGATTCTCCTCAACAACGGTATCTATGCCGATACTGATTATCCTGGCTATTATGATACACCTCCTGTCCTCGTGATCGACCCTGACTTCGACCTTGACGACGACGGAGTTACCCATAAACTCGCCCTTGTCCCCCTCATCCGTAATTTCTCCAAAATCACTGTAGTGGCGAAGCCGAAGGCGGAGTCGAATTTCGTAGTCAATTCATTTGCAGTTGTAAATGTACCGGACAGGGGATCAATCGCCCCATACAATTCGGCTACCGGTGATTTCATGATGAATTACCATACTTATCCCACCTTGCCCGCTCTTTCAGCAGTGTATGGCGGCAACATGCCCGGCGAGACTATCATCGACAAAAGCTATCCTTCTGAGACCGACTTTGCCAATCTCGCTAATGGCGTTGTTAACGCCAGCGGAGCTATCTATATGTATGAGCGTCCGGTCCCCAAGTCTGATGCTACCATCATCATAGTCAACGGTACGTATACCGATCCTGAGACCAGCGTTGAGCATACCGGATACTACAAGATAGACATGATGGATGGAGGAGAGTATCTCCCGATACTGAGGAACTTCCGTTATCAGATTACCATTGAGAAGGTACACCGTAAGGGAAAGACTACTGTGGCAGGCGCTGTCAATGGCGCCGGTTCTGCCGACATTTCCGCCGATATCAGCACTGCTTCGCAGGTGAATATCTCTGACGGTACTTCCGCCATTTCCGTGGAGTACACCGAAAAAACGCTTGCAATCGGCGGGACATATTCCCTTGGCGTCAGCTTTACTCCTGACGTCAGTACGGGAGTGGTGAATAATTCCCTCGTTACATACGAGCTTAGGGATCCCGATGCAAACGGTGCGGTGATAGCAGATGTCTCCGATATCAGTTATGACTCCTCCCTCGGAAAACTTACCTACACCACGACGGCCGTGGATGCCAACAAGATGAAGTCGCAGGTAATCCGAGTAATCGGTACTTCGGCAACCTCCAGACTCTACCGCGACGTTACCATCCGCCTGCTTCCGCAACAGAGTATGATTGTAAGCTGCATCTCTGAGATCGAGCAGGCCGCGGGAACGGAGCAGACCGTTACAGTATCTATCCCTAAGGACCTTCCGCAGTCCATTTTCCCTCTCCAGTTCAAGGTTGAGGTGGCAGCGAAGACCCTTACTCCTAATGCCGAGGACCTTCCGGTGGAACCGGGTGAAACTATAGTTACCGGTGAGTCGGGCAGATCCTACCAGTTTATCAAGACCATTTCCTATCAGGACTATATCAACGGTTATCAGGACACCCATTCTGTCTTCACCTGCGAGTTCAAGAGCATCATAGCAGAGAGCGACAGCGAAATCTATGTATCCAACCCTTATTTCGCTACGGGAAGCACATCGTTCACTACCTTTGAGAAGCGTTATTTCTCCGGCTTGAGGTTCAGCGATGCAGCAGCCGTCAACGAAGACGATCCGGTCAACTTCTTCTTCGTGATGGATGCAGAGCATGATACTGCGGAGAAACTTATTCCGGAAGTTGTCCATGTCTACCTCACTGGCCTTGTCCCTGATTACGACAATTACCCCGACGAGCTTCAGAGGGCAAGCGGAAACCACTATGTGTACACCGTCCATGCCCCCGGTACAGGTACCCAGACGCTGCACCTGCTCTCGACGGGCGATACCGAGCAGTATGCCGTAGCCCTCAAGGCTGAGTATTACGAGGATAACGATTACGCCAACGCTTCCACTGAGTTCAGCGGCCTCTCCTTCGGCACCGTCTTCTACGGACGCGGCTGGCCTACGACCTTCAGCTTCACTATCCCCAATGATTTCGAGATGCCGGGTGTCGGGTATATCGACATCGAACTCGGTCTTACCAACCTTGAGCCCAACGATGCCAATATCATCACAAGCGAAGGTAAGTACTACTACAGAGCTTATTCTAAAGGCAACCATACCATTTCGCTCAAGACCTCCGGTTCGCAGACCGCAGCCGTCGGCGTCCAGCTCAGTCATAGTTCCTTCAAAACTGCCGTTGGTACCCAGAGTACACGCTCTTACCTGAACATAGCGGCCGGAAGGATTACCAACAATGGGCCGAGCAATGCCTTCAGAAATAACAGAAACACAGTTTATATTTACACCAACAAGAATTCAACTGGACAGGTAGCCTCCTACCAGACTAACCAGACAGGTAGAAACGCAACTTCGGCAACCAATTATAGCGCTGCTAATTTCGCGTCAAATGTTGTCGATGCTGATACAAATCTGTACTTGTCGATGTATTCGAACTATAACTCTACCACCTATAGAGCAACAACAACTGCCGGAGCTTTGTACAACAACGGAAATGCTACGTCGGTGACATTCTCCACTGCCGCGTTTGGCACAAGAGAGGTGACAATTGACACGACCAGTGATCATTTCAGTACTTCTAATCGTACGTACACACAGGATGGTGTTACTTTCACATTCTCAAATCTTTCAAATGTGAATGGATATTATGTGACTGTTGCCGGAGGATCTACAGTTACGGTCAGCGTTCCTGCAGGTTATCACATCACGAATATTGTATTCGGTTATTACTACGACTACTACACCCCTGGTTCTGTCTCAAGCAGTACAGGAACATATAACAACGGAGATTGGACAGCCGCCAATTCAAATACAAAAAGTGTAATATTCACTATGACTCGCGGCGGCCGTGACATCCGGCTGGAATCCATGGAAGTAACAGTAGTAGAGGACTGATTTTTTCAACAGATCTTTTTTGCCCTGGCCTCGTGCCGGGGCTTTTTTGTGTGAGGTGTGATTTTTTGCCGCACACCTCACACGTGCGAAGTGCCACCGGATGCCCTGTGTGCCCGAATCGATGATCGAGGTGGTACACGAAAAATCACACCTCACACGGCAGGATAAGCAGGTACGCCTTGCGGGGTGTAAACCTCTGATTTACAGTTATTTCAAATAGCGAATAATCCTTGCTTTTGATAAATCAAATACGCATATTTGCCAGAAATGAATACAGCTATGAACAAACCTATTGATGAACTTGCTGCGTTGGACTTAAACTCGGTGGGAAAGAACATATACTCCATACGTGGAGAGCAAGTTATAGCCGATTTTGATTTGGCAAGATTCTATGGCGTAGAAAACCGCAGTCTAAAACAAGCGGTCAGGAGGAACATAGATTATTTTCCGGACGATTTTATGTTTCGTTTGACTGCAAAAGAAGCTAAGGAACTAATAGCCAGTGCGGTATCACAAAATGTGATACCCTCTGGTTATAATACAGGAGGAGCCGAAGTGTTTGCATTTACAGAACACGGGGTAGCGATGCTTTCAGCTGTGCTAAAAAGTCCATACGCGAAAGCAGTAAGTATTGCAATCATACGGGCATTTGTTGCTATGCGACATTTCCTGCAGTCTAACGCTCAGGTGTTCACACGCCTCGACCGAATAGAGTACAAGCTATTGGAATCCGACCATAAGTTTGAAGAGATATATTCTAAGTTGGAAGAGAAGTCTCTCAAACCCACGCAGGGCCTTTTCTTTGACGGTCAGATTTATGATGCCTATGAGTTTCTGTGTGGTCTAATCAGGGAAGCCGAGCGTCGAATTGTCCTCATTGATAATTACATAGACGAGACCGTCCTTACTATGTTGGATAAACGCCAATGTGGTGTTGAAGCTACGATATGTACTCAAAAGATCTCGCCGCAGTTATCTTTGGATATTACCAAGCACAACGCTCAGTATCCTGAGATAGAGGTGAAGATATTCAAACAATCCCATGACCGCTTCCTTGTTTTAGATGACAAAGTCTATCTGGTGGGTGCATCGTTGAAAGATCTGGGCAAAAAATGGTTTGCAGTTGCGTTGTTGGCAGACATAACACCAGAAGAATTGATTACCCGATTGGGGTAGGCGGCCCGTGTGAGGTGTGATTTTTCGCGGCACACCTCACACGTGCGAAGTGCCTTTGGATGCCCTGTGGGCCCGAATCGATGTTCGAGGTGGTACACGAAAAATCACACCTCACACGGCAGGATAAGCAGAGTAGGTGTTCAATTGAATACAATTATATGATATAAACAAATAACATATAGTTATTTCGCCTTTATGGCGGTTGCATATATATTAAACTTTTTGTATCTTTGCCAAAACAATTATTATGAGTGGTGATATTGATTTAAGAGCTTTGCGGAAAGCCCGCGGAATGACCCTGGAGCAGGTTGGCATACTCTCGGGAATGAGCAAGTCGCAGGTATCCAGGATGGAATCCGGCAAATTGGGAAGCCCTGAAACATATTCACGGGTTTTGGATGCCTTGGGATACAAGGCTGTAGTTACCGTTGAGGATGTGCGAAAGGAAACGGACCTCGATAAAAAGTATATTCTTTCTATCTTGAAAGTTTACTTTATGTGCAATAAAGTTAAACTGGGGATTGAAAGGATTGGACTATTCGGAAGTTTTGCGAGAGGGGAGGCTGGCCCGGAGAGTGATATTGATCTGATTGTTTCTTTTGAAAAGCCTAATCTTCTCTTGTACTCCACAGTAGTCTCGCAGTTGGAGACGGTCTTTGGAAGGCGTGTTGACCTTATTTCTGCTCGGTCTCATTTGAAACCCTCATTTCTGGTTCATCTAAACGAGGATGTCATCTATGTTTCCTAAAAAAGAAAGAGTAGTATCGTTGCTTGAGGCTGTTGATCGTGAGATTGCCTTGCTTTTGCAGATGACATCTCCAATCGCTTGTCCTGAAGACTTTGTTACAAGTCTGACGGGTATGACCGTTTTCCGTGCGTCGGGTATGAGTCTGCAATATATTTCCGAAAACCTGATGAAAATCAGGAACCTCTGCGGAATGCAACTGTTCGGTCATTATCCGTCAATTCCATGGCTGCAGGTATTCGGAATGCGCAACTTCCTTTCTCACGAATATGTTGACGTGGATGCCGAAGGTATTTTCAATACAATAATGGACAGTATACCCCCACTGAGGGACGTGGTCGGGCAGATGCTCTCAGATGTGCGTTCAGGCCGTTTTGACAATGATTTTAAGGGCTGAATGTCGTCAAGCGGGCATAATAATTGAAGTAAAAAGGCTCCGAGTATGATGAAAAAATCCGTTTATATACTGCTTGTAGCGGGGATGGTTCTCGCTGCGTGCACCAAGGATGGCCCGGCGCTGATGCGCGGCAGTTATTCGTTCAAGACCGGCGGCAGCCTCGAACTTACAGGCAAGCTGTATGAGACTAAGCTTGATACGGTAAAGATCGATACCGTCGTTCGGACAATCACGATAATCGGCATCCCGATCCGGGATACTTCTTATAATTACGTCACGAAAACTGACACAGTGTCAGTGCGCGACACCGTCGTGGGCCGCAGGCTTGTGACAGAAAGCGGCCAGATGCACATCCTTGAGAAGTCCGGCGGCGAAATGGTCCTCACCATGAATATCACCGGCGGAGACCCCGTCGTGGTGCAGGCAAGCGCCAAAGGAAGTACCGTCACCCTGGGTAAGACGAAGCGCTTCGTACCTGTCCACGATGCAGGCGGTGTTCTGTTCAGTTACCACGATCTTGAATTCTCCGGTACAGGCACCCGCTACGACAACATGATAGTCTTCGATCTGGTCTATGAGGGTTCATACAAAGAAGATGGTTTCGAAGGTGAAATAACCGCCTCGCGCATTAATTGCATTGCCACAGAAAATGAATAAGTCTATAGTCTTTGCATCTGCTGCGGTGCTTGCGATTTTGCCTTCATGCAAGGGCAGGGTGGTGTCGCTCCGCCAGGCCCCGGCGCCCTCGAAGCCTGTGACGGTGGAGGTATGCGAAGTCCATGTCGGCGATATTTCCGCAAATACGGTCTACGTAGGTAGTTTATCCGCTTCGAGAAGTGCAACCCTTTCTGCACCGGCTCCCGGGACACTCCAGCGCATCGGCGTAAAAGAGGGCAGTAAGGTATCCAAAGGGCAGTCATTGGGGCTGATACGCTCCGAATCAGTTGAGAGCGCTTATTCTGCCGCTTCTTCCCGTCTCGCTCAGGCGGAAGACGGCCTTAAGCGCGCCCAGAAGGTTTACGAGAGCGGTGCGCTTGCCGAGGTGGAGTATATCAACATCAAGACCCAGGTCGATCAGGCGCGGGCGGCAGAGTCTGCGGCGCGCGATGCCCGCGACCGCTGCAGACTCACAGCCCCGCTTTCCGGAGTAGTGGATAGAGTGTGGGGCGTTGAGGGCGAAGATGTATCAATTTCAAAACCGATATTGAACATTGTCGACCTGTCCTCAATCGAGGCGCGCTTTTCGCTCCCCGAGTCCGAATATCACCTCTACAGGGTCGGCACTCAGGCATTCATTGAGATACCCGCTCTCGGGAAGACCTTCGAAGGAAGACTCGAGTCAAAGGGCTTGCAAGGCTCTGCGCTCTCCCGGAGCTATGATTGCGGTGTTTCAATTCCTAAAGTCGACGGGCTTATGCCAGGCATGGTCTGCAAGATAAGAATCAAGGCTGCGGCCTCGGCTGTCCTTACAGATACCAAGGGACGCTTTGTTTGGACCGCAACCGGCGGCGTCGTTGACAAAAAGTATGTGACTCCCGACGGATTCAGCGGAGAAGGCATTGTCGTCTCCGAAGGCCTGTCCGAAGGCGATCTCGTGATTGTGTCAGGTGCCTCCAAGGTGAGTACCGGCATGAAAGTCAGTACAGTTGTAAGATGAAGCTTCCTTCCGAAAAAGGCATAGGCGCATGGGTGCGCTGGTCGGTCTCCCAAAAAGGAGTCGTAGCGTTCTTCGTCCTTGCCATCGTCTGTATCGGAATTTTTGGAATCGGTCGGATGAACAAAGATGAGTTCCCGACCTTCCAGATTAAGCAGGGCCTTGTCGCTGCAATATATCCGGGAGCAACAGCATCTCAGGTTGAGTCGCAGCTCACAAAACCGCTCGAAGAGTATCTGTTTACCTTCAAGGAGATCAACCGCCAGACTCTGCACTCTGTCAGTAAGGAGGGTATATGCTATATCTACGTCGATCTCGAGGAAAATGTTCCCCAGAGCCGCAAGGATGAGGTCTGGTCAAAGATCAAGCTTGGGCTTCAGGCCCGGAAGCTCACCCTTCCGACTGGAGTTCTTGCGATCGCCGTACTCGACGATTTTGCAAATACCAGCTCCATACTGCTGGCGATGGAGTCATCCGACAAGAGTTACACTGAACTCGAAGAATACGCCGACGCTCTTTGCGAGCGCTTGCGCTCAATCCCGGACCTCGCCAAGGCTTCGGTGATGGGGCAGCAGCAGGAAGAGATAGCCGTCACCGTTGACCGCGACAGGCTCTCTGCCTATGGTATAGACCCCTCGCAGTTGTTCCTGGAGTACCGCGGCGCATCGCTATCAGTGCCGGCAGGGACCTTCTCGACCGACTATACCGAATCTGTCATCCATATTGCCGGATCGGTTGTGAGCGAGAGGGAAGTCGCGGAGCGAATCGTCTATTCGGACCCGGCCGGAAATGTGGTCAGACTCAAGGATATCGCCCGAATCGAAAGGCGTGTGAAGGCTCCTTCTTCGTTTATCTCCTACAACGGTCATCCTTGCCTTATCATCAACATCGAGATGCGCCCCGACCACAATATCGTGGCGTTCGGACAGGAGGTTGATGAGGTGATCTCGGCCTATTCCCAGGATCTGCCGGACAGTGTGAAGATGAGCCGCATCTGCGACCAGCCCAAGGTGGTCGACAAGAGC
>Ga0310697_10005672_pt1 | contig 12009 bp, 10 predicted proteins | sample 172DNAGHGlowgp2_FD_203883 | JGI IMG/M metagenome (GOLD analysis project Ga0310697, IMG submission 203883) | Sheep rumen microbial communities from Palmerston North, Manawatu-Wanganui, New Zealand - 1728 DNA GHGlow gp2 (v2) (version 2) | ecosystem: Host-associated > Mammals > Digestive system >... | reverse complement strand
GATTTGGGAATGAAGGATTAGTGACATCCTTTTTATCTCCATATTTAATTGTAAAAATTCCATCTGGTAAACCGATTCTTTCACAGTTTCCAGAACAAAGAACTTTTTCTTCTGGCATCTCATATAATTTGAACTTAAGAGAGGAACTGCCAGAATTGATTGTCATTACTTTTGCCATAATATATGTCCTTTCAAAATCATTAGTTATTATGTCATATTTAGATGTTTGTTTCAATTCATTATATGAATTTCTCCCTCTATCTTAGTATTTATAAATCTTGTAACTCCAAAAAACTCCTTTGTCTCAATCCGTTTTGGTGTGAGACAAATAGTAAATGTAGGTTGCTTTATTCTATCTTTTTTCCGTTTAATTTTTTGAAAAAACAAGCGTTATTGATTGCTTAATAAAGCTCTCTAAAAGAGAAAATATATTAAAGTTGTTACATTTCATCTAAATTTAATTATAATTAAATAGTTGAGGTGAATGATTATGGCTTACGGTTTACTATATGACTTCCTGAATGGCCAATGTATAGAAGCCCACAATTACTTCGGTGCTCACTTCTCAAATAAAAAAGGCCAATCAGTAGTGACATTTAGATTATATGCTCCGATGGCAGATGATGTTTCTGTTATTGGTGAATGGAATAACTGGGATGTCACAAAAGATAAAATGAAAAAGATTGATGATAGTGGGGTTTGGGAAATTGAAATACCAAATCTAACCAATTATCAATGCTATAAATTCCACTTTAAAAATGCTAATGGACGTTATGTCGATAAAATCGACCCATACGCCTTTTTTAGTGAATTAAGGCCAGGAACATGCTCTCGTCTTTTCGATATTAGAAACTTTGCTTGGCATGATGACTCTTGGATGAAATCAAGAGATAGAAACTTTGATAAACCAATGTCAATTTATGAAATGCATCTTGGCTCTTGGAAAGGCAAAGCGGATGATGGTCACACCCTTTCTTATGAAGAAATCGCTGATTATTTAATTCCTTATATAAAAGAAAGCGGCTTTACTCATGTTGAGTTTATGCCTTTAATTCAATATCCATTTGATGGTTCTTGGGGTTATCAAGGAACAGGTTTTTATTCCGTAGATTCTCGATATGGTAATCCTTTCCAACTCATGTCTTTAATTGATCGACTACATCAAGCGGGAATTGGTTGTATTATCGATTTTGCTCCAGTTCACTTTGCTACTGATAAATGGGCTTTAGCGAAATATGATGGCACTTACTTATATGAATATAGTGATAAATGGAGAATTTCCCCTTGGGGAAGTTATCAATTTGATTTAGGTAAAGATCCAGTTCGCTCTTTCTTAATGAGCGCGATGAATTATTTCGTTGATTATTTCCATTTTGATGGTGTTAGAGTGGATGCAGTTAGCAATATCATTTACTATAACGGCGATAGTTCAATTGGTCAAAACGATGGTGCGGTTGAATTCATTAAAAGATTAAACGCTAAAATCCATATCGCTCATGATTCCGTCATGATGATTGCGGAAGACTCAACTGCCTTCGCAGGCACTACAAAACCAACCGAACAAGGTGGCTTAGGTTTTGACTATAAATGGGATTTAGGCTGGATGAATGATACTTTAAAGTATTATTCAAAAGACCCAGTTTATAAAAAATGGGAACACTATAACATTACATTTAGTATGGCCTATTTCTATAGCGATAATTTTATGCTTCCACTTTCTCATGACGAAGTGGTGCATGGAAAAGGCACGATCATCAATAAGATGTGGGGCGATTATCAACAAAAGTTCATGCTAATTCGTAACTTATATACATATCAATTCGCTCATCCTGGTAAGAAACTCAACTTCATGGGTAATGAACTCGCTTCATTTGATGAATGGAATGAGAATAAATCCTTACCATGGAATTTAAAAACTTATCCAATTCACGATAGTGTCTCTCGTTTAGTAAGAGATTTAAACTTAATTTATCGCCATGAAAAAGCGATGTATTTTGAAGAGCATAATCCAGAGCATTATCGCTGGTTAATGGTGGACAATTCTAACGATTCCATCTATGCTTTCCAAAGAAATGTGGGAGATGACACTCTAGTGTTTGTCTTTAATATGACCACTAACTTCTATGAATCATTTGCCATTCCATTAATGCAAATGGGTACATATGAAGAAATATTCAATTCTGATAAAGACGTCTATGGCGGGGCTAATCAATATAATGGTTTACCAATCGATAGTGAACCAGGTAGTTTTGAAGGTTTGCCTGCGCATTTCAATATTAAACTGGCAAGCTTTGCGGCTTGTATCTTTAAGAAAATTAAATAAGGAGAATCATCATGTTTGAAAATAAACAATCATTCAAAGAAGAATACGCTCGTCGTCTTCTTGAAACGTATGGTGTGACTGTAGAAAATAGCCACATCACCGAAAGATATGCTGTTTTAGGAGAAATGGTGAGAGACTACGCTAACGTTGACTGGGGTAGAACACACGATAAAACCATTTCTAAACAAAGAACTTTAATCTATTTCTCAATGGAATTTTTAATCGGTAGATTACTCGTTAACAATTTGCAAAATATGGGTATCTATCAAATTGTTAAAGATGGATTAAACGATTTTGGTATTAATATTCATGAGCTTGAAGAAGAAGAAAGCGATGCTGGACTCGGTAATGGTGGCCTAGGTCGACTTGCGGCATGCTTTTTAGATAGCATTGCCTCTTTAGGCTATGTTGGACACGGTAACTGTATCCGTTATGGCTATGGTTTCTTCCGTCAAAGAATTATCAAAGGCAAACAAGTGGAATTACCAGATCAATGGTTAATTAATGGTAATGCTTGGGAAATTAGAAAACCTAAATACGCCGTGGAAGTTAAGTTCTATGGTAATCCAGAAACATATATGAAACCAGATGGTAGCTACGCTATTAGAACAGCTCACACAGTTAATGTGCGTGCAGTTCCATATGATGTACCAGTCGTTGGCTATCGTAATCACGTCACTAATACTCTTAGACTTTGGAACGCTGAACCATCTTCTCACCATTTACCAAAAGATATGTCTTTTAAGCAGTACTGCATTGCTTTAGAAGAATTAACGCATGGCTTATATCCAGATGATTCTACTGAAGAAGGTCGTATCCTTAGATTAAGACAACAATATTTCTTAGTGTCCGCAGGTCTACAATCAACACTCGCTTCATATTATCGTCACCATGGTACCCTTAGGGGTATTCATGAAGAATATGTCTTCCAACTCAATGACACTCACCCAATTTTAGCCATCCCAGAAATGATGAGAATCATGATGGATGAATATGATATGGGTTGGGATGAAAGTTGGGAAGAAGTCACTAAATCAATGGCCTTTACTAATCACACTGTTATGCCAGAAGCTTTAGAAAAATGGCCAGTGAGATATGTGCAAAACCTCATTCCACGTGTCTTCATGATCATTGAAGAAATCAATCGTCGTTTCAATATTGAAATGAATAATAATAATGTGAGCGATGTCGCTAAATATCAAATGAGTATTATTAAAGATGGTCAAATCCATATGTGTAATTTAGCGATTTATACATGTTTCTCTGTTAATGGTGTGGCCGCTTTACACACTGAAATTTTAAAAGCTATCACATTTAAAGATTTCTATAATTATTTCCCAGAAAAATTTAACAATAAGACAAATGGTGTTACTCACCGTAGATGGCTTGTTTACGCTAATCCAAAACTCGCTGATTTAATTAGTAGCAAGATTGGTGATAAATGGATTACCAATATGGATTTAATCAAGGGCTTTGAAAAATATAAAGATGATGAAAAAGTCTTAAATAAACTCGATGAAATTAAACATGAAAATAAAGTTGCTTTAGCAAAATATATTAAAGAACATAACGATATCGATGTTGATGTTAATTCTATTTTTGATGTTCAAATCAAAAGATTACACGCTTATAAACGTCAACTTTTAAATATCTTCCATGTCATTTATTTATATCAAAGAATGAAGAATGATCCTTCTTTTAGAATCTATCCTCATACATATATATTTGGTGCGAAAGCTGCTCCTAGCTACACCTACGCTAAAAAGATTATCGAATTAATCTTAGCGGTCGCTGAAGTAGTGAATAACGATGAAGAAACAAATAAATACTTGAAAGTTGTCTTCATTGAAAACTATGGTGTTACTTTAGCCGAACTTATTATTCCTGCCGCTGATGTAAGTGAACAAATCTCTACAGCGGGTAAAGAAGCAAGTGGTACCTCTAACATGAAACTCATGATGAATGGAGCCATTACTTTAGGCACGATGGATGGTGCGAATATTGAAATCGTTAATAATGCTGGACTTGATAACGCTGTGATCTTTGGCTTAAAAGCGGAAGAAGTGGAAGCGCATCATCAAAATGACGATTATAATCCATGGGATGTTTATAATAACGACTATCGCGTTAAAGGTGTTTTAGATTCCTTATTCAATGCTGAATGGTCAGGATATCGTCATGATAGATTCACCATGATTTTTGACGAAATCATGAATAAAAAAGATGAATATTTTATTCTCGCTGATTTTGATAGCTATGTTAAAGCACAAGAAAAGATCCAAGAAATTTATCAAGATAGAAAGTTATGGAATAAGATGTGCTTAATGAATATTGCTAATAGTGGTTTCTTCACAAGTGACCGCACAATTAAGAGTTACGCGGAAGAAATTTGGCATTTACAAGAGGTCAAATAATGATTGATTTAACTAATTTATATCAAAAGCAAGCGGAGTTAGACGCTCGTATAGCGGAAAATCACAATGTCTCTTACGAGACCACTAGAGAAAGAAGAATCTTAGCCTTACTCGTGGAAATTGGTGAATTCGCTAATGCTACTAGATGCTTTAAATATTGGTCAAATAAACCAAGTGAAGCGCAAGATATTGTTTTAGATGAATATGTGGATGGTTTACATTTCTTCTTATCTTTAGGTATTGATATTAAGACCTCAAAAAAGACATATAACCACACTAAACACGCTGATAACTTAACTAAGCAAATCTTAGAAACTTATCGTCTTGCTTCTTTATTTTATAAAAACCAAGATGAAAAATCTTATATTAAAGCCTTCCAAGCTTTTATTAATATTACTGTTTTACTGAAAGTAAGATGGTCCACAATTGAAAAGGCCTATTATAAAAAACTTGGCGAGAATTATCACCGCCAAGATACAAATTATTAATTATCATTAAGAAGTTTAGGAATCTCGTCTTCACTATAGACAGTGATTCCTTTTCTTTTAAGCAAAGCCGCCGTCACACCCATTCCATGAATAATAGTATGACTAAAAGTACCATCATAAACTTCATGAACGCCACATGATGGGCTTCTTTCTTTTAAAATGGCAATCTTTATATGAAGGAACATACAGATGTTATAGGCTAAATCAGCGCCGTTAACAAAGTTATCGGTGACATCTTCGTCTAAATCATTAACAACAGATTCACCTCTTTGTTCACTTGGATGGCGTGGTGTTGGTAAACCACCTTCTACTTCAGGACAAAAAGGCACTAGTTCATATTTTTCTAGTAATTTATTAATGAGAGGATTTTTATTATTTCCTCCATCATATTTAACGTTATCGCCCACTAAACAAGCGGAAATTAAGATGCGTTCCATAACGTAGTTATTTTAAATCAAAGTAAGAAATAGTAAAATTATTTTATGAATAAATCATTTTTATATCAAGTTGATGATAAAGAATACGAAGTAGAAGTTACTTATAAAAGAATAAGGAACATCCATTTTCGTTTTAACGGGGAAAAGTTTATTATAAGCGCTCCTAGATTAGCATCTTTAAAACAAATCAAAAGTGGGTTAGATAAATTCGCTAAAAAACTCATCCAAAGAAACGTCAAAACTAACGCTATAACAAGTGAATATATTTATATTCTCGGTAAGAAAATCGACTTAACTTATCCAGGATGTTTAGCGACTTATGATCAAATCATCTATTTTAATGATGAAAAGCAGTTACAGAGTAAACTTAAGAAGTGGTTTCTTAATTTTTTAAGTGAAAGAACAGCCTTTTATGAACGTGTTATGAATGCTCCTCACTTCCAAGTAAAAGTCAGACAAATGAAATCAAGATATGGTTCTAATAACCGTTCAAGTAAAACTATCACCTACTCATTAGTGCTCATTCATTATTCTATAGAGATAATTGATTCCGTTATCATCCATGAATTAAGCCATCATTTTGTCTATGATCATAGTCCTAACTTTTATAAAGTTCTCTATAAATATTGCCCAAATTATGATATTTTAAGAAAGAAGTTAATTAGATCGGAGTTTGAATAATGCTAGAAATCTTATCTAAAAACAATCAAAAGGTGAAAGATGCATGCGCTTTAAAAATGAAAAAAGTGCACTTAGAAAAAGGTCTTTTCCTCATGGAAGGCATTAAGAATCTCGATTTAGCTCTTAAATACGGTAACGTTAAAACAATATTTACCACAATTGGTTTACCAAAACTAAAACAAGATATTGAATGTTATAAAGTAAACGAAGAAGTTTTAAATAAATTAGCAGTTTCAGAAAACCCTGAAGGTGTAGTCTTTGTTTGCGAGATGATTAAACCTAAAAAGAACAAAGAAGATTATCATAAAATCGTTTATTTAGACAAAATTAATGACCCAGGTAATTTAGGCACGATTTTAAGAACTGCAGTGGCATTTGATTATGACGCTGTTATATTAAGCAAAGGTAGTGTAGATTTATATAACGAAAAAACTCTTGCCGCAAGTAAAGGCGCCATCTTTTTAATCGATGCTTTTATTGATGAAATTGATAATTATTTAAATGATCACGAACTTATCGTTAGTGCTTTAGATGAGCATTCTATTCCTTTAAAAGAATGCCCACACCCACGCGACTTCATATTGGTATTAGGCAATGAAAGTCATGGTGTTTCAGAAGAAATAATTAAAAAAGCTGATCACCTCGTTAAAATCGAAATGAATGATGTTATCGACTCATTAAATGTTGCGATGGCAGCGGCGATTTTAATGAATTATTTGAAGTAAAGCATTTATATTGACATTTAATATTTTTACTTTATTATTATGGTATCTTCCAAATCGGAAGAAATAGAGGCTGCGACGCAGAATAGTAAGACCGCCTAGAAGGCATTCGATGAAGCGGTAAGAAAGGCAACCGTCGCCGAACGATAGTTATTGGCAAATAGTTATCGTGGGGTTATAGGAAATACTTATAACACTCCTACTTAAGTAGAGGCGCTATTATTGTTCACTTTCTAAGTTGATATTAATAAGCGCCCGGCGCTTATTTTTCATTAAAAAAAGCAAAGGGGGCAATTAAAAATGAAAAAAATAAGACAAATCTTATCATTAGCCGCCGTTTCATTCGCGGCTATTTCTTGTAGCGGGAGTAAAGTTGAATTCGATTATGTCCGTTTAGTGAATAACGATACTGGCTTTACCGCTAGTGATGGTGATACAGCCATCGCCATCGGTTTAAAAAAAGGCTCATCATTAAAAGCAGGAATTGATGCTTATTTAAGCACATTAAATCAAGATAAATGGACAGATTTAATGAGTAAAATGGTGGCCTTAAGTGCGGAAAATAGTACCGCAACTTATGATGCTAGTAACTTAAATAATGATACTAGTGCGGGTACATTTAAAGTTGGTATGGAATGCGGTTATATTCCATATAACTGGAGTCAAACTAATGACAAAAATGGAGCGGTACCAATCGCTAACAATAAAGGTAACTACGCTAATGGATATGACGTACAAATCGCACGTCAAGTGGCTAATGCACTCAATATGAAATTAGAAGTTTATCAATATGAATGGGATGCTTTACTTCCAGCCGTACAAAGTGGCGCAATCGACGGTATTGTCGCTGGTATGTCACCAACCGAAGAAAGATTAAAAGAAATCGATTTCTCCGCTATTTATTACCGATCAAATCTTGTTGTGGTTACAAGAAAGAATAGCAAATTAATGGAATGCAAGAATTTATCTGAACTCGATCAAAAAGGTTTTAAGATTGCTGCTCAACCAGGCACTTTCCATTTAGATGCTTTAAAAGCACAAACTCAAAATGTGACAGTTATTGAAAATCTTGAAGACTTTGTCGATATGCAAATCGCTTTAGAAGCCGGTACCATTGACGGCTATGTCGCGGAAGAACCAACTGCCTTATCTTTCTGTAATTAAATATGAATTTCTTTAATGATGTAGGCTATATTTTAATCAATCATTGGCCTAATTTCTTAAGAGGTGTCCTTTGGACACTAGTCATCTCTTTAGTGGCCACTTTGATTGGTTTAGTAATTGGCTTAATTATCGGTATTATAAGAACAATTCCAAAGAGTAAAAACGGTTTTGTTCGCGTTATTCAAAAAGTTATCGACTTCATTTTAAGCGCTTATATTGAAGTCTTTAGAGGTACACCAATGATGGTGCAGGCAGTCGTCATCTATTGGGGTTATGCCTTTGCGGCTGGAGGACAAACTTTACCACTTATTCCTTCCGCTATCGTTATCGTTTCCATTAATACAGGCGCTTATATCGCGGAGATTGTTAGAGGTGGTATTGTTGGCATTGATAAAGGTCAATTTGAAGCCGCTTATGCAATGGGTATGAGTCACTTTCAAACGATGATTCACGTCATTTTACCTCAGGTAATGAAGTCCATTTTACCAGCGGTTTCTAATGAATTTGTCATTAATATCAAAGATACATCTGTTTTAAACGTCATTGGTGTGACAGAACTATTCTTCATGATGTCAGTAACCATTAAAACAACATATAAAAACTTCCCAGTCTACTTTATCGGAGCGGTGATCTATTTCTTAATGACTTTCGCTGTGACAAGAATTATTAAACTCATCGAAAAGAAATTACATGGTAAAAAACATTACACACTATATACATCTAATGCGATTGGTGAAGAATTAGCGGTTTCTAGAGGAGGTAATTAAGATGAATAATACGCCCTTTTTAGAAATTAAACATTTACAAAAGAATTTCGGCAATCATGAAGTTTTAAAAGATATCTCTTTAGCGGTTAATCAAGGCGAAGTCATCTCAATTATTGGCTCTTCTGGTAGTGGGAAGTCCACAATTTTAAGATGTATCAATCTATTAGAAGAACCAAGTGGTGGAGATATCATTATTGAAGGTAAAAGTATCTTAAATGATGACGCTGCAAAAAAGGAAATGCGTAAAGTCGTTGGCATGGTTTTTCAATCATTTAATCTATTTGAAAACATGAATGTTTTGAAAAACTGCATGATTGGCCAAATCAAAGTTTTAAAAAGGAATAAAGAAGAAGCTAGAGAAATAGCTCTTAAAAATCTAAAGTCAGTTGGTATGGATGCTTATATTAACGCTAAACCAAGTCAACTTAGTGGTGGGCAAAAGCAACGTGTGGCGATTGCAAGAGCCTTATCCATGAATCCAAAATGCTTACTATTTGATGAACCTACTTCTGCCTTAGATCCAGAGATGGTAAGCGAAGTTCTTGATGTTATCAAGTCACTCGCAAAAACTGGCTTAACGATGGTCGTTGTCACTCATGAAATGCAGTTTGCCCGTGATGTCAGTGACCGTGTTATCTTCGTTGATGAAGGTCTTATCGTTGAGCAAGGAGAAGCTAAAGCTTTCTTTAAAAACCCACAAAAAGAAAGAACGAAAGATTTCTTAAAAAGATTCACTTCCATCTCTTTATAACTTATCAAAAAAGAAAACATTATTACTTATTTATGTAATATGTTTTTTTATGCTATAATCATAAGCGACTTTTATAACGAGGTAGCTTATGGAAAATGAAAAATTATTAAAAATTAAAGAACAAGCACTCCAAGAAATTGAAAAGGCAAATACTTCAGACGAACTTAACAATGTTCGTAATACTTATTTAGCTAAAAAGAGTGAACTTTCTAGTATGTCTTCTTTAATTGGTACTTTACCAGTTGAGGAAAAGAAAGCTTTTGGTCAAGCTCTTAACGAAGTAAGAGTGGCCATTACTTCCGCGATTGAAGAAAAAATGGCTTTCTTGAAAAATAAAGAACTAGAAGAAAAATTAGCCAAAGAAACAATTGATATTTCTCTTCCTGGTAAGAACTTTACTCCAGGTGGACGTAATCCATTCCACGTCATCATCGATGAAATGGTGGAGATCTTCACTGGTATGGGTTTTGAAGTCGCTGATGGTCCAGAAGTAGAAATTGATCATTATAACTTTGAACTTTTAAATATTCCTAAAGATCACCCCGCGAGAGATATGCAAGATACTTTCTATATCGATGAAAATACCTTATTAAGAACTCATACTTCCCCTGTACAAGCAAGAACTATGGAAGCTAAAAAGGGTGAACCAATTCGTATTATTTGTCCAGGTAAGACATATCGTAGAGACGATGATGATGCCACTCATTCACATCAATTTGCCCAAATCGAAGGTTTAGTGATTGATAGAAATATCAATATTGGTCATTTAAAAGCCACTTTAGAATTATTCGCTAAAAAGATGTTTGGTGAAAAAAGAGAAATTAGATTAAGAAGCTCTTTCTTCCCATTCACTGAACCAAGCGTGGAAGTCGATATTACTTGCGCTAATTGTGGTGGTAAGGGTTGCAATATGTGTAAAGGTACTGGCTATATTGAAATCTTAGGTGGTGGTATGGTCCATCCAAACGTTTTAAAGATGAATGGGTATGATCCAGAAGTTTATAGCGGCTTTGCCTTTGGCATTGGCATCGAAAGAGTGGCCATGCTTAGATATGGCATCGATGATATTCGTAAATTCTATCAAAACGATGTGAGATTCTTACATCAATATAAAAAGATGAGCTAATAGGAGGATATAAATATGTTAGTCAGTTTAAAAAATCTTAATAACTTTGTTAAAATCGACGATTTATCCCCTGAAGAAATCGCTCATAAGCTCACTTTTGCCGGTATTGAAGTGGAAGAAATCTCTCGTCTTGCTAATGGCACTAATTTAGTCATTGGTTATGTTAAGACTTGCGAAATGCATCCAAATAGTGACCATCTCCATGTTTTAAATGTGGATTTAGGTAGTAAATACGGTGTTAATCAAATCGTTTGTGGTGCTCCTAATGCACGCGCAGGATTAAAAGTTATAGTTGCACGCGAAGGTGCACAACTTCCAGAAAAAGAAATAAAAAGAGGTGTCATCCGTGGAGTTGAAAGTAATGGCATGTGCTGTTCTCTTCTTGAACTCGGTGTGGACGCTAAATATTTAAGTGAAGAACAAAAAGCTGGTATTGAAGAATTACCAGATGACGCACCAATTGGTGAAGAAAATGTTTTAGGCTATTTAGGTTTAGACGATGTCGTCTTAAATTTAAATGTCTTAGCTAATAGACCAGACTTATTAAGTATCTTTAATGTTGCTAGAGAAGTTGGTGCTTTATTTAATAGAGAAGTCAAACTTCCTAAAGTTAAATCTAAAGTTGATTTCAAAACTAAATTAGTGGTGGGCTCTAAAACTAAACGTTGCTCACAGTTCTCTGGTAAAGAAATTAAAGGTATCGTCACTAAAGCCTCTCCAAAATGGATGAGCGATGCTTTAATGGCCATGGGTGTCCGTAGTATCAATAATATCGTCGATATTGGTAACTATGTGATGCTTATGACTGGTCAACCATTACACATGTATGACGCTGATAAATTAGCGAAAGCCGAATTATATGCGCAAGATGATTATGATGGTGATTTTGTCGCACTAGACGAAAAGACCTATAAAGTCATACCAGGAGATATCGTCATTTGCTGTAATAACAAACCAATGTGTCTTGGTGGTGTGATGGGGAGCTTAGAATGCGCTGTCGATGAAAATACCAAAAATATTTATATTGAAGCCGCTTCTTTCGATGGGGCTAGTATCCGTCATACTTCTAACCGTTTAGGTTTAGCAAGTGAATCTAGCCAAAGATTTGTTAAAGGCACTAATCACTTCCAAAGTGA
>Ga0310697_10005671_pt1 | contig 12010 bp, 6 predicted proteins | sample 172DNAGHGlowgp2_FD_203883 | JGI IMG/M metagenome (GOLD analysis project Ga0310697, IMG submission 203883) | Sheep rumen microbial communities from Palmerston North, Manawatu-Wanganui, New Zealand - 1728 DNA GHGlow gp2 (v2) (version 2) | ecosystem: Host-associated > Mammals > Digestive system >... | reverse complement strand
TATATCTTACATGACCAAACTTTCTAATTGTTTTTGCAAACCCAGTTTCTGTTTGCGATATTACTATGTATATGTGTTTCATAATGTCTCTCCTACCACCTTAAATATAAAACATACAATACCCTTATAAATTTCTTAATTAATCCACTAATTTATATCTCCCTAACCATGCACATTATATCACATTAAAAATGCAATGTAAATCCGTTTTATGTAAACCACATTACTCAGTAAATATCTATTTTTTCTATTTGTTACTAAATTATTACGTACTCAAATATTAATTCCCAATTAAAAGTTCTTATAAATCAAGCCTTTTTTGAACATAATTTTATTTTCTATAATATTTCTTAATACAAATTTAACATATGAATTATCAATAAAAAAACTACACATAACAAGAATTTGCTACAAATAACAAAAATTTTTTTGTTGACATTTTACTCAATATAAGTTATATATTTTACAATGTCTTGGTTTAAAACCATATACATTATCATAAGAAGAAAGATATTCACGATAAGGAAGGAAAAAAAGAAAGAAGGGATTATATGGATATCAAAAACAGAACAAAAGCAATGAAACTTGCTGCTCCAATTCTTGCTGCTACTACACTCGAGCAGAGAAACGAAGCACTTGCAAACATTGCAAAAGAACTTGAAAAACAAAAAGACGCAATATTTGCTGCTAATAAAATTGATTTAGATGAAGCTGCAAAGAATAATATTGCTGCTTCAATTGTTAAAAGACTTAAATTTGACGACGTTAAATTACGCGATGCCATTCAAGGTATCAAAGATTTAATTAATTTACCAGACCCATTAGGAAAGGTACTTTTAAAAAGAGAATTAGATAAAGACTTTGTTCTTACCAAGGTATCTGTTCCACTTGGAGTTATTGGTGTTATATTTGAAGCTAGACCTGATGCACTTGTTCAGATTTCTTCTCTTTGCTTAAAGAGTGGTAACTGTGCAATCCTTAAAGGTGGCAAGGAAACAACTAATACAAACAGAACACTTTTTGAAATCATAAAAAACGCTGCTTCTGCTTCAGGACTTCCAGATAACTGCTTACTTCAGGCTGAAGCTCATAGTGAAATCGATGAATTATTATCATGTGATGAAAGCGTTGATTTATTAATCCCAAGAGGATCTAATTCATTTGTACGTTATATTATGGAGAATACAAAGATTCCAGTTATGGGACATTCAAGCGGCATTTGCCACATCTATGTTGATGAATTCTTTGATTTAAAGAAATCAATTCCTGTAATTGTTGATTCCAAGATTCAGTATGCAGCAGCTTGTAACGCTGTAGAAACTATTCTCTTTAACAGAAAGATTGATAAAAACTACATCAAAGCAATTGCACAGGCACTTATTGATGCTAATGTAAAACTACGTGGATCAAGAGATATTGCTGAAGTATTTGGTAATGAATTTGATGTTGAAGTTATGCATGATGATGAATTTGGTACAGAGTACAATGATTTAATTGTATCACTCAAATTCGTTTCAGACATCAATGAAGCTGTTACACATATTAATACATATGGCTCACATCATACAGATTGTATTCTTACAGAAGACAAAGATAGAGCTGCTTACTTTACAACAATGGTTGATTCAGCAAGCGTATATGTAAATGCTTCAACTAGATTCGCTGATGGATTCAGATATGGATTCGGCGCAGAAGTTGGAATTAGTACTGGTAAGATTCATGCCAGAGGACCTGTAGGTCTTGACGGTCTTATCACTTATAAATATAAGCTTGAAGGTGATGGAGAAATCGTTGCTGACTATGCTAGTGGTGAAAAGAAATTCCACCACAAAGATTTATAAAGATTTGGTTTTTATACATAAAAATAAGGAGTCTTACGACTCCTTATTTTTATTATAATTATCTTGAGGTTCTTCATCAACCTCAAATTCTTCTTTTTCCGCTTCTTTGACGACTTCTTCTTTGTCGTCTTCACTTCATTCATTTACCAACTTCTTATTATCAAGAATTGGTTTTTCCACTTCAGTCCTTATGCCTATACCAAAAAGCAAACATAATGCAATCATAACACCTACCCATATACTATAATAGAATATATGGTTTTCCTTAAGTCTATGCTCTTTAGTGATAGCTGCCTCTTCAATTTCAAAATGAATACATCTTTCTTTATCATCAAATGTACATTTATCACCAATTTCTGGTAAATAATTATCCTTACCCATCGTATTATAAAGGATGAAATCATCATAATCTGTTTTTGAATCAAATGTCTGATAAGACTTTTCATCAGTTCTTAAATCTCTTAATACTAATGTATCATCAGTATACTTATCGATTATATATGCTTTTCCACTACCTTTATTATATAACTTTTTAAATCTCTTATAATTATCATCTGTACTAAAATGATGAGTTTTATGAGTATCACCAGATAAATATACAAAATGGTACTCTGCTCCACTAACTACTAGAAGTGCTAAGAGCGAGAACATAAATGTAACAAGCAATCTATTAACAGATAATTTATTACCAGCATATAACCATAAAACTGAAAGACCCGCGGCAATTATAGGAATTGCTATCAAATAATCTGCATCGTCATAACATACACGTAACTGGGCATATATAAAGAAAAATATCTCCCCAGCAATCATAATCTCAAAAATAGAATTAATCTTATCATCCATCTTTTTTGTAACGCATCTACTAGCAGCAAATAACATCCACAAAACAAGGATAACGACATTATATATTAAAATTAAATAAAAGTCGTTAAAAATACTATATTGAGATACATGCATTAGCCAAAACACAAACGCTAACACAACACCGATGCCTATTATTAAACTCCTTTGAAATTTTAAAATAAAATCTTTACTCATGGATATCCCCTCATATTTTTTATTCACCGACAATTTAACCACACATAAAAAATAAAAAATCGAGTGTGTCCACACAAAACTAAATATCTAATTATCGAACATGAAAATACTTAGTTTCTAGTCTACAAAAGTGGATTATAGCACAGCAAAAAAACTATGTCAAATCTAATATTTTCCAATTTTATACGTTTTTAAAGCACATTAAGCCACCAATAAAAATTGGTGGCTTAAAATAGTCTATTATTAGAAACTAAATTTTTTTTATACTAAAGCTACAACTTCTTCTTTAGAAATAACTCCAATTGATCTATTAACTTCTGCTCCGTCCTTAAAAACAACAAGACATGGAATATTAGTTACTGCATATTCTTGTGCAATATCCATACTATCATCTACATTTAAACTTGCTACAACAAATGTATCGTTCTCTGCTGCTACTTCTTCCATAACTGGTGATAACATCTTACATGGTCCACACCATGATGCCCAGAAGTCAACAATCACTGGCTTATCATTATTCAACACCACTTCATCAAAATTTGTTTTATCTACCTTAACTACTGCCATAAATCTTCCTCCATTATTATATGTATTATCAGTTGTTTAACTTTACGCGTTATCCGAATTTATATTATCTATCTTAGACACTGCTCTCGCACATTGCGGGCTACCCCTAGCCACACTAAGTTCGAATACAGTAATTTTGTCATGCTTGTTATTTTCATTTGTATAATACATAAGTATTATATAGTCAAAGCAGGAAACACCTAGATTTGAATGCAAGCATTCAACTAGATATTTCCTACTTTAACTACATAACGCTTCGCGTTATGCAAATAAAAATACCAATCATAAATTACTGCATTCTCTCTAAGTGTAGAGACCCGCGATGGTCTCAGCTAGAGAATATAAAATCCTCCTAACGCTTACACTATAAACATCTAATAATTACATTATAAAAGTAAACAGATTATTAGGCAATAACCAAAACCTTATTGATTAATTATTTCAATGAGCTTTCAACGAATTTGTTAAAGAGTGGGTGTGGGCGATTAGGACGTGATTTAAATTCTGGATGGAACTGTACACCTACAAAGAAAGGATGATCCTTTACTTCAACAGTTTCAACTAATTGGCCATCTGGTGAAAGTCCAGAAATCACAAGTCCATTCTCTGTTAAAACATCTCTAAAATCATTATTAAACTCATATCTATGTCTATGACGTTCATGAATCAATTCTTCACCATAACACTCTTTCATCATAGTTAATTCTTTAATGGCACATGGATAACTTCCAAGTCTTAATGTACCACCTTTATTGATGTCATCTGACTGACCTTGCATAAAGTCAATTACTCTGTTATTTGATGGATCATGAAATTCTCCTGAACATGCATCAGTAATTCCTGCAACATCTCTTGCATATTCAATAACAGCAATCTGCATACCAAGACATATTCCAAGATACGGTATCTTTTCTTCTCTAGCATATCTAGCTGAAAGAATCATTCCTTCTATACCTCTATCACCAAATCCACCTGGCACAATAATACCACTTACCTTACCAAGTTTTTCTTTATAGTTATCTTCATTTAATTCTTCTGAATCAATCCACTCAATATTTACATGTGCATTATTAGCAAATCCTGCGTGATTAAGTGCTTCAACAACAGAAAGATATGCATCATGTAACTGTACATATTTTCCAACTAATCCAATAGTTACATCTTTAGTTCTATTTTCTATTCTATCGACTAAGTCTTTCCATTCTCCAAGATTTGGTCTAGCGCAGTTAAGTTCAAGCTCACGGCATACGACATTTGCTAAGCCGGCATCTTCTAACATAATTGGTGCTTCATATAAACTATCAAGAGTAATGTTTTCAATTACGCAATCTTCTTTAACATTACAAAACATAGAAATCTTCTTAAATATTGATTCTTCTAATGGTTCATCACATCTTAAAACTACAATATTTGGACTAACTCCCATACCTTGAAGTTCTTTTACTGAATGCTGTGTTGGTTTTGTCTTATGTTCATCAGAACCTTTAAGGAATGGTACTAATGTTACATGAATAAACAAACTATTTGTCTTACCAACTTCAAGTGAAATCTGTCTTACAGCCTCAATAAATGGCTGACTTTCGATATCACCAATTGTTCCACCAATTTCTGTTATAACAACATCTGCATCAGTTTCATTACCAACTCTATATACAAACTCCTTAATCTCGTTTGTAATATGTGGAATAACCTGAACTGTTGAACCTAAATATTCGCCCCTACGCTCTTTATTAAGTACATTCCAGTATACCTTACCTGATGTAAGGTTAGAATACTTATTTAAATCTTCATCAATGAATCTTTCATAATGTCCAAGGTCAAGGTCAGTTTCTGCACCATCTTCTGTTACATAAACTTCACCATGCTGATATGGACTCATTGTTCCAGGGTCAACATTAATATATGGATCTAATTTTTGTGCTGCCACCTTAAGTCCACGCATCTTTAATAATCTTCCTAGAGATGCTGCTGTAATTCCCTTTCCTAATCCTGATACTACTCCACCTGTAACAAATATATACTTAGTCATATTTCCTCCTTTAATCACCCTAATTAACTTTAGGGAACTCCTCCGCATTAAAAAAAAGAGTCAGAGATTCTTCATATAAGAATCTTTCTTGTCTCCCACTTAGTAGCATTTAACTACTAAGTGATCAAATGTATAAATCTTCAAATAAATGTGATTATCAATAATCTTATAAATTAGTATATCCCATTAAGTCATAATCAATCTGCTTAGCTGCTTTTCTACCTTCTGCAATAGCTCTAACAACTAATGACTGACCACTGTGCATATCTCCTACAACATACACACCTTTCTTTGAAGTTTCAAAAGAACCTTCAGCTGTTTTTACGTTAGTTCTTTCATTAGTTTCAACTCCGCATGCCTTTGTAACATATTCTTCACTTCCTAAGAAACCTGCAGCGATTAATACTAATTCAGTCTTAATTTCTTTTTCACTTCCGGCAACCTCTTTCATTACCATACATCCCGTTTTCTTATCTTTCTTAAACTCAACATTTACAGTAATTACACTTTTAAGATTACCTTTCTTATCCTTAATAAATTCTTTAACCGTTGTCTGATAAACTCTAGGATCATTACCAAACTTATATATAGCTTCTTCCTGGCCATAATCAGTTTTTAAAACCTTTGGCCATTCTGGCCATGGATTTGATTCAAGTCTCTCTGTTGGCGGACAAGGCATCATTTCAAGCTGTGTTACTGATTTTGCTCCTAGACGAATCGATGTACCAACACAGTCATTACCTGTATCACCGCCACCTATAACAATTACATTCTTATCTTTTGCAAGTTCAAATGGGAACTTTTCATAATTGCTATCTTCTAAACTCTTTGTTACTTTTGAAAGGAAATCAACAGCGAAATATATTCCCTTTGCATCTCTACCTGTCACATTAATATCTCTTGGATTAGAAGCACCACAAGCTAAAACAACAGCATCATATTCATTTAAAATCTCTTTTGCATCAATGTTTTTAACTTTATCACTTACTACATGTGCACAAGCAACTTCTTTCTTTTCATTTTTAGTAGATACATTCGCATTAACAATAAACTTAATACCTGCATCTTCCATAAGTTTAATTCTTCTATCAATAATCTTTTTATCAAGTTTCATATTAGGAATACCATATCTAAGTAATCCGCCCACTCTATCATTTCTTTCATAAACTGTTACTACATGTCCACGGCTATTAAGAAGCTGCGCACAAGCAAGACCTGAAGGTCCACTACCAATAATAGCTACCTTTTTACCTGTTCTATATTCTGGTTTAACTTCCTTTACAAGATCATGTTCAAATGCATATTCAATTACAGTTTTTTCATTTTCCTTAGTCGATACAGCTTCTCCGTCAAGTGAACAAGTACAAGCATGTTCACAAAGTGCTGGACAAACTCTTGAAGTAAACTCTGGAAAACTATGTGTCATCTCTAGTCTTCTATATGCCTGTTCAAAACATCCCTGATATACTAAATCATTAAGTTCAGGAACAAGATTATTAAGTGGGCATCCCACTGCCATGCCGGCTATAATTGTACCAGCTTGACAGAATGGTGTTCCACAATTCATACATCTTGCAGCTTGTATTTGCTGCTTATTTATATTCTGTAATCCATGAAATTCATCAAAATTCTTTATACGCTCTGCTTCACTAACAACAGGGCCATCTACTCTTTCATATTCTAAAAATCCGGTTTGTTTACCCATAATTCCTCCTATCCTTTGCCAAAGAATCTTTCTTATGGCTATCACTTAGTAGTAATTTAATACTATCTAATCTATCCTACAAATTTTGTAAACGCTTCAATCTGAGCATCTTCTAACTTCATACCCTGTTCTTCAAATTCTGCAATAAGTCTAAGAATTTCTTTATAATCTACAGGAATAACTTTCTTGAAATGATCAATATATTCATCAAAATTATCAAGTATCTTCTTACCCTTCTTTGAACCTGTATAACGAACATGCTTTTCTATCATCTCTTTAAGTCCATCATAGTCAGCCTTGTTTTCAATCTTTTCCATGCTAACCATTTCTTTATTAAGGTTCTTATAAAGTTTATTCTCCTCATCAAGAACATAAGCTATTCCGCCGCTCATACCTGCTGCGAAGTTTTTGCCAGTCTCACCAAGAATAACAACCTTACCACCAGTCATATATTCACATCCGTGTTCACCAACACCTTCTACAACAGCTGATACGCCAGAATTTCTTATAGCGAATCTTTCACCAGCCATACCTGAAATATAACATTCACCAGATGTTGCACCATATAATGCAACGTTACCGATAATAATGTTTTCATCTGGGTTATACTTAGCATTTGCTGGAGTTTTAACGATAATCTTACCGCCGGATAAACCTTTACCTAAATAGTCATTACTATCACCTGTTAAATCAAGTGTTAATCCCTTAGGAATAAATGCACCGAAACTCTGTCCACCAGATCCGTTACAATTAACTTTAATTGTATCTTCATCTAGACCCTCTGGATGATTTCTTGTAATTTCAGCACCAAGTAATGTACCAAATGTTCTATCTATATTTGTAAGTTCAATATCAATCTTACTCTTACTTCCATCTTTAATAGATTTTTGAATCTTACTTGATTTAAGAAGTACTGCTTCGTCCTTTGTTTCATCAAGTTTAAAATCATAAACCTTTTCACTATGGAATGTCTGTTCTTCTCTATCAATCTTTGACATATCATATAAAACTTTATCAAGATTAATTAAAGATTCGTTTCCACTTAAGTTATCCTTAACTTTTAAAAGATCTGTTCTACCAATTAATTCATCTACTTTTCTTACACCAAGTTTTGCCATGTACTGTCTTAATTCTCTAGCAACGAAAATCATGAAGTTCTCAACGTATTCAGGCTTACCTCTGAATCTCTTTCTAAGTTCAGGATTCTGTGTAGCAATACCCATTGGACATGTATCACTCTGACAAACTCTCATCATTGCACATCCCATAGTTACAAGTGGAGCTGTAGCAAATCCAAACTCTTCAGCACCAAGAATTGCTGCGATAGCAACATCTCTACCACTCATAAGCTTACCATCTGTTTCAATAACAACCTGGTTTCTTAAACCATTTGCTACAAGTGTCTGATGTGTTTCTGCAAGACCCATCTCCCATGGAAGACCTGCATTATGAATTGAGCTAAGTGGTGCAGCACCTGTACCTCCATCATAACCTGAAACTAAGATTACCTGAGCACCTGCCTTTGCAACACCTGCTGCAACTGTACCAACACCAGCTTCTGAAACAAGTTTAACTGAAATTCTTGCATATTTATTAGCATTCTTTAAGTCATATATAAGCTGTGCTAAATCTTCAATTGAATAAATATCATGATGTGGTGGTGGTGAAATAAGACTTACACCTGGTGTTGAATGTCTAGTCTTAGCAACCCAAGGATATACTTTCTTCCCAGGAAGGTGTCCACCTTCACCAGGTTTTGCACCCTGTGCCATCTTAATCTGGATTTCTTTAGCTGAAACAAGATATGTACTTGTAACACCAAATCTACCACTAGCTACCTGCTTAATTGCAGAACTTCTATCATTATCAGTTCCAGCAGATGCGATTCTTTCATCACTTTCTCCACCTTCACCACTATTTGATTTACCATGTAAATGATTCATTGCTATTGCTAAAGTTGTATGTGCCTCTTCTGAAATTGAACCATATGACATAGCACCTGTTTTAAATCTCTTAACAATTTCTTCTTCACTTTCAACTTCATCTAATGGAATTTCCTTATCAGCGAAATTGAAATCTAAAAGGCTTCTAATATATCCTGTTTTTTCATCATCAACCATCTGTGTATACTGAAGGAATTTATCAAAATCACCTTCTCTTGTTGATGTCTGTAACATATGAATTGTTCTAGGATTATATCTATGTGTTTCACCCTGAGCTCTCATCTTATGACGACCAAGTTCAGTTAGTTCCAAATTGCTACTAAGTCCCAATGGATCAAATGCCTTGCTATGTTGTTTATCAATATTCTCTGCGATACCGTCAAGAGTAATACCATCTACTCTACTAACTGTACCTGGGAAATATTCATCTATTAATTCTTTTGAAATACCAATTGCTTCAAAAATCTTACTACCTTGGTATGACTGAATTGTTGAAATACCCATCTTAGATGCAATCTTTACAATACCCTGTAAAATTGCTTCATCATAATCTTCTACTGCTGCATAATAGTCCTTACCAAGTAATCCATCCTCAATTAATTCCTCAATTGTTGAATGTGCAAGATATGGATTAATTGCAGATGCACCATAACCTAAAAGTGTTGCAAAGTGATGTACTTCTCTAGGTTCACCTGATTCAAGTACGATTGACATTGCTGTACACTTCTTAGTTTCTACCAAATGCTTATGAACTGCCGAAACTGCTAATAATGAAGGTATTGCAACATGGTTTTCATCAACACCTCTATCTGAAAGAACTAAGATATTTGCTCCTTCCTTATATGCCTTATCAACTTCAACAAAAAGATGATCTAAAACTCTCTTCATTGGAGTACTCTTATAGTAAAGAAGTGAAACCTTAGCTGCCTTAATTCCATCCTTATTCATGTTCTTGATTTTTAACATATCAAGATCAGATAAAATAGGATTATGAATCTTAAGTACTCTACAATTATTTGCATCTTCTTCTAAAAGATTACCATTCTTACCAACATAAACTGTTGTACGTGTTACAATCTTTTCTCTCTGTGCATCGATAGGTGGATTTGTAACCTGAGCAAATAACTGCTTAAAGTAATAAAATAATGGCTGGTATTCATTTGAAAGTGCAGCAATAGGAGTATCAACACCCATTGAACCTATACTTTCAGTACCATTCATGGCCATATTCTTAATACCTTCATAATAGTTTTCATATGTATAACCAAATGCTTTCTGAAGTTTCTTTCTTTCTTCTCTTGTATAAGAAACAACCTTCTCATTTGGAATTTTTATATTCTTAAGTTCAAGTAAACTCATGTCAAGCCATTCACCATATGGATTCTTATGAGCATATTTTTCCTTAACTTCTTCATCACTGTAAATTCTACCTTCAACAGTATTTACTAAAAGCATTTTACCTGGATGAAGTCTTTCTTTCTTAATGATATGTTCTTCATCAATCTTTAATACACCAACTTCTGATGAAAGAATAAGTCTATCATCATCTGTAATATAATATCTTGATGGACGAAGACCATTTCTATCAAGGATTGCACACATGATATCACCATCTGATAACATGATTGATGCAGGACCATCCCAAGGTTCCATCATTGTTGCATAATACTGATAGAAATCTCTTTCTTCCTGTGATAATGTTTCGTTATGTGACCATGGTTCTGGAATTGCAATCATTGCTGCAAGTGGTAAATCCATTCCACTCATAACAAGAAATTCTAAAGTATTATCAAGCATAGCTGAGTCAGATCCACTTGATGAAATAACAGGTAATACCTTTGTCATGTCTTCTTCATTAAATAACTTAGAATGCATTGTTTCTTCTCTTGCAATCATCTTATCAGCGTTACCCTTAATAGTATTAATTTCACCATTATGAACCATAAATCTATTAGGATGAGCACGATTCCAACTTGGATTTGTGTTAGTTGAAAATCTAGAATGAACCATTGCAATTGCTGATTCATAATCACTATCCATTAAATCTTTAAAGAATGTACGTAACTGTCCAACTAAGAACATACCCTTATATACTATTGTTCTACATGATAATGAAGGAACGTAAGTATTTACATTACTCTGTTCAAACTCTCTTCTTATAACATATAACTTTCTATCAAAATCTAAGTCTGTATCAAATCCTTCAGGTCTTTCAATAAATACCTGTGCAATAACTGGCATACACTCAAGAGCCTTGCTACCAAGTACATTAGGACATACCTCAACTTTTCTCCAAGCTAAGATATTAAGACCTTCCTTTTTAACAATGATTTCAAACATTGTCTTAGCCTGTTTTCTTTCAAGGTCATTTTGTGGGAAGAAAAACATACCAACAGCATATCCTCTTTTATTAGGAAGATTAACACCTTCCTTCTTTAAAATCTTTTTAAAATACTTATGTGGAATCTGTGTTAAAATACCAACGCCATCACCAGTTTTACCTTCAGCATCCTTACCTGCTCTATGTTCAAGATTCTCTACTATACTTAACGCATCTTCAACAAGTGCATGGTTTGCTTTACCTTTTATATTAACAATTGCACCTATACCACAATTGTCATGCTCAAAATTTTGATTATATAAACCTTTTTGCTCTATTTCATTCATTAATTTATTCATATGGTTCCTCTCATTCTTTCCTATACCGGATAATCGTTATTAAAACAAGCCTTACAGATTTGTAAATCACCAACCATGTATTTAAAATCCTCAATGCTTAAATATTCAAGTGAATCAGCACCAATGTTTTTTCTTACATCTTCATTAGAATGCTTTGATGCTATAAGCTGTTTTGATGTTGGTACATCTGTACCATAGTAGCAAG
>Ga0310697_10005670_pt1 | contig 12010 bp, 24 predicted proteins | sample 172DNAGHGlowgp2_FD_203883 | JGI IMG/M metagenome (GOLD analysis project Ga0310697, IMG submission 203883) | Sheep rumen microbial communities from Palmerston North, Manawatu-Wanganui, New Zealand - 1728 DNA GHGlow gp2 (v2) (version 2) | ecosystem: Host-associated > Mammals > Digestive system >... | reverse complement strand
CTTGCCGTTCCAGATGAGAGCGGTGGTCAGGTTCCGGAGCATTGCAACACGCTGGTCAGTGGGCTTTCCCAGTTTCCTGTTTGCCATTGCTGCTTCCTCCTAATTAATCTTCGTTGCTGCGCAGGGTCAAGCCCAACTGCGCCAGTTTTTGCTGCACTTCTTCGAGAGACTTGCGGCCCAGGTTCCGGACCTTCATCATCTCGTCTTCGTCCCGCTGCACCAGCTCCTCCACGGTGTTGATGCCGGCCCGCTTCAGGCAGTTGTAAGAGCGGACGGACAGGTCCAGATCCTCGATGTTCATCTCCAGGATCTTTTCCTTCTTGCTCTCCTCCTTCTCCACCATGATCTCCACGCCCTGGATCCGATCGGTCAGGTTGATGAAGAGCATCAGGTGCTCGGTGAGGATCTTGGCGGCGTAGCTGGCCGCCTCGTCCGGCTTGATGCTGCCGTTGGTCCAGATCTCCAGCGTGAGCTTGTCATAGTCGGTGATCTGGCCCACGCGGGTGTTGTCCACGGTGAAGTTCACCTTGGTGATGGGCGTGTAGATGGAGTCCACGGCGATCTCGCCGATGGGCATGTCGGGCCGCTTGTTGCGGTCGGCCACCACATAGCCCCGGCCGTGATCCAGCATGATCTCCATATGGAGCTTGCCGTTCTCGTCCAATGTGGCGAGATGGAGCTCGGGATTGATAATCTCAACATCCGAATCGGGCAGGATGTCACCGGCGGTGACTTCGCACTCGCCCGCCGCGTCGATGACGACCTTCTTAGGGCCCTGGCAATGGAGCTTGCAGATAAGGCCCTTCAGGTTCAGGACGATCTCGGTCACGTCCTCCTTCACGCCCTCGATGGTGGAAAACTCATGGAGCACACCGTCGATGCGGATGGAAGTGGCGGCCACGCCGGGGAGGCTGGAGAGCAGCACCCGACGCATGGAGTTGCCCAGCGTCATGCCGAAGCCGCGCTCCAGGGGTTCCACCACGAACCTGCCATAGTTCTCAGACATCTCAACGCATTCGAGTTTGGGCTTTTCAAAATCCAACATATTGTACCCTCCTTCGGTAATGTCGTTTTGGTGAATAGAGCTTACCTGGAGTAGAACTCGACGATGAGGTGCTCCTCGATGGTGAGGTCGATATCCTCTCTCTTGGGCAGAGCCACGACTTTACCGGACAGGTTCTCGGCGTCCAGCTCCAGCCACTCGGGCACGGTGCGCTTGGCGCCCTGCTCCCGCAGGGTGGCGAACAGGGGGATCTGACGGCTCTTCTCCTTGACGGAGATCACGTCGCCCACCTTCAGCTCGTAGGAAGCGATGTCCACCTTCTTGCCGTTGACCAGGATGTGACCGTGGGTCACCATCTGGCGGGCCATGGGGCGAGACTCACCGAAGTTCAGGCGGTAGCACACGTTGTCGAGACGGCGCTCCAACAGCTGGAGCATGTTCTCGCCGGTGACGCCCTTCATGTTGGAGGCGGTCACATAGTACTGATGGAACTGACCCTCCATGATGCCGTAGGCCCGGCGGACCTTCTGCTTCTCACGAAGCTGAATGCCGTACTCGGACTGCTTGCGGCGGCCCTGGCCGTGCATGCCCGGGGGGGTGTGGCGCAGGGTCATGGCGCACTTCTCGCTGTAGCAGCGGTCGCCCTTGAGAAACAGCTTGGCGCCTTCGCGGCGGCACTGTCTGCAAACGGAATCCGTATATCTTGCCATAGTTAGTTTGCCTCCTTACACTCTTCTGCGCTTGGGCGGGCGGCAGCCGTTGTGGGGGATGGGGGTCACGTCCTTGATCATGTTGACCTCCAAACCGGCCGTCTGCAGGGCGCGGATGGCGGACTCACGGCCGGAGCCGGGGCCCTTCACGTACACTTCCACGGTCTTGAGACCATGCTCCATGGCGGCCCGGGCGGCGGCTTCAGAAGCCATCTGGGCGGCGAAGGGCGTGGACTTGCGGGAACCGCGGTAGTTCAAAGAACCGGCGCTGGACCAGGCGATAGCATTGCCCTGCATATCGGTGATGGTCACCAGCGTGTTGTTGAAGGAGGAACGGATATGGGCCTGGCCGCGGTCGATGTTCTTCTTTTCACGACGCTTGCGGCTGACAGCCTTCTTGACTTTCGTTACTTTAGCCATTGCTTCTCCCCTCCTTATTTCTTCTTACCGCCCTGGGTGCGTTTCGGACCCTTGCGGGTGCGGGCGTTCTGCTTGGTGCTCTGACCGCGGACGGGCAGGCCCTTGCGATGACGGACGCCGCGATAGCAGCCGATCTCCACCAGGCGCTTGATGTTCATGGAGGTTTCACGGCGAAGATCGCCTTCCACCTTCACATTGTGGTCGATGTACTCTCTCAGTTTGTTGACATCGTTCTCCGAAAGATCACGTACCCGGATGTCGGGATCCACGCCCGTCGCAGCCAGGATATCGTTGGACATTGCACGACCGATACCGAAAATATAGGTCAAGCCGATCTCGATCCGCTTGTCTCTCGGAAGGTCTACGCCAGCAATACGTGCCATATGGTTTCTTACCTCCGTTAAAATTTCAAAATGGGTATGTATCTATATCCGCTCGCAGGAAGCGCAGTTCCGATGGGAACGCGCCAGCCGCCCCGCGAGTATTTTCTAAAGTCGTGCTTAGCCCTGACGCTGCTTGTGCTTGGGGTTCTCGCAGATGACCATGACGCGACCCTTGCGCTTGATGATCTTGCACTTCTCGCAAATCGGTTTCACAGACGGTCTGACTTTCATTGTTTTATCTCCTTAAACTTTAGTTCTGATGGTTCAGTTCTTGGCGCGCCAGGTGATGCGCCCCCGGCTCAAATCATACATGGACATCTCCACGGTCACCTTGTCTCCCGGCAGGATCCGGATGTAGTTCATGCGGAGCTTTCCGGAGATGGTGGCCAAGATCTTCCGTCCATTCTGAAGCGTCACTTCAAACATGGCATTGGGGTATGCTTCCGTTACGACGCCTTCCAGCTCAAAAACATCTGCTTTGGACAAGCTGTACCTCCTTTTCTTGATCCCTTAGGTTTCATCGACTGCCGTGAGGGCGGCGATGCACTTGCGGATATCCGCGTCGCACAGGGGCCTTCCCTCCGCAAGTTCCATCCGACAGGAGCCCTTCTTGGGGTAGGGCGTCACGTGCATCCGCTTCTTCTTCTTGGGCTTATCGAGCCGCCGAAGGTCTCCGTCCGCCAGATACACGAACCCTTCTTCCATGCGCAGCACCACGAAGGGGCGTCCCTTGTCCCGGCCTGCCCGGGAAACGACCAGATCGCCAACGTTCAATTCGACGCTCATAGATCGCCCTCGTAGTAGGTGGTCATCACCGGGTCGCCCTCGGTGATGAGGATCGTGTTCTCGAAGTGGGCCGAAGGAAGTCCGTCCAACGTCTCCACCGTCCAGCCGTCGCCAAGGACCTTCACCTGATAGCCGCCCAGGTTGATCATGGGCTCCACGGCGATGGCCATGCCGGCGTGCAGGCGCTGCCGCGCCCGCGGGGTGTAGTAGTTGGGGACCTCCGGGTCCTCGTGCATCTCCCGGCCGATGCCGTGGCCCACATAGTCGCGGACCACGCCGTAGCCGTATTGTTCTGCGTGCTGCTGCACGGCCTTGGAGATGTCGGAGATCCGATAGCCCACCCGGCAGTACTTGAGTCCTTCGAAGAAGCACTCCCGCGTCACCTTCACCAGCTGAACGAGTTCCGGCTTCACCTCTCCGCAGAGGAAGGTCCGGGCGGCGTCCCCGTGGAACCCGTCCAGGATGGCGCCGAAGTCGCAGCTGACGATGTCGCCGTCTCGCAGTACCCGCTTTCCCGGGATACCGTGGATCACCTGGTTGTTCACCGAGATGCACACGCTGGCGGGATATCCCGCGTATCCCAGGAAGGAAGGCGTTGCGCCGCAGCTCGTTACGTACTCGTGTGCCAGCTTGTCGAGGTGAGCCGTCGTGACGCCGGGGCGGATGTTCTCGCCCAACAGCTTCAGCGTCTCCCCCACCACCTTGCCGGCCGCCTGCATCTTCACGAGCTCGCTGGCGGACTTGATGGTGATCATGCGTCCAGCTCCCTGGCAATCTCTTCGGCCACAGCGTCCACAGGAGCGTCGCCGTTGACCGTCAGGAGCTTGCCCTTCTGGGCGTAGTAGTCGATGAGAGGAGCGGTCTTCTTGTGGTACTCCGTGAGCCGCACCGCCACGGTCTCCGCCCGATCGTCGTCCCGCTGATAGAGGACGCCGCCGCAAACGCACTTGTCGCTCGCATAGGTGGTTACGTGGTAGGTCGCGCCGCACAGGGGGCACATGCGCCGCCCGCTGATGCGGGCGATGAGCCGCTCGTCGGGGACCTCGATATCGACAACCCGATCGATGTCGGTGATCTTCTCCAGGGCCTCCGCCTGCGCGATGGTCCGGGGGAATCCGTCGAAGAGGAAGCCCTTCTCACAGTCGGGCGCCGCGATGCGGTTCTTCACCATACCGATGATGACCTCATCGGGGACCAGCTGTCCCTTGTCCATGTAGGACTTGGCCTCGCGGCCCAGGGGAGTGCCCTCGCGGACCTCGGCCCGCAGCATGTCTCCGGTGGAGATATGCGCGATGCCGTACCGTGCGGCGATCCCCTTGGCCTGGGTGCCTTTGCCCGCACCCGGCGGGCCCAGCAGAATCATCTTCATAGGCTTAGTTGAGGAAGCCCTTGTAATGCCGCATGAGCATCTGAGCTTCCAGCTGCTCGGTGGTCTCCAGGGCCACGCTCACCATGATCAGCACGCTGGTCGCACCGAACATGCTGGTGATCTTCAGAGAGTTCAGCACGATGGTGGGAATGATGGCGATGATGGCCAGGAACAGAGAGCCGAACAGAGTCAGGCGGTTGCTGATCTTGCCCAGGTATTCGCCCGTGGGACGGCCCGCCCGGATGCCGGGGATGAAGCCGCCGTTCTGCTGCAGGTTCTTGCTCATCTCCACCGGATTGAAGGTGATGGAGGTGTAGAAGTAACCGAAGGCGATGATCAGCAGGAAGTAGACCAGATAGTAGGGCACCGGCACCGCAGCGCTGGAGCTCATGTACTTCTCCCACCAGGTGTAGATCCCGGAACCGGGGAAGAACTGCAGGATCATGGTGGGCACCTGCATGAGGGTCATGGCGAAGATCAGCGGCAGCACGCCGTTGGCGTTGGCCTTCATGGGCAGGTAGGTGTTCTGACCGCCGTAGAGCTTGCGGCCGACGACCCGCTTGGCGTACATGATGGGGATCTTCCGCTCCGCCTTCTCGATGAGCACCACGAAGGTGATCAGCGCGACGATGACGATGAGCGCCACGAAGAACTGCCATACCTGAACGCCGGTGAACAGCATACGGAACCGCTCGATGATCCAATCGGGGACCCGGCTCACGATGGAGGCGAAGATCAGCATGGAGATACCGTTGCCGATGCCCTTCTCCGTGATCCGCTCACCCAGCCACATGAGGAACGCCGTGCCCGCTGCGGAGCAGACGCAGATGGTCACGTAGGACCACCAGATTGGCTGGCCGGTGACGATGGAGCTGCCGTAGGTCACGATGATGCCGAAGCTCTGGACCAGAGCCAGACCGACGCCCACATACCGGGTGATCTGCTCGATCTTCTGGCGACCGTCCTCCTCCTTGCTCATCTTCTCGAGAGCGGGGATGGCGATGGCCAAAAGCTGCATCACGATGGAACCGGTGATGTAGGGCGAGATACCCATGGCAAAGATGGTGAACTGGGACAGGGCGGAACCGGAGAGGAGGCTCATGAAATCGAACAGAGCCAGACCTTCGATCTGCTGCGCCCAGGCCGCCGTGTCGATGCCCGGGATGGGGATGGCGCATCCAAGACGGTAAACCACGATGAGAAGAAGCGTGTAGAGGATCTTCTTACGCAGTTCCTTGATCTTGAACGCGTTGACGAATGTGGTAAACATCAGAGCACCTCAACGTTTCCGCCGGCAGCCTTGATCGCTTCCTCAGCGGTCTTGGTGAACTTGGCCGCCTTGACGGTGAGCTTGCGATTGAGCTCGCCGCGACCCAAGACCTTCAGGCCGTCCTTCTCGATCTTGCTGATGATGCCCATCTTCTTGAGCAGATCAGCCGTCACTTCCGTGCCGTCTTCCAGACAGTTCAGGTCGGAAATATTGATAACGGTGTACTCTTTTGCGTAGATGTTGGTGAAGCCGCGCTTGGGGAGACGGCGGGCCAGAGGCATCTGACCACCTTCAAATCCGTTCTTCTTGGCGCCGCTGCGGGCCTTCTGGCCCTTGTTGCCCTTGGCAGAGGTCTTGCCGATGCCGCTGCCGGTGCCGCGGCCCACGCGCTTGGAGGCTTTGGTCGCGCCGACGGCCGGCTGTAATTCGTTAAGCTTCATGGATTGACCCTCCTTATGCTTCTTCCACCTTGACCAGGTGCTTCACTTTGAAGATCTGGCCGCGGATGCAGGCGTTGTCGGGCTTTTCCACGGTCTGATAGACCTTGTGGAGACCCAGGGCCTTCACGGTGTCCTGCTGATCCTTCAGAGAGGAGATGGGGCTCTTGATGAGCGTGATCTTCAACATGGTTGTTCCCTCCTTAGTCCAGCAGCTCTTCCACGGTCTTGCCGCGGAGAGCAGCGATCTGCTCGGCGGTGCGCAGCTGGGAAAGGCCGTTCAGCGTGGCCTTCACGCAGTTGCTGGGATTGTTGGAGCCGTAGGACTTGGTACGGATGTCCTTGATGCCAACCATCTCCAGGACCGCACGGACGGGACCGCCCGCGATAACGCCGGTACCTTCTTCAGCGGGGAGCATGCGGACATGGCCCTTGCCGAACTTACCTTCCACCTGATGGGGGATGCTGGTACCCACGATGGGGATCTCGATCATGTGGCGCTTGGCATCCTCGACGCCCTTGCGGACGGCTTCGGGGATCTCCACGGCCTTGCCGAGACCCACGCCCACCTTGCCGTTCTCGTTACCGACCACCATGAGGGCTGTGAACCGATAGTTCTTGCCGCCCTTGACGACCTTGGCAACGCGGTTGATGAACACGAGGCGCTCTTTGAATTCGGGAACTTCCTTCTCGAAATCTCTTCTTCTATCGTTACGCATGATGTTTCCTCCTTAAAAATCCAGGCCGGCTTCTCTTGCGCCCTGAGCCAGGGCAGCCACCCGACCGGTGTAGAGGTAACCGCCGCGATCGAACACGACCTTCTTCACGCCCTTCTCCAGGGCCCGTTCGCCGATGAGCTTGCCGACCAGCTTGGCCGCGTCGGTCTTGTTCTTGCCGGCGAGCTGCTCCTTGAGCTGTCCGTCCAGAGTGGAAGCAGCAGCCAAGGTGTTGCCGGTGGTGTCGTCGATGACCTGTGCATAGATGTGCACGGTGCTGCGATACACATTCAGGCGGGGACGCTCAGGCGTGCCGTTGATGTGAAGACGCATACGATGGTGACGAGCTTTACGCACCGCATTCTTATCGATCTTAGAATACATCTTTCAGCTCTCCTTCCTCTCTTATTTCTTACCGGCTTTGCCTTCCTTGCGCAGGACGGTCTCGCCTTCATAGCGGATGCCCTTGCCCTTGTAAGGCTCCGGAGGCCGGACCTCGCGGATGTTGGCGGCGATCTGACCCACGACCTGCTTGTCGATACCCTTCACAGAGATCTTGTTGGGGGTGGGTACTTCGAAGGTGATCCCTTCGATGGGCTGGAACTCAACGGGATGGGAATAGCCCATGTTGAGGACCAGGTTCTTGCCCTGAAGCTGGGCACGATAGCCGGTGCCCACGATCTCCAGCTTCTTCTCGAAGCCGGCGGTCACGCCCACCACCATGTTGTGGATGAGGCTCCGGGTCAAACCATGCAGGGCCCGATGGGCCTTGTCGTCGCTGGGACGCTTGACGGTGAGCACACCGTTGTCCTGCTCGATCTGCATATCAGGGTGCATCTGCTGTGACAACGTGCCCTTGGGGCCCTTGACGGTCACAACATTGCTGTCGTCGACCGTGATTGTCACTCCGGCGTCGATCTTCACCGGAAGTTTTCCGATACGTGACATTACTTTTCCTCCTGATTATCTTACCAGACGAAGGCCAGCACTTCGCCGCCGACGCCGAGCTTGCGGGCTTCCCGATCGGTCATAACGCCGCGGGATGTGGACAGGATCGCGACGCCCAGGCCGCCCAGGACCTTGGGGATCTCGTCCTTGCGGGCGTACACACGAAGGCCGGGGCGGGAGATCCGCTTGATGCCCACGATGACGCGCTGCTTGTTGGGACCGTACTTGAGCTGGATGCGGATGGTCTTGGCGAGGCCGTCCTCGATGATCTCATAGGACTTGATGTAGCCTTCTTCCACCAGGATCTCGGCGATGGCCTTTTTGATGGTGGAGCAGGGCACGTCCACGGACTCATGCTTGGCAACGAGAGCGTTGCGGATGCGAGTCAGCATATCTGCGATAGTATCAGTCATCTTGGTTTCCTCCTTTACCAGCTGGCCTTACGGACGCCGGGGATGTTGCCCGCATACGCCTCGTTCCTGAAGCAGATACGGCAGATGCCGTACTTGCGGAGCACGGAATGGGGCCGGCCGCAGATGCGGCAGCGGGTGTAAGCGCGGGTGCTGTATTTGGGAGCAGCCTGCTGCTTCAATTTCTTGCTCAATTTAGCCATGATCGCTCCTCCTTATTACTCCTGAACGAAAGGCATGCCGAGGAGAGCGAGCAGCTCTTTGGCTTCCTCATCGGTCTTGGCGCTGGTGACGAACACGATGTTCATGCCGCGCACTTTGTCAACGTCGTCGTAGTTGATCTCGGGGAAGATCAGCTGCTCCTTGACGCCCATGGCGTAGTTGCCGCGGCCGTCGAAGGACTTGTCGGACACGCCGTGGAAGTCGCGGACCCGAGGCAGCACGATGTTCATGAGCTTGTCGGCGAAGTAATACATCTTGTCGCCGCGGAGGGTCACCTTGGCGCCGATGGACATGCCTTCACGGACTTTGAAGTTCGCGACGGACTTCTTGGCCTTGGTCACCACGGCGGCCTGGCCGGCGATGGCGGAGAGCTGCTGCACGGCGGTCTCGATGCCCTTGGGGTTGTCCTTCTCGGAACCGAGGCCCATGTTGATGATGATCTTGTCCAGCTTGGGGATCATCATGACGTTCTCATAGTGGAACTTCTCCTTGAGACCGGGAATGGCCGTCTCACGGTACTTCACCTTCAGGCGGGGTTCGCCGGTAAAGGGCTTGGCTTCTGTCGCGGCCTTCTTGGCCTTCGCGGGAGCCTGCTTGACTTCTTTCTTAGCCATTTAACGTTCCTCCTTCCGCCTTAGTCGATCTGCTTGCCGCACTGCTTGCACACGCGGACAGAGACCTGCTTGCCGTTCTTCTCCACGATGGCGTGGCCAACGCGGGTAGGCATCTTGCAGTTGGGGCAAACCAGCTGCACATTGGACACGTGGATGGTGCCGGCCTGCTCGATGCGGCCACCGGCCTCACCCTGCCGACGGGGCTTCACATGGCGGGTGACCATGTTGCAGCCTTCGACGATGACCCGCTCCTTGGAGGGGAACGCGGTCATGATCTTGCCTTCCTTGCCAGCGTCCTTGCCGGAGATGATACGGACACGATCGCCCTTCTTGACGTTCAGCTTGTTCATATCTCTTCCTCCTTACAGAACTTCGGGCGCGAGAGAAACGATCTTCATGTAATCCTTCTCACGCAGTTCCCGGGCCACGGGCCCGAAGATACGGGTGCCGCGGGGTTGCTTGTCGTCGTTGATGATGACGGCCGCATTGTCGTCGAAGCGGATGTGGCTGCCATCGGGACGGGTGGTTTCGGCGACGGTCCGGACGACCACGGCCTTGACCACGTCCTTCTTCTTCACGGTGCCGCCGGGGGTGGCGGTCTTGACGGAGGCGACGATCACATCGCCGATGCCCGCGAACTTGCGGGAGGATCCGCCCAGGACCCGGATGCACATGATCTCTTTGGCGCCGGAGTTGTCGGCTACCTTCAATCTGGTTTGAGGCTGAATCATACTTACCTCCCCTTACTTGGCCTTCTCGATGATCTCCACCACGCGCCAGCGCTTATCCTTGGAGATCGGGCGGGTTTCCATGATGCGGACGGTATCGCCGATGCCGCACTGGTTCTCCTCGTCGTGGGCCTTGAACTTACGGGTCCGGTTGACCATCTTGCCGTACAGGGGATGGCGGACCTTGGTGGAGATGGCGACGACCACCGTCTTATCCATCTTATCGCTGACAACGACGCCGGTGCGGGTCTTGCGATAACCTCTAATTACCTGTTCCATTTCTTACTTCCTCCTCACTCGGCACTGCCAGTCAGCTCACGCTGCCGGAGAATGGTCTTGATCCGTGCGATGTCCTTCTTGCAGGCGCCGATGCGGCTGGGGTTGCTGATCTGACCGGTCACGGTCTGGAAGCGGAGGTTGAACAGCTCGGCTTTGAGGTCCTTCTCCTGCTTTTCCAGCTCAGCAACAGACATTTTTCTCAATTCTTCAGCCTTCATGCTTCTGCTCCTTCCTGAGCCTCTGCCTTCTTCACGATCTTGCAGCGGATGGGCAGCTTATGCCCGGCAAGACGAAGGGCTTCCTTGGCGACGCTTTCTTCCACGCCTGCGATCTCGAACATGACGCGGCCGGGCTTGACCACGGCCACCCAGTATTCAGGGGAACCTTTGCCGGAACCCATGCGGGTCTCGGCGGGCTTTTCTGTAACGGGCTTATCCGGGAAGATCTTGATCCAGACCTGACCGCCACGCTTGGTGAAACGGGTCATGGCCACACGAGCGGCCTCGATCTGGGTGCTGGTGATCCAGGAGGGCTCCAGAGCTACCAGGCCGTATTCGCCGTAGCTGATGGTGTTGCCACGATGGGCGGTGCCCTTCATTCTGCCGCGGAACACCCTGCGGTGCTTCACTCTCTTTGGCATCAACATGGTTATCTGCCTCCTTCCTTGCGCTTGGCCTTGCCAAGCACTTCGCCCTTGTAGATCCAAACCTTGCAGCCGATCCGGCCGTAGGTGGTATGGGCTTCCGCGAACCCGTAGTGGATGTCCGCGCGCATGGTCTGCAGGGGGATGGAACCGTCATGGTATCCTTCGCTGCGAGCGATCTCGGCGCCGCCGAGACGGCCGGCGCAGCTGAGCTTGATGCCCTTCACGCCGGGGCGCTGCATGGCGCGCTGCATGGCCTGCTTCATGGCCCGCCGGAAGCTGATGCGCTTCTCGAGCTGAGCGGCGATGTTCTCCGCGACCAGCTGAGCGTCGGCGTCGGGATCCCGGATCTCCATGATGTTCACGTTGACGGGCTTGCCGATCTCGCTGGCGATGTCGGCCTTGATGGCGTCGATCCCGGCGCCGCCCTTGCCGATGAGCATGCCCGGACGGGCGGTGAAGATGCTCACGGAGATCTTGCCGGCGGCCCGATCGATCCCGATGCGGGAGATGTTGGCCGCGTAGTACTTCTTCTTCACAAACTCACGGATCTTGTGATCCTCCACGAGGAAATCCGCAAAGTCCTTTTTCGGAGCGTACCAACGGGTGTTCCAGTCGCGAATGACGCCGATGCGGAAACCGTTGGGATTAACTTTCTGACCCATGTTCTTTCCTCCTTACTTGGCCTGCTGATCAAGAATCACCGTGAGATGGCTGGTCCGCTTCAGAATGGAAGAGGCGGAGCCGCGAGCCCGGGGGCGGAAGCGCTTCAGGGTGGGACCCTGGTTGGCGAAGGCTTCGGCCACGAAGAGATCGTCACGGTTGAGTTCCAGGTTGTTCTCCGCGTTGGCGACGGCGGAGTTGAGGACCTTCAGCATGGGCGCCGCAGCCGCTTTCGGGCAGTAGGTCAGGATGGCCTGGGCCTCCTTCACGCTCTTGCCCCGGATCAAGTCCGCCACGATGGTGCACTTGCGGGTAGCGATGCGGATGTATCTTGCCGTGGCATGGGGCCGCTTGTCAGCGTGCTCATGACGATAGGCGGTTTTGGTTTTGCTTCTCGTTGCCATAACTT
>Ga0310697_10005669_pt1 | contig 12010 bp, 7 predicted proteins | sample 172DNAGHGlowgp2_FD_203883 | JGI IMG/M metagenome (GOLD analysis project Ga0310697, IMG submission 203883) | Sheep rumen microbial communities from Palmerston North, Manawatu-Wanganui, New Zealand - 1728 DNA GHGlow gp2 (v2) (version 2) | ecosystem: Host-associated > Mammals > Digestive system >... | reverse complement strand
GGATCGGAAATAACATTAACCAGCTTTCTGCTGCAGCTAATCGTAACGGGCATATGGATACCCCTCTTTACAAAGAAAACTATGCTCTGTTGCAAAAAGAAATCAATGAGATTAAGGGGCTCATACAGGACCCTATCGAACTGAAAGAGGAATACCCATGCCGATAACCAGCATCTGGCCGATCAAAGGCAGCTATGTTCAAGCACTCAGTTATATTGCCAATCCCATGAAAACGGAAGCGAAAGACGGTATCGTCGCAGAACTTGAAGATGTCCTTGATTACGTCAGCAACGGCGAAAAGACCAACCAGAAATACTATGTCACCGGGATCAACTGTGACCCGGACAGTGCCACGGAGTCTTTTCGGAAAACTAAGATTGCCTTTGGCAAGTCAGATGGTGTACTCGCCTTCCATGCCATCCAGTCATTCAAGCCCGGTGAAGTCAATGCAGCATTGACACATCAGATCGGCGTGGAACTTGCCGCAAAGATGTGGGGTGATAAGTTTGAAGTTGTTGTCTGCACGCATCTGGATAAAGATCATCCGCATAATCATTTCGTTGTCAATTCTGTTTCCTGGGTAGACGGAAAGAAGTTTGATAACAGCAGAAAAGATTATCAGAGATTCTCTTCCCTCTCCGATGATCTTGCAAGACAGTATGGGCTCAGTGTGATAGATAAGCCTCAGGGAAAAAGCAGACACTATGCCGAGTGGAAATCTGATCAGGAATACAAGCCGACAATACGATCAATGATCAAGGAAGATATTGATTATGTGATTTCCGAATCGGAAAGCTTCAAAGAGTTTGAAATCAATCTGCGGAAACTGGGATATGAGATCAAGCGTGGAAAGTATCTTGCGGTAAAAGCGCCCGGCGGCAAGAGATTCATACGCTTATATAAGCTTTCTGCTGTTGAAGACTATTCAGAAGAAACAATCAAAGAGAAAATCCTGAATAATTCTGCTGTGCATTTTAAAACGTTTTATATTACTGAAATACCTGCAGCTGTTACCATTGCCGGCAAAACAAAAGAAACAGCGAAGCTGAAAGGCTTTCAGGCATTATATGTAAAGTACATGTTTCAGATGGGAATCCTTCCTGAGCATAAAACCAGGAATCAGAGAGTGCCCTTCTCCATGAAACAGGATCTGAAGCATCTGGATGCTATTACAGAACAGGTTTCGTACCTGTTCAAGCATGAAATTATAGATATTGAATCCCTGTCTTCGCGGTTAGCACAGTTAACGAATGAAAAAGCACAGCTGACTTGTAAAATCAGAAATCTCTGCAAGCTGATCAGGCAGTCTGATGATCCCGTTAATATTGAAAAGCTGCAGTCAGACCGCGAAACCACGCAGAAAACTCTTAAGCAGATCCGGAAGGAAATCCGGCTATGTGAAAACATACAGAAAAGATCAGAAGCGTTGGAAACAATGCGTGACCGGACAGGCGGCACCATTGCTAAGGAAGAAGAGCGTTACCGGTAATCAAACACTGAGTTTTCCATTCAATTACAGACTGTGTCCGACAATGAAACTGCATACAGAAGATCCTGGGTAACGGGATCTTTACTATTTCATCACATTGAAAAACAGGGAAAGAAATGCTACTTTAAAGCCACAAAGAAATGGGCTGGTCGAAAGACCCGGGTCCACATAACCGGCGGGTAAGACACCCGCCATTTGTTTTAAGGAGCACTAAAGTGGCAAAAGAGTTAAGCGTGTTTGTTGATGAATCCGGTGATTGGGGTGAATATGATTACCATCCTCTCTGTATATTTCTGTCCGGCTCAGTCAGGATTCAGAATCTTTTCCAGAGGAACGGCCGCGGCCATTTCCTTTCCTCCTTCTGTATTGGGATGCAGGCCATCCAGATGGAACCCGGATTTCAGTCTGCCGTTCTCATCTTTGCCAATTGTTTCAAAATCAATAACACCGTCTGCCTCCGAAGAGTTTCTGATCCAGGTATTGATTTGAATGCGCAGTGACTCGGAAAGATTGAACCATGCGAGAAATTCTTATGGGTTAATTTCACCACAAAAAGCCGCTTGGGAATATACAAAGAGAATAGCAGACCTGCATCTGCAAAGTATGCGTAACGATCAGCCGGTATCTTTATATGAGAGAAGATCGGTCAATGGGATCTTTACTGTCCGGCTGTTCTGCCGGGACTCCCGCCCCGATGCTGTCAGGCTGAGCCGGCTGTTCCGGGCAGTATCCCATACAGCAGGCGAAAACAGCCCCGTGTAATCATCACTTACCGGACTGTTTTTCAATTTTATGTCTTTTGGAAGCGTGTTACTGTCCGCACACAAGCAGATGTTCTTCTTTCATGTCGTAATAGAGCCGGAGACCCTTTCCTTCGGTCTCGTAAACACGCAGGATCCCTTTGATCTCATCAGGCAGATGCGTGATCTCTGCAGTTGTTTCCGGATACCGGCCAAGCATCTGCGGACAGAAGCAGATCGTACTATCCTTTTCAAAAACAGCAGTATAGAATATGCCCGATTCTACGAGATCCTGGAAAATATGCGATCCGTAGCTCAGCTCCGGAATGTATCCGGCTTTGGATTCCGACAATTCCGCAATGGCGGAAAACTCGCTGATATCATCAAAAGCCGAAGGTACGCCGAGTTCCGGCGAAGATGTGCAGATCCTTCCAGGAGTCAGCAGAAGAAGGTGCTTTCCTTTTCCCCTGTAGTGCCAGTTGACTTCCGCCAGTGCGTTCTTGATCTCATACTTCCGTTTGTAGGGCATGTTATAGTAGGCAGCCGGCTCGATCATTACAACGCAGTCGATATCGATCTGCCTTGAAAATCCCATGGAAACGCCTCTGGTCTCCAGAAGCACATCCTCTTTCGGCGTGCCCGCAGGCACTTCGACACGATCACCCTCCTCGCTCAGCTGCAGCGGCCTGCACTGCAGAAGATCGATCACATAACTGCCGCCGGGGGCGAAATTGATCGTATATTCGGTATCCACCGGATATTCATAGTGTTTCTGAAGCAGATTCAGGATGTCTTTCATATCCTGCATCAGGGCTTTGTTCCTTGTCAGCCCGTCGCATGAGATATACAGCACCTCTCTGCGCATTCCGAGCTCGCGGAAAAAGGTCTCCGTCTGATAATCATGGGTATACATCAGGTTTTTCAGAAAAGAAGGAATCTGTCCGGCCAGTTCCACGGCATCGAAGCCTTTGACGTCGTTGGTCTCGGAACTGACTGCATCAACGATCTGCTGGGAGTATTCCAGCCTGTCCCCGGTTCCGGAGCTGATGAAACGGGATGGGGAATCAAGGGATACCAGTCTTGGATAAGACCCCGTCCTGCGGTCAACAGCTGCGGTCCCAAGCCCCATGACCAGCCTCAGCATTCCCTCTTCCGGTCTTTGTGTTCCCAGACGATAAGGACTCGCGGAATATCCTACGCCGGCTGCACACGGCATAAAGAAATCCGTATAACGGGAACCGGAGACCCGCTGGACAAGGATCGCCATCTGCTCATCCCGTTTGTGCAGATTGCGACGCCTGCGGTAATCCAGGGCAGCCAGGCTCATAGTGCTGGCATAGACTGTACGCACAGCCTTTTCAAATCTCCGGAGGCGCTCTTCCGGCGTTCCCGTATTTCCGCAGAAAACGGATTCATATTTTCCCGCAAAGGCGTTCCCGAAACCGTCCTCAAGAATGGAGCTGGAACGCACAATGATCGGATCATTGCCGTAATAATCAAGGACCCTGAGAAACTCCGCTTCGATCTTCGCGCTGAATCTTCCTCCCATGATCTTTTCCGCAAAGAGTTTTGCCAGGGTGAAATAGCCCTCTTCCGTACGCTGGCTGATACGCATATTCCAGAAGCCGTTATCCACGATATAGGAATAAAACACATCTGAACCGATATAGAAGGAATCATGCGGTTCCAGCCTTTCAAAGATATCCGGCCGATGGTTTTCCACGATCTTTCTGGCCAGCAGCATCCCGCAGGCCTTGCCGCCGATCATACCGGTGCCGATCATGCGGGAATGCACCTCAAAATAATCTTCGGGCGTGAAGTTGGCTTTGATCAGCGTGCGCATCTTTTCATCCCTGCTCAGCATGATATTGCACATGCGGCTGCACTGTTCCGTGATATCGATCCCGTTTTCATGCAGAAGCCTGGCATTTGTGAAGAAGCGCTCCCAGCTGTCCGTATTCCGGCTGGAGGCATGGGTGGTCTCCCGGTTCATAAGTCCGTAAAAATGACTGATCTCGGTTCCTTCCGACAGCATCCGAAAACTGAAATCTTCCCTGCTTAGACGATATGGCTGAAACATCGTCTGCGAATAGCGGTTCCATACCTTCATCGGCCTGACATACATATCCGTTTTGTCCGTGTAGACATCCAGAAACAGCTGTGTCGTATCGCGTATAGTCGCAATGGCGTCAAAGGAATGCTTGCCGCGGATGATCGGAAAGTAAGCGACCGTATCCAGGATGAACAGAAACGGACAGGTCAGATGGAAAAAGTTCCCCATCATGAGATCGGTCGACCAGGCCTGTTCAAGTTCGGAAAGACAGTCGAAAACATAGAAAGCGTCATATCCTTCTTTCTCGATCAGATTGTGAATATTCACGGTGAAGGTTTCAAAGCGGTGAGAAAGGTCGACGCTGATAATGCGCAGTCCTTCCCGTTCCGTAAGGATCGGCTCATGTTTTGCGAAGCGTATATAGATGAGATTGCGGTGATCTTTGACCGCCTGCTGCGCAAATCTTTCGGCGATCGGCCTGAATTCATCAAGTGACGGCACCTGCCAGACCACATTGTCGCCCAGGCGGATATTCTGAAGCGCGTCATCCATCATAGGGATGCCTGATCTGATTCTGTCAAAAGCTGCCATATCCTGTTCCTCCGTATGTACTGAAACGATTATCCGATAAGCAAAAAGGCGCCCAGACCAACTGAGAACGCCCTTGTTCATCAATACCCCAGGCAGAACATGCCTGCATATATATACACTTAATGTAGAACAGTTCACACATGTTTGCAAGCACTCCGCTTACGCAGACAGCGCTGCCGGCCGATATGTACCTGCAGGCCGGACTCACAGACTGTACCGGCGTGAGAATGCGACTGGTCTGACTGCACCTGCACCTGACATGTTACTAACTGAATACGGTCAAATGCAGTACGCTTATCTTATATAATAATGTGAAAGGCATACCGGCATAGCGCGGTATAGGCAATGATTTCAGTATCACTTGTGGTATGGAAAATTGCGCCTGAGAGTTCCAGGCGGTCACGCAGTTTTGCGGCGTTGGCCAAGTTGCCGTTATGTGCCAGCGCCATTCTGCCTTTCTGGTGATTGACCAGAAGCGGCTGCACGTTGGCTGCGCCATTGCAGCCGGTTGTCGCGTAGCGGACATGCCCTATTGCCATACTTCCCAAAGGGAAAGCACAGAGCGCCTGTTCATGAAAGACCTCCGAAACAAGTCCCGGTGCTTTATGAGAAACAAAGGTTCCGTCATCATTGACGACAATCCCGCAGCCTTCCTGTCCCCTGTGCTGCAGAGCATAGAGGCTTGTGCAGACAGTCCTGCTGACGTCGGCAGGCTGCTTTGTGAACACGCCGAAAACGCCGCACTCTTCATGAATACTCATCCTGAAACCTCTATGATCAGATCAGGTTGGTATAGCCCATCAGCCATTCATCCACTTTCCTGGCACATTCAAGGCCTTCCCTGATTGCCCAGACAACAAGCGAAGCGCCTCTGTGCATGTCGCCGCAGCTGAAGACTGCGGGCACGTTTGTCTGATATGAGCCTTCCGCTGAAGCGACTGTATTGCGCTTTGTCAGCTCTATACCTGCCGAAAGCGGCAGGCCGGGTTCACAGCCGGTAAAGCCGGCGGCGATGATCAGAAGATCGCAGGGAATTGTTTCTCTTTCCTCACTGATGACAGGTCTGCCGTCTTCAAAATGAATGTCCGCAATCTCAACCGCTTTCAGTCTGTTTTCTTCTTTGATCAGGGTTGTCACAGTCTTTGAAAAGACTCTTGGATCATGACCAAAGACATGGATTGCCTCTTCCTGGCCGTAATCGGTTTTCAGAACCTTCGGCCATTCGGGCCATGGATTGTCATCCCTTCTTTCTACCGGCGGTGCGGGCATCATTTCGATCTGGGTAACCGAAGCGCATTTCTGACGGATGGCAGTCGCGACGCAATCGTTTCCTGTATCGCCGCCGCCGAGGATGACCACATTCTTTCCTTCCGCGCTGACTGCGGGCAGAGATGGAATATGACGTGTTGTTTCAGAGAGATAGTCAACCGCTTTGATCACGCCACCGGTTTCTTCAATGCCTTCCACCGCCGGCATGCGCGCCTGTCTGGCGCCGCAGGCAAGGATGACGGCGTCATACTGCTGCAGCAGCTGATCCATGGAAATATCCTGGCCGACAGCGGTACTTGTCACAAATGTCACGCCTTCCGCCGCCATCAGTTCAGTTCTGCGCTGAATGACTTTCTTGTCGAGCTTCATATTGGGAATGCCGTACATTAACAGCCCGCCGGGATTTTCATCCCGTTCATAGACGGTCACATGATGGCTGCGGATGTTTAAGCGGTACGCCGCCGCAAGACCTGCCGGGCCGCTGCCGACAACAGCCACTTTCTTTTCAGAGCGTACCGGAATGTCGGCAGGTGTGATCAGATTCTGCGCGAAGCCGGTTTCAGCCAGCCAGCGTTCATTGTCGCGGATGGTTACCGGATCGCCGTCACAGCCATTGATGCAGGCTTTTTCACACAACGCCGGACACACCCTGCCGGTGAATTCAGGAAAGGGATTCATTTTGAGCAGCCGGTGAAGAGCGTGCTCATCATGACCGCGGTAAATATGATCGTTCCATTCAGGAATCAGGTTGTGAAGCGGACAGCCGGTTACCATGCCGTTCAGCTTAATGGCTGACTGGCAGTAAGGTACGCCGCAGTTCATGCAACGGGCTGCCTGTTTCCGCCGGTTTTCAGGACCGGATGAGACACGGATCTCATCGTAGTCCTGAATTCTTGCCTCACAGGCACGCTCACCGTCTTCATGTCTCTGATAAAGAAGGAATCCGTCCGGTTTTCCCATTATTCACCTCCCGCAGCGCGTGTCAGGTCCGAGAAAGCGGCCATTTCCGCGTTCTCCCTGCTGATGCCCTGTTCTTCGTAATAAGAGATTCTTTCGACCATGGCCTGGTATGGGGCCGCGATGATTTTCTTGAAATGCGGCAGCCATTCCTCTTCATTGTCAAGAATTGCCCTGGCCTTGGGGGATCCTGTTTCCCTGTAATAGTCTTCCAGGATTTCCCTGAGCTGATGAATGTCGTATTTTTCCGTCACTTCTTTCAGCACGAGTGAACCGGGACTGATATGGCGGTAGAGGCTGTGGTGTTCATCAAGAACATAGGCGATTCCCCCGCTCATGCCGGCCGCGAAGTTCTTACCGGTTTCACCCAGGATGATGGCAATACCGCCGGTCATGTATTCAAGACCATGGTCACCACATCCTTCGCAGACCGCCCTGGCGCCGCTGTTGCGGACACAGAAGCGCTCGCCCGCGATGCCGGCAAAATAGGCGGTTCCGCCTGTCGCGCCATACAGTGCCACGTTGCCGGTGATGATGTTCTGATCCCAGGCAAAACCGGCTTCTTTCTTCGGCCTGATGATGATCTTTCCGCCGGAGAGGCCCTTGCCGACATAGTCGTTGGCATCGCCATACAGGCGCAGCGTCAGTCCGGCTGGAATGAAAGCACCGAATGACTGGCCGGCCGAGCCGGTGCATCTTACAACCCATGTGTCATCGGGACTCTTTGTTTTCACGGTGCGCACAATTTCCGATCCAAGAAGTGTGCCGGCCGTGCGGTCCCAAGCGCTCAGCTGTATCTCCGCCGGCTGTTTTTTCGTCTTTTTAAGGTTGGAATGGAACCAGGGAATCAGTGTCTTCATGTCGACTGTGTTTTCAAGGCCGAAATCAAATTCACTGCCCTTTTCACAGCGGACTTCAAGACTGTTTTTCAATTCCTGTGCATACGGCATGTCGGGATTGCAGACAAGCAGATCGCTTCTGCCGATCAGCTCATCCATTGTCCGTATGCCAAGATCCGCCATGATATGACGCACTTCTTCGGCAATCAGCAGCATGTAGTTCATGACGTGTTCCGGTTTGCCTTTGAAGCGTTTGCGGAGTGTTTCATTCTGGGTGGCGATGCCGAAAGGACATGTGTCCTTTGAACAGACACGCATCATCATGCAGCCCATGGCCACCAGCGGTCCGCTGGCAAAGCCGAATTCTTCTGCCCCAAGCATTGCCGCGATCACCACATCGCGTCCGCTCATGAGCTTGCCGTCCGTCTGCAGGATCACCTTTTCTCTTAGGCTGCTTTCCGCAAGACAGCGGTGGGCTTCGATGATGCCAAGCTCCCATGGCAGACCGGCATGATGGATGGAGCTGTAAGGCGCCGCGCCGGTGCCGCCGTCACTGGAGGAAATCAGGATGACAGAAGCACCTGCCTTGGCGACGCCGCAGGCAACGGTGCCGACTCCTTTTTCAGAGACAAGCTTGACGGAGATCCTGGCGTCACGGCTGGCGTTTTTCAGGTCATAGATCAGCTGGGCAAGATCCTCGATTGAGTAGATATCATGATGGGGAGGCGGTGAAATCAGGGCCACGCCAGGCGTTGAGCAGCGGGTCGAAGCCACCCATGGATAAACCTTGCTGGCAGGCAGGTGGCCGCCTTCTCCCGGCTTGGCTCCCTGGGCCATCTTGATCTGGATTTCCTGAGCACTGTTGAGATATTCGATGTTGACGCCGAATCTGCCGGAAGCGACCTGCTTGACGGCGGAATTGCGTATCGTGCTGAAACGTGAAGGGTCTTCACCACCTTCGCCTGTATTGGAGCGGGCGTGAAGCCGGTTCATCGCTTCAGCCATGGTCTCATGAGCTTCTTTTGAGATGGAGCCGAATGACATGGCTCCTGTGTTGAAGCGCATGACGATTGTTTCAGCGGGTTCCACTTCTTCCAGAGCAACCGGTTCTCTGTCTGTTCTGAATGAACAGGTGTCGCGCAGATGATGCGGTTCCATCGCGTACAGAAGATCTGTGTAGCGCTGATAGTCTTCATACTTTCCGCTGCGGGCGGCCTTCTGGAGCGCCACGATGACTTCCGGCGAATAGAGATGGCTTTCCGCGCCGGAGGACGAGCGCAGTCCATGGCTGCCGATGCTGTCAAGGGTTGTGTCCACCTGCAGGCCCAGCGGGTCAAAGGCGTGGGCATGGCGGTAGAGAATGTCGTTTTCAATGTCTTTCAGAGTCACCGGCCCGCCTTCGCTCACAGTGCCGCAGAAGTAGGTGTCAATGACCTCATCCGCCAGGCCGAGGGCTTCAAAGATGCGCGCCGACTGATAGGACTGGATGGTCGAGACGCCCATCTTGGCGGCGATTTTGACAATGCCGTCACGGACAGCACGGTTGTAGTCATCAATGGCCGTATGGTAATCCTTGTCCAGAATGCCGAGGTCAATCATCTCAACGATGCATTCCTGGGCCAGATATGGATAGACAGCCCTCGCCCCGAATCCAAGCAGTGCCGCGCACTCATGCACGGTGCATGGTTCGCCGCTTTCAACGATCAGGGAAAGCTGTGTGCATTTCTTGGTGCGCACCATGTGCTGCTCAACTGCCGAAACTGCCAGCAAGCTGGGAATGGGAAGATGGTTCTCATCCACTCCCCTGTCGCTCAGCACAAGGATGTTGGCGCCGTTTGTGTAGGCCCTGTCACAGCTGAAGCACAGCTGTTCGACAGCCTTCTGCAGCGATGTGTTGGGATAATACAGCATACTGATCACGGCGCATCTGAGATGCGGCTGTTTCAGTGCCTTGATTTTCATCATGTCGGTTCCGGTCAGGATCGGGTTTTTGATTTCAAGCACGGCGCAGTTTGTGCTCTTTTCTTCCAGAAGATTTCCTTCCGAGCCAAGATAGACGGATGTGTCGGTCACGATCTTTTCACGGATTGAGTCGATCGGCGGATTTGTGACCTGCGCAAAGCGCTGGTAGAAATAGCCGAAAAGCTTATCATGTGAGCGTGAATACATGGCCAGCGGTGTGTCATGTCCCATAGAAGCGGTCGGCTCAACGCCGTTTCTTGCCATATGGTAAAGAATGTCGCTGACATCCTCATAGGAATAGCCGAAAACCTTGTAGAGCTTGTCACGGGTTTTCTGATCATGCTGGGGAAGACGGTGGTTGGGAATCGGCAGATCGCCCAGTTTTCTGAGATGAAGACTCAGCCATTCGCCATAGGGATTGACCTGAATGAATGAGTTCTTACATTCTTCATCATCGATGATTCTCTTTTTCACCGTGTCCGCCAGAAGGATCTTTCCCGGCATCAGGCGGGACTTTCTGATGATATGCTCCTCCTCAAAATCAAGCACGCCGACTTCCGAGGACAGGATGAGCCGGTTATCATCTGTGACGTAGTATCTTGCAGGTCTCAGGCCGTTTCTGTCCAGGCAGGCACCCAGCCTTTCACCGTCAGTGAAAATGACCGCAGCCGGGCCGTCCCAGGGTTCCATCATCGTCGCGTAGTAATGATAGAAATCCTTTTTGTCCTGGGAAATGGAGTCATTGTTGCGCCATGGCTCGGGAATCATGATCATTAGCGCCAGCGGCAGATCGATGCCGCTCATATACATGAACTCAAGCGTGTTGTCGACCATGGCGGAGTCAGAGCCGTCATCATTGATGACCGGATAGATCCTGTCGATATACTGCTCGCTCCATGAGGAATGCATGGTCTCCTCACGGGCCATCATCCGGTCATGGTTGCCGGAAATGGTGTTGATTTCCCCGTTGTGGGCGATCATCCGGTAAGGATGGGCACGGTTCCAGCTCGGGTTTGTGTTGGTTGAAAAGCGGGAATGGACAACCGCTATGGCCGTCTCAAAGTCTTCATCCTGAAGATCTTTGTAGAAGCGGCGCAGCTGGTCCACCAGAAACATGCCTTTATAGACAATTGTGCGGCTGGAAAGAGAGACGATGTAGGTGCTGTCATTGCCCTGCTCAAATTCCCTTCTTGCGACATAGAGCAGCCGGTCAAAGGCAAGTCCCTTTTCACAATCCTCAGGTTTTGCCAGAAACAGCTGACGGATCGCCGGCATGCTGTCGAGCGCCTTTTTTCCGAGAATCTCACTCTGCACCGGCACATCACGCCAGCCCAGCACTTTCATCCTGTACTTTTCGGCAATCACGTCGAACATCCTACAGGCAATTACCTGTGAGACCTGATCGCCATGGAAAAAGAACATGCCGACGCCGTATTCACCTTCTGAAGGCAGGCTGATTCCTTCAGTCTCAGCCGCCTTGCGGAAAAAGCGATGGGAGATCTGCAGCAGGATGCCGACGCCGTCGCCGACTTCGCCGCTGGCGTCTTTCCCCGCCCTGTGGCCGAGATGCTCGACGATTGTCAACGCGTCATTTACGGCCGCGTGGGTTCTGCGTCCGTCGATATTGACAACGGCACCGATGCCGCAGGCGTCATGATCCATTGTTTCTCGTGGTCTTTGTGCCATATTCTTCCTCCCCTGTTTTCACCTTTGAAACACGGAAGCCGGGATCAGATGATCCCGGTGGTTCCATTCACTCTTTTGATTCACTGTCGACGATGTGCTCAGCAACTTTTGACATCGGCTGATGAAGGTTCATACTGAGGCGCTGCAGATAACGGTGGGCTTCCGTTTCGTCGATCTGCTTTTGTTCCATAATGATGTCCTTGGCCTTTTGGATCATGTCTCTGTCTGACTCTGTCCGCCGCGGAAGGCGCTGATAATGCAGCTGGGCAAGCATGTCAGCCCAGGCAATCAGAACCGATCTGGTCACGGGCATGGCCTGGCGGAAGATCTTTTCCGAGCTGATCTGCGAGAACTGATCAGGCCGGCACAGGCACAGGATCTCCACATGATCATTCAGGTCAGCCGCCACTTCGTCCAGCGACCT
>Ga0310697_10005668_pt1 | contig 12011 bp, 15 predicted proteins | sample 172DNAGHGlowgp2_FD_203883 | JGI IMG/M metagenome (GOLD analysis project Ga0310697, IMG submission 203883) | Sheep rumen microbial communities from Palmerston North, Manawatu-Wanganui, New Zealand - 1728 DNA GHGlow gp2 (v2) (version 2) | ecosystem: Host-associated > Mammals > Digestive system >... | reverse complement strand
TTGCGAACGGGAGGCATTGCATCCTGCCATGTGAATTCATCGGGAAGTTCCAGTTTGTCATCTACGTTCAATTCGTGCTCAGTGCCGTCCATTACAGAAGGCATACAACCAGTTCCGTATTTGAATCCGTGTGGTTCACGGAACATTTTGACATCTTTCAGAGTCTTGTTTTTCTTGCTTAACATCGTTTTGTGTTATTGGTTATTTAATTTTAAAGTCCGCCTACGAGGTCGTCTGCACTTCCGCCTCCTCCGAAGTCTCCAGCACCTGCATCAGCACCTCCCCCGAAGTCTTCTGTGCTTCCTCCGCCGAAGTCACCACTTCCGCCTCCTCCGAAGTCACCGCCTCCGAAATCTTCTGTTCCGCCACCGCCGAAGTCGCTTCCGCCACCGGCATCAAAACTTCCGCCGAAGTCACCGCCTCCGCCGCCGAAGTCGCCTCCGCCCGGCATTCCACCACCGCCTTCTCCGGCTGGTGCCTGCGGTGCGTTTCCTTGCATATGCTGACGGTTATATTCAGCGTGCTGTCTCATTAATTTGGCTTGCTCGATACGTTCAAGAACCTCTGCCTGCTTGTACATCTCGTTCATCTTCATATCATCGTCACTGAGGTTCATAAATCTCTTCAACAGATATTTCATAGCGAAAACGGGCTGCTGGTTGGCATCCTGAAGGCCGTAGAGTGTACTGATAATCTCTACTTGCTGCTTCAGAGCCATACGTTCCTTTGCTTCTGCGAAGAAGTTCTCTTCGTTATATACAATACCGATTGCCTGTTTCAGATATTCGCTCTTTGAGAGTTTCGGCAGATACAGACAAACCTGAATCCATACGGGTTTCAGCAGGATTTCGCTGAATATAGAACGGATACGGTTGATGAAACGGCTGAATGCATATTCTTCACGAGTGATGGATGAGTCGTCTGCACTGATAGAATGAGATGCATCAGCAGCCGGGTCAATCATAAAACGGTTTGGCGGAACTTTCGTCTCCAGAATGAATCTGCGCCAGAAGTATTTCAACGGCTCGATGCTGCTCAAGTCATATCCTTCTGTCTGTATTTCCTCAAGCTGGATGTTTCCGGATGTTCTCTGGGGGAAGAAATATGTCTTCGTGAACGAGAATTTCGGGTTTCCGTTTACGACCATCTCACCCGAAATATCATCTATGTATGTCTCTTCGTTCCACTCTGCTTTGATAGAGTTCATCAGAGTGTCTGCTTTATACGGACTGAGGTCTCCGACAGGAACAACAATCTTCATACGCTTCTGTGCGTTCTGGATGTTCCAAATCATACGGGAGTTCTCAATCTGAGCCAGCATATTGTATGAACGGGTCAGACCTTCAAGATAGGAGATACGTGAAGATTCTCCGATGAAACCGGTAGGCCACGAGATGTAAATCAGATTCGTATCCGGAATCATATGTTCATTCTGCTCACCGCGGTTCTGATACCATACTTTGTATTCCTTGCCTTCCTCATCACGTTCGATTGCAGGTTCCAGAGTAGCAGGGTCAAGATATTTGAAACCGATGATTTCGTGCGGGTCTTCCATATTGTCATAGATAATCTCAAATGAAAGATAACCCTCGATGAGGAATTTCTTGAACATATTCCAGGCACCGTTGGACTTGTCCCAACCGAACATCGAATAGACGCGTCTGAATGCTTTCTCGCATTGTTCGATGAGTTTTCCGGCCAGTTCGTTGTTCGCATCGATGCTCTGTCTCAGTTTGTCTGTATCAAGATGGGCGAAGTATTTGTTCTAATCCAGGACAATGGCTTCATCTGCGATAGTGTCGAGGACGGCTTCAACTGTTCGTTGCTGAGAGAACAGTCTGAGATATTCCACACGCTGTGTATAACTCAAGTCATAGTATGCGTATGTCTCTGACTGGTTCTTCGTAATATCTTTATACTGGTCGAACGGAGTTGTCTGGATGTCTTCGTTGTACGGATAAAGCGTTTGACCCTGACTGTACTGAGACGTTTCTGAAGCACCGAGCGACAGAGAATGCTTGATTATGCTCTGCTGGGTGTTCAGACCGAGAGCACTCAGGTTTATCAGTGTATTGACCTTATTGTGCTTGTCTTTGTTGCCGGGATTGAAACTCCGTAGAATATATTTTTTCTTTTGTGCCATTGATAATCATTGGTAATTTCCGTATTTATTGCTACAGACTGTATTCAAAGCTTTTCGAGAGTCTCTCCGGCAATGTCATCCGGGTCGTTGAGTAGCAGACTGTCAATGAATCTCTTGATTGTTTTCTTGGGTATTCTCTTGGTTCCGATTTGCTTGCACATCTCGAACACGACTTTAACGTAGTCACGAATCAGCATTTCCTTGTCTTCTGCTACTTCTGCAATCGGAGTAATCTGACGCTGCTGAGCTTGTAACAGAGTATTGATGTAGTCGAATGCGAAACGGCCGACCGTATTCTTGTTGGCAACAACGATGTGCTTACATGTCGTGTCGGCGAGCAGTCCGAGCAGACGGGGACGCTCTTCGGTGATAGAAGAGGAAATTTCCTTTACAACCTTCACTACTCTCCATCCTCTTGCAGCACAGAAATGCTTCATATCGTTAATCTGCTGCTCCATAGCATCGCTGTCCTCATCCTTCATACTGATAGCAGTTGCATAGATGGTGATGTCTGTGCTAATCGGACCGTACAGATACTCTATTGGTACGCAGATATGTCCGGCAGCATCCTTGACTGCTCCTGGCAGTTTCCCTGCATTGAATCGGTTGAATGCGGTGCGATACGTCACTCCGTACTTCTTTGCATAGTCTGACAGTTTACAATACTGTTGGAAAAAATTCGGTAACATATAATATTTCTCTTTTTCTTGATTTTTGATTATTTATCACAAAAATTTAAAGACTTTGTCATTTTGCTATATTTTGGCGAAATTTTTTAAGAGAAAGTTCGATTTTTCGGTATACATAATATAAATACATTGCAAATGATTAAAATAACCAAAAAAGTTTGTGTACTTGAAGAGTTTTTATTATATTTGCATCGTTAAACAAGCAAAATAAGAAAAGATATATCAAATGTCAGAAGAAAGAAAACAGGAAATAGAGCAAGTCCGTTCGTTTATTGCAGAGCAGTATAGTCCGGATGATTTACGGGAAACTGTCCATCACGAAGGCTGCGATGATGAATACACTCGTTTCGAGTTTCATACGAGCGAGCAGTTGGCGGCAAGTCCAAAAAATCCGCTGACTGGCTTCAAGATGTGTCACGTTAAGTTAGACATTTTTACAGTCAAGGATGAAGATGAGCCCGAGTATATATGGCTGTATAAAGATATGGTGCTGTTGGTACACGACAAGACGAATCCCCAGACTATCGGGTTTTTCTCTATCGATGAATTGATAAACTGGATGAAGAAAAACGTCAATAAGTTCAATAAGTAATAATTAATGGCAAGGAAACTGACAAAACCGGTGCTTATTATTCCGGATGTTCATGGACGGACATTCTGGATAGATGCTGTCAATCGCTTTGAGAAAGAGATTGCTTCTGGCGGGATAGAAGTAGTGTTTCTCGGAGATTATCTTGATGTATATGGTTTTGAAGTGACAGAAGGACGTGCACTCAACAGTGCACTGGCTGTTGAATTGTTCGAGGAGATTATTGATTTCAAGCGGGAACATCCGAAGAATGTCCATTTACTGCTCGGAAATCACGATATGCACTATTATAATGCATTGTATGCAAAGAATATCTATAAGTGCCGTTATGACAGTGCACACGGAAAGCATATCTGTGAATTGTTCAGAAGCAACAAAGAACTTTTCGAACTGGCTTGGGATTGTAAAATCGGCGAGACTTTAGTTCTGTTCAGTCATGCCGGTGTTCTGAAGTCGTGGGTTGATGAGCAATTCCGCGGAAACAAGATTAAGAGACCGAACAAGGAGTTTTTGAATAATATTCTGGAAAGTCCTGACAATGAAGCGATATTGACACTGGCACATGCCGGAAGTTATCGCGGAGGTTGGGGCAGAGAAAGCGGCAGTGTCATTTGGGCAGATGTAAATGAGCATATTGACGGATGGAACACGGAGAAGTGGCCAGAACGTACAATTCAGTATGTCTATAAGGAGAATATCTATCAGGTATTCGGGCATTCTCTGTATTTCCCGTCTGAACCGTTCAATTCAGACCGTAGCGGGTTCGACAAGTGGTATATCACTGACCATTTTGCTATGCTCGATGCTCGCCAGGCATTTTTGATGGATACAAAAGGAGAAATTAAACCGATTAGCGAAATATGAGCGAAGAATTCGACAGATTGAACCGTCAAAGAATGGTGAAGAAAATGGAAAGAGACTGTGAGACTATTATGAATTGTTTCAGAAAAGTTGCAGAGTCTCAGAAACCGATTGATCCGGATATTCAGAAAGTGGTTGATGAGCATTTCTGGGAGATGTTGTAATACTGACAGAATGTCAGAAAATGTCATTTGGCATATTATTTGAAGTTATTAAAGTAAAGAAAATTAATTTAATATTTGAAATTATGGGAAATTTATTTGATGATTTGTTCAAGAGTCTTGGAATCGACATTACTGTTGATACAAGCAAGTTGCGTGAGAATGCAAATGCATTGTGTGAGAATGTGAAGAACAATCCTGTCTCTATCAAGAACCATTGTATGAACAGCAAAACTTTTGCTGGTGCATATAACGACCTTGAAGATGAAGACAAGCAGAAGGTTGTTGATACTATCAACAAAGTACAGGGTGTGTTCGATAAACTCTGGGGTATTAAGAGTGAGCCTCTGACTACTGAGGATCTTGCCGGTGCTACTGTGAAGTTCACTACTACTGGTGATGATGCAGAGCCAGAAAAGAAGGAGTGTAAGTGCAAGGGTGAGTGTACTTGCGGTAAGGGAAAAGATTGCGATTGTGGTGCTGACTCTCAGGCTGCTCCTGGATTCTCTTCTATTGCAGATAGTCTGCTTGATGAGATTGAGAGTGATAACCAGACAACTGACCAGGTGATTGCTGAGGCTTTTGTGAAGGCTGTTGTTGCCAAACTTCAAGACAAGAAGAACAAGCCTTATACGCTTCATCCTGCTACTGACAATCAGCGAGCTGCTGTGGAAGTGAAGTTGACTGCTAAGGAAGTTGCCGCTCTTGGTGAGGGAAGCAATAGAATTATGAAGACTACTCAGATTCAGGAACTCATCATTGCCGGTCTGAAGAAAGAGACTGCTTGCAAGGAAGTCTATCTGAACCAGGCTCAACAGGGCTGTGTCACTAACTGCGGTATTATCGCTTATCTGACTTTGAAGTAATCAAGAAAGAGAATTAGGAAATAAACTGAATCGATTTGAAACCGGACTTTCGTTGAGAAAGTCCGGTTTTCTTTTGTTTAATTCTACAACCTGACTTATATCAAGCAGATACAGCGATTTTTGTTGCTTGACTTGACGAAGATCAAAAAAATGTGTGCGAACACAACAAAATTCCGTCAAAACGCAGAATAAGTGTATTTTTTATAATATATAATTATGAAGGAGCGATAAAACTCTTGCTTAAAGCAGAGAGACTCCGAATATAAAACGTAATAATTTAGAAAGGAAAATTGAAATGAAAAAGATTATTTTAACTGTTGCCGCTATGCTCGGCATGATGACCATGAGTGCTAACGAAGTTAAGAATTATACTTTTGCTGTCGAAAATACAAAGAATATTACAGCACTCACTGACAGTACTGCATTTGATATGCATTTGAATCAGAACATGCGCAATATGCGTCGTTCGTTCTTGCTTGATGATGAGCAGCAGGATATGCTGTTCGACATTCAGAAGAATGTTGAGGACGGTTTTCGCAGTCTGAATAACATCGCAGATGACAATCGCCGTCAGCAGATGTTTGATTCATTGGTTGCATATTGGAATCGTGGAGCAAAGTTGAGTTTCTATCTCACTGAGCGAAGTGATGCTCCCCAGTGCTATCGCAAGTATTGGAACTGTGTAAACGTGACTCTTCATAATAAGGGCTACGTTACTGAAGATGGAAAATTTAATAAAAATTTGAATAAGTAAGAAAGTAAAAGAGAAACGAGTGAAAAGAAAGCAGTCAGCTATTGTTAGTCGGCTGCTTTGTTATCTTTACACACTAGTTGCCGCTGTCAAACTGCTGAAATCGGCATCTTTTATTGCTGAAGCGGTAGTCATTGGTTCAAGTTTATCAACGTCTCGTAAGAATCTTGTCTTTCCTGACAATTCTTTGATTGCATCTGTCAGAGTCGGATTTCCGGAACAATGACCGAGTGCTCTGCGCAGATAGTAGATACAACGGGCAATTTCTTCCTCTTCTTCTATCTTCCTGCATTCTTCTGCTGTGATGGAGAATCCAGCACTTTCTGAAGTGTTCCAATCATTTGCTGCTTGAGATGCAGTTTTTAATGTATTCAGAGATGACGGAACTCTGTTCGATTTTTCAAAAACACACATATTTCGTTGATTTTAAATTTTTTGCAAAGATAGTTATTATCTTTGTAATTTATTCAGTTTGATAGTTAATAAATCTAAATCAGAGAAAAAATTTCGTGATAAATAAGGAAATTATCAAATTTCGAAATTATAAGATGACATACGATGAGTATATGGCTAATGTGGGTTCAGTTACTCCTATACAGCCAAAAACCAAAGTCAGACCTGTATTGTCGAATAAAGATGTCAAAGAATACGTTGATACGATGGGCTATGCTCATACGAATCCAGACCATTATCAGATTGACATCGATACTGTGTGCTGGCAGTTGAATAACGATCCAACCGGAAAGAGTCCCAAAGTGACAATGCAACAGTTGAAGACCGGAGAGCCTTATCACGAATATAAACTTCACGATGCCCGTGAGGGAGCAAGTCCAGATCCAGACCCGTCTCCCGGTCCAACACCGGACCCGAGTATTCCAGACTGGCAGAAAGACGAGCACGGAGGCACGGATACTGAAGGTCACGATACTTCAAATGGAATTCCCGACATTATTGATAATATTATAAACGATAGTAAATGGTCAGTTATTAATTAAAAATTACTGTATAAGAGATGAAAGAAATTGTTAATTCAACAGTGTCAACTGTATATATAGACCCGAGTTGCAATGGTGAGTGTGGTCCTCAGTATGATGTTCCTGAGATTACAGTTCCGTTCTATCCAGTGATTGACGGTGCTACTAAAGACATTGCAGAAATATCTAAGGGGGTTCATAATGGTGAAGAACGTTATTCAGATCCTCATTCAGGCTCAGATTCGGATAGTGAAGATGATTCTTCGAATTATAATCCTATGGATGACCCGAGTTCGTGGCAATATGACGGAGACCAGAGCGGAGTTCCAGATTTGATTGAGTCTCTTCCGAAGACCTGGTCAACTATCTGATGATTATTTGTATACAATAAAGTGAAATCTTTCGGGATTTCACTTTTGCTATATAAAGCAAAGTTGTTTTCTTCTTGTTTTTTGTTTGATAAATACGGAAATTATCGAAAAATTCAAACTTTAAGTTTCAATTATGCATAATAAAAAGAATTCTTTAAACGTACCTATTATGGTTCTCCACGAATTCGAGGGAACACAGTACAAGATCGGCGGTACTTTGATTGACATCAATGAGAGTACCAATACGTGTACAGTGAAGTTCTTGAATGACCGTGTAGAGAACGGTATCCCGATGTCTGAAGTGTATATCACTGAGAAGTTCATCGATACCATTAAGAAATATGGTAAGAAAGTTGCTTCTTGGCTTGTCAAGAAAGTGAATGGTTTGCTTGCCATTTTGAATCCCGACGGAGAGATTGATGAGAACTCTACCTGCACTCCAGTCAACATTTTGATTGCTCAGTCGAACGGTGAATTGCCTTCGTGTATTAAGTTCTTCCCTAATGACAACCAGGTTGCTATTGCTGAAGCTGCCGGTTTCTCTGTGGATGTTCCAGATGATAATGAAATTCTGCTTGATGAGCAGCGTAAGGAAAAGAATATCATCGAAACATTCTGGACTAAAGTAATGGGAGTTGCTGGAACAACTGACAAGACTATCGAAGAATCCATTGAATATGTTTATGATAAGTATTACACTTTCAGTGGTATGGCTAAGAAACTGGATGAGGCTGGTGTTGCTTCGATGTATCCTATTATTGACGGTTTGAATCGTAAAGAGAACAACGGTCCTATTGTCGGTACAGAAGAACTGAAGTCTCTGATTAAGCAGAATATCGATGCTCAGTTGAACCTTACTCGTCAGAAGGCTGTTAGTCAGGGTGCTGATGTGAATATTGAAGACCCAGAGACTGCTAAGCGTTATCGTGCATTTATGCAGAAGCGCAAGGCTGCGATGCAGAAGAAGATTGATACCGGAGGTTACAAGGCTCCTATCTTGTTGATTTGGGGTGCACCGGGTATCGGTAAGACTGCCATTATTTCTCAGGTACTGAAGAACTATAAGAATGACCCATCTACTCCGGTAAATTTGTATTTGGAGACTGTTTCTTGTGCTGGTCTTGATTCTGACTCATTCCGTCTGCCTAACCAGGCTGAGAATGTAGAAGGTGTGAAAGACCCGTCGTTCAAGCAGGCTGTGTTGAACTGGCTTCCTATGTATGAGAAGCGTGATGCTGCTTATAACCAGATGATGGAAGACCGTTTTGCAAAGTGTATGTTTATGAGCGGCGACGGCAAGGAATTGCTCGATAACGAAGGTGATGTATATCAGGGTGGTGTTATCTTCTTGGATGAGGTTGTTCGTGCGAATCGTACAGGTTTCCAGGTGATTATGAATATCTGTGACCGTCAGATGAATGAAAAGGTTTTGGCACAGTCTTGGGCTATTATTGCTGCTGCTAACCGTTTCACTGATGACCCGACACAGGATTCTTTCGACAACTTGGAATCTACTCCTATCCTTCAGCGTTTCACTCCCGTGACTTATGTTCCACAAAAGAGCGAATGGCTGGCTTGGGCTCGTAGCATTAACGAAGACCTCGGTGAGATGAATATCGAGCCTGAGATTGCAGACTTCATTGAAGCAATGGATGACAGCATCTGGTATCGTACAATCGATAACGGCGGGTACGACAAGGAACTGAAAGCTGCTACTGGTAAAGATCCTGCATCTATGTATATTAAGAACGGCGGTATCTATCGTACTACTTGGGAGACTCTTCGTGAGTTGAGTGACGAAGGAAAGAACCCGTTGGCAGACAGTATGGCTACTTGGAACGGTCGTACTTGGAACCGTATTTCCGACCAGTATCGTTAGATGCTGATTGATTTGCTGTTGGATAACCCAGATGAATTCACATATGATGGTGTGCTTGCTCGTTCTATTTTCGAGAATGATTATCACGGCATCAATGCAGGTCTTCTTCAGGAAGCACTTGAATATGTAAGTGATGAGAAGTGGAAATCTTGGGCCGGTACTTGGCTTGATGGTGCTGAACTTCGTGATGCTCAGCGGTTGGAGACTCGTGACGGACTCCGTCGTATGGACTTCGTGCATGCCGGACTTATCCGTATTGTACAGAAGAATACCGGCGGTGCAAAGACTGCTCCTGCTGAAGAGATGAAGGAATATTACAACTGGAAGTCTATCTTTAGCGATCCTACTATTATTGAGAGTATTTTCTCTAAGGGTTGTCTGCCTGAGAAATATGCTGAGAAGGATAATGCAGGAAAGAGCAATAACGGTGGTTTCCCCTGGAAGGATAATTCCGGCATCGTTCGCCAGGTTGAGCAGTTCATTCTGAGTCAGTATCCCGGCGGTGCTGGTCAGGCAAGCGAGCAGTTCAAGACTTATGCTGACTGGTTGATTCCTGGTCTGAAGAATCTGGTTGCCAAATTTGAGTCTATTGCTCTTCAGAAAGTGACTGGTGATGTTTAGAAAGTGAGTCGTCAGAGTGTTCTTGGTGCATTCAAGTTAGCTCATAAGTTCAATGCTGATGAGTTTAAGAAGATGTTCACAGTTCATACTACCGGTAAGTACGGTGACATCGTTATCCTGAAAGCAGAAAAAGTCGATCCCGCTATTCTCGAAGTTGTATATAATATGATTAAGGAGAATAAGTTCTGTGAGGCTCTTCTGAATTATACTAAGTATTGTATCAAGATTGATTTCACTCGCGACACATACAATGTCATCGGTTCTTACGGTAAGGAGAAGGAAGAGTATAAGAAACTCATTATGAAGAACCTCGGTATGGGTCAGGCTGCTGAAACTGCTGCACAGAGCATTCATAATGTAATTGCTCAGATTTATGGACAGAACCTGAATAAGTCGAAGACTGCCGCAGTCAGCAAGAGTGCATCCAACAAGACTATTGAAGATACTAAGTATTTGGACATCTTCAAATTGCTTCGTATCTGTCTGCTCACAGCATACAGTACTCAGAAGAAAGAGAAGATTGTCGGACAGGTTGATTTCTGATTTTGAAATACAAGCGATTATAAAGTAATGGAGCAATTGATGCTCCATTATTTTTTGTGATAAATAATGAAATTTTATAAATAGCGTATGAGCAACGATGAACGTAAGAAAATATACGAAGAAGTATTATAGGATTTTAATATTTCTTTGAATGAAGATGGTAGTCAGAACAATGATGCTAGTTACTGGATGATGTGGACTGACACTTGGAAGAAATATGCAAAGAGATATAATAATGATATTCAAGATTTGTTGTCTAAAGTGAATAAGTTAAACGGTGCATTGGATAAGATGTCGAATGAATTGAAGCAAAATGAGTTTAAGCAACACGAAGTGCTAGATTTCGGTGTTAATTTTGCTGAAGCGAATAACGATGTTAAACGAAACTGTTGTTTCGGATAAAAATATTTTCGCAGTTGATGTAAATTCTGGAAATACCACAAAGTAATATGTCATTAAACACAACATATCTTACAGAGAAAGCCGGTGCTCGTTTTGTTGAAGGAACAAAGGAATATGCTCTTGGACAAATAGTTGCTCAAGATGTTACCAATATATACTAGAATATAGACGAGTACCGGCTTCCTATTGCTACCAGGAAGCAATTGCTTCAGAAATACGGAAAGGAAGGAATGTTTGAAGATGATGTTGTGTTCTTTAAAAAGTACGAAAAACAAAATTATCCAGATGAATTTCCGGATTGGTTTAATTCTTTGTATGTCTTAATATATAAAGGAATAACAACTGGTGCAGTTGGATATTATCGTTAGAAAACAAACGATAATAATATATTGCCTGATGGGAGATTCGATAAATTAATCATAGGCATAAATTTGATAACTAAAACAGAATCGTTAGATACTATACTTCACGAAATTCGTCATGGTTATACAGATTATATCAGAATAAAAAAGAAAGAAGAGTACGTTAGTTGGAGAAACAAGGAATTTTCTTTAGGAAAACTAGAAGAAATTGTATACGGAATTTTCAGTCAAAAACCGTTATATGATAAAATGAAGAAGTAGGAATCGTTCTATGATTGGAAAAGTCAAGATACAAAGGATCCGTATGTTAATCTGGCAAACTCTTGGATGTATTATCTTCAAGAAACTGAGATGAATTCACACACTGAGGGAAATATCAGAAAAGTAACAGATTATATAAAGAAACATCCTTATGCATGTATATGTAGTCCAGAAGATATATTCACCAGGGTCAATATTGAGCCGTATTTTATTTTAAAACGGTTGTCTGTGTTGGTAAATGATGACAACGAAATGAAGAAATGGTCAACAGTAAATTCTGGTATAGTCGGTCAGTTAGGGTTAAAGTTAAGAATGAACGGAAAAAACATTCCGAAAGATGCTGTATAGGATGAAATGGATGCTAAAGTGTGGTTGTTGTATAAGATTAAGAAACTTCGGAAGATGGTTGGACAGATATTAACACATGCTGATAGTATCAAAGATGAAATCAGAAAAGAAAAATATACTGCTTCTGTAGAATTAAAACGAGGCAGGAACATTATATATACTATAGAATTGACGACGAATATTCCGACAT
>Ga0310697_10005667_pt1 | contig 12011 bp, 9 predicted proteins | sample 172DNAGHGlowgp2_FD_203883 | JGI IMG/M metagenome (GOLD analysis project Ga0310697, IMG submission 203883) | Sheep rumen microbial communities from Palmerston North, Manawatu-Wanganui, New Zealand - 1728 DNA GHGlow gp2 (v2) (version 2) | ecosystem: Host-associated > Mammals > Digestive system >... | reverse complement strand
AGCTCGTCTTCATCGGCCAGCACCTCGACCGCGAAGCCATCACGGCCGCCCTCGATGCCTGTCTGGTGAAAGCATAAGTGACCGCCTCCTTACACCTAAGTGATCAAGCCGACACACATAGTTGCGGGGACTGTTTTACGGCCGTCAAGCAGTCCGGGCGTCTGTTTGCGTAAGGACATACCATTAAATATGATATGTGAAACGCCTTACCCTTTAGGATACACCTTGCCCATCATTTCCATATCGACAGGGTTGACCTCCTGCCATTCATAGACAATCTCTTTCTTGAACAGTCCTTTCTTCTTGCGCATCCAGCAGAAGTACTTGCCACTATTGTCTGCAAAATAGATTATTCTGCTGAGGTCGTAGCAGGTGATGTTGCCTTTCTTGTCGTATCGGGGCTGGGGCCTGCCCGTACTATACAATGACGTGTAGTCATTGCCGCCAGCGGCGAGCGTCATGAAGGTCCAGTAACCGTAATTGTCGAGGTAGAAGAAGGCCGAACCGGAGCCATATTGTCTGATTACCTTGATGATGATCTTCTTCGTCTTGGCTACTTCCTTACCCTTGACATCGAGCGGATATTCCTCAATGGGGGAATTAACCTTTTCCCACAGCGGGTCGTCGTCGAGAATCACGCTCTCAAATCCGTATGGGCCAGCAAAGCGAGCTTGATCGATGTCGTCATCGTCGTTGTCTTTTGTATGTGAGAAAGATTTGTAGCCGCCACAAGAACACCAACATTCACCGCGGAAGATCTCATGGTAGGTTTTCTTCTTGTCGAGGCTGGTGACGATGACTTCGCCGGCTATATTCTCAACTCTCACAATCTCGTCACCCGAGAGAGTATAATCGAACTCATCCTGAAGGACGTGGTCATTGGCTATATAGAACACTTTGGGTGATTCTCCCCAAAAGCCTTTTTTGCCATTAGAAATCAACAGATGGACGACCTTGGTCTTGCCGACTTCAAATTTTGAGTTGTCATAATAGACCACTTCCTTGACGTCTAATCGCTTATAGGCTTTCGGCGCATCGGTGTCCTCAAATTCCAAGTCTGCCTCGAAGTCGATGGCACGCCATTCGTTGCCAAAATAGAGGTAGTGTTTGCCGTCTTCATCGTTGGCAACGGTGATATTCTTGTAGTGCTCGAATGACGTTGTTACCTTGGGCATATCGCCTTTAAGCTGTAGCCACTGCTGGCCGTCGAGACTGAAAAGCACTTCCTTCTGGCCTAAGTAGTTTCGCAACTTGATTTCCACTTTCTCTGCTCCTTTTAGTCCTGCAGCTTTCAGCGCCTTCTTGAGTTCGTCGCAGTACGACGGGGCGCCAACGACCATGGTTGTATCTTGATGGGGAATATTCCTGAAATTGGAGAGTGAGTCCTTAGCGCTATCTATGAGGAGCTGGCCTTCTTCGTCCAGACGGTATGCCCGCACGGTTGCATAGCATCCGCCAATCTTCATGTCCTGTAGTTCTGTGACGGCGTCGTAGGCTTTTTCCCCACCGGCGATGAGTGCTCCTGTGGCAGCCATGCCGCTCTTGAAATCCTTCCACAGGGTCTCGGTGTTTGCCAGCAGTCGTCCGCCGATGGCCAACTGTCCATCGGCGGCGATGGCAAGACCATAGACATTCACCAATGGCAGGGTGTTGACAAATGTCCAGTGCTTGCCCCCGTCGGTGCTCTCGTAGAGTTTGTGGAAGTTGATGTAGTCCTTATCCACTTTGTAGGTCTTCTCGCCGATGGTGACGCGGTCCTGCCATTGGATGCCCGACTGCTCTGCCGGGGCTTCCTCCTTGTGCTGTGGCTCTGCCTTGCTGGGTTCTGTTAGTTTGTCGAGGCTCGAAGAGGCCTTGTCGATGGCACTTGCCACACTCACGGTGGAGCTGGCAACCTTTTCCTGTGCCTGCCCCATCAGTTTCTTGATTAGATTGATGATAAACATGATAGTTGATAATTATAAGGTTTGAATAATAGGTCCGCTATTTGAAAGCACCGTTGCGGAGGGCATCCTGGTATGATTTCTTGATGATATCCACTTGTGTATTGTCAACCGCAACCTTTGTGCAATGATAGTTATTCTGGTCGGGTAATAATGTATGCGAAATATTGCTTCTCAGCTTACCCATCGCCCGCTGTGCAAGATACTGGTTCTTATGCTTTATTGCGAGGTCTAATATCTGCTGGCATTTGTCATTATGCTTTTTGACCTTGCTTTCATACTCTTCACATACGTCACAGAAAGCGTCACGTTCTTGCCACGTCCAATTCTTCTGAATGCCGAGTTGAGGCTGATTCGGTATTTCTTCTTCCGTATCAAGCAAGGCACTAAAAAGGAGCTCTGCGTGTTTCCTTGACTTGGAATCGGCTAAATAGTTGGCCAAACTGCTATTGTTCCTTATTAGGTAAGGGGTGGACAGTCGTTCGATAATGATGTCATCCCTGTTCTGTATAGCCCAAGCCAGCATCTTATCCCAGTCAAGACCGTTTCTCCCATCAATGAGCTGAAGCACAAGTTCTCTGTCATCGGTTCGCATAGCCAGTTCAAGCAAACTATTTCCCCCCGTCTCGAGTTTACGAAAGAGGGAGGCAAGGAAAGCTTTGTTCTCTTCAGGATTCTTTGGCAACAGATAGTCCATCAGTTTCCCGTTGATATTCCCATAAGAAACGGACAATCGATTTGCCAATGTTTTTACAAAAGCCTCATCATCGTTGTCTATGGCAAGGTCAATGAGCATAAGGACATGATCTTCATTATCTTCCTCTTCTTTTAACAGATAAAGGATTCGTTTCTTGGCGATTTCGTCATTCATACTCATCAGGAAGAGGGCTTCCTGTCTGAAAACAAATTCCGCTGCTTCGTCAAAATTGTATGAATGGTCGTTTTTCATCTTCGCTAAATATCTATGAGCGGCCTCGAAGTCTTGATTTGCGCAGCACTCTTGATAGCTCTCGTATTCTGTGCCGTCTTTACCTTTTACAGTAATTTTTTTCTCGCCACATGCTGAAAGTATGAGGCAAAAGGCGACGAATAAAGCCTCGGCGAATCGTATTGTTTTCATATATCTTTTTGTTTTTTAGATTTTATACCATTGATCTTTATACTGCTGTATGTGACTCAGCAATACATTGTCAACTCCATTAGGATTGGGTTCCCACCGGGTTTGTCCGTTGCGATGCATCTGCACATCTCCCATTTCTTGGTGTGTGAGGATATAATAATGTGAGAGGTTATTTGCATCAATATGTACTAATATCCAGATGTCAGGATGATGACCTTGTGATATATCGTGGTATTTCCTAAAAAATCCTGTCACGAATTTTGTACTTCTTGATGTCTTTACCTCGATGCGTCTGCATACATTGTCTTGTTTGAAAACAAATACATCTACAGACTTTGCATTACCCATTGTGAGGCTCACGTCATAACCTCTTTTGGAAAGTTCTGAACATACTCCATACTCACCAGCCAAGCTGAGACGGTATTTTTCTTCTTGAGTCTTTGCCATGGTTATTTTAACGCAGAATTATGATTTCTGTCTTACTCTTCATCTCCCCCAATCCCCATCTTCTCTGCGAGGAAGCCGCCGGCGGTGTCGGCCACCTTGAAGATGCGGTCGAAGGTGCCGCTGATGGCGTAGCCGAGGGATCCGAAGAGGCCGTGGGGACGGGTATTGGCCGAGGCTTGTGCGGTAGCGGCCTTGGCCGAGGCTTGTGCTGCAGCGGCCTTGGCAGAGGCCATGCTGGTGTATTTCGTCTTGATCTTGTCTGCTTCGATGGTGGCGAGTTCAGACTCGTGGTCGTAGAGCATCTTCAGCTTCTCTAGCTCACGGGCGGCCTGCTCGTCGCGCTCGGCCTTGGCTTCGAGGGTGGTGCGGCGGGCGTCGCACTTCTTCTCGTAATCTGCGTAAAGTTTCTGGGCTGTCTTATGCTCGGGGCAGTCGGTGGGGATGAGGCCGAAGTAGGCACCCACGGCGGGGTTGAACTCGTCGCCCGATGAGGCCAGCAGCGCCTCCATCTCAGCAAGCATGTCGGCCGCCTGCTTGTGGAGCATACCCTTGAGGAGGGCTCCCTGCTTCTCGCCGACATAGCGATAGGCTGTGGTGGCCTGCTCGGGGATGCTGTTGAGGATGGCCAGGGCCAGGGCGTAGTCGCCTTCGCCCTCAGCCTTCTCCACTTGGTTGCGGATGACCTGCAGGTTGTCGTTGTACCACTGTGTGATACGCTGGCTGGCCGTCTGCAGCATCTTCTGCATCTCGGGCGTGTTCTTGATTTCCTTCACGGCGTTCCGGCTGGCTTCGGCGAACGAGTTGCCCACGCCCGTGACCGTCTGCACGGCGGTGGCATAGACGTCGCCCGTCAGGGTGTTCATCACCTTGAACGTCAGTTCGTACTGCGTGGTCATCTTCTGCGGCGCGGAGCCTGTGGCGGCCCGTCCCGTCTGTGCGATCTCCGTGCCAAGGACGAAGTTGTAGCTGCCCACGCCGCTGATGCCGTTCTGCGAGGCTATCTGCAGCATCTTCATGCTGATGCGGTCGGCGATGTCCTGCGTGATGTCGCCGCCCGTCTTGGGTTCCACGATGGCGAAGCGCACGCCGTGGCCGTAGAGGATGGAGTCGATGTTGACATCGAGTGCGGCACGCTTCGCGGCCAGTGCTTCTTCGCGCTGGCTGTCCGTCATGCTGGAGGTGCGCTCCGTGGGGTTGAACTTCTTGCCTGTCGTCTCGCTTTTCTGGCCGTTGGTGCAGGCCGTGAGGGTCATCGCCGCAGCGATGCCGCATATATATAATAAGGTGTGTGCGGTCTTCATTTGCTTATATGTTTATGATTAAATGGGGGGGGGTAACTTTCAACGTTTCAACTTTCACTGCTTCTCCACCACGAGCAGCACTTCACCGAGCCCCTGTGCCTTGTTGGTCACTTTCAGTCCGAGGTTCTTGCGCAGGTTCTTGGCCAGGTCGCGTGTCCAGTCGTAGACGCCATACTGCGTGCCGTCGTCGTTGAGCAGGCGTATGCGGCAGTTGACGAAGGAGAGCTCGTTGTCGGTGTTCGACTGCAGCTTGTAAGCGCCCTTGACGGTGTGTGTCTTGACGTAATCTACGATCCAGTCGGCGTAGGTGTCGCCCTCAATGCTCTCGTCGCTGAGGCTGACGTTACAGCCCTCGGCCACGGCGATGCGCACGGTGATGTCGCGGCCACGGGTGAGGATGTCGCTGAAGTATTTCTGTATGTCGCTCTGAAAGTCCGGCATATTCTTCAGCAGGTCGGCCGTGATGGTCTCGGTGGTCGATTCGCCCTTGATGTTGTTGGCCGTGACGGTGGCGATGACCTTGCTGGTGTAGGCGTCGATGGCGCTGAGGGTGTAGCTGATGTTCTTCTCGCCCTTCTGGTTGTAGTTGTGGCTGGTGAGGCTGATCTTGTCGCGGCTGGTGTCGTAGTTCAGCTCCAGGATGATGTCGGGACGTGCCGTGGTGAGGAGCATCGTCTTGGCGTCCTTCTCCAGTCCGTCGGCCATGTCGGTGGCCTCGCGAGTGTCAAGCTGTTTCAGCGTCTGCTCGAAGTCGGTGAGGGGGAAGTCCTGCTCGTTGAAGGCATCCTGTATGGCCGAGATGATGCGTCGTGCCCGGTCGTCCTTGAGGAGGTAGCCCTTGTAGTCGCGGATGGTGTAAGAGCGGCCGCCTGCGGTCTCGGTCCTCAGCATACGGAAGTTCTGCAGCGTCTGGTCGCCGGGGATGACCATGATTTGCGGCAACGCCTGCACGACGGCGTTCACGTCGCTACTCTCGTAGGCCTCCAGGTCGCCCGTGGCGCCGTCGGCCAAGCCTTTGTTCTGACTGCCTCCACAGCTGAGGAGGGCTGTTGCTGTCAGCAGTGATACCACTGCCCGTGATAGTTCTTTTCTCATTGTATGATGATTTGATTAACTTTCAACTTTCAACTCTTAACTCTCAACTTTCAACTTTCAACTTTTCAACATATCCAAACCCGTTCTCTTTCCAGCTCTTCTCGTCCTGAATGGCTTCGCCGGTGCCGATGCACTGGTTGATGACATCAGCCATGCGTCGCACGATGGCGATGTGTCTGTCATCCCACACCGTGACGCTGAAAGCCGTCCTGAGCGTGAAGGCATTGCATACCTTGCCGCCGCCGATGCGGTAGCCTATGTTGTTCTTGCCTACGGGCTTATAATATTCGTCGAGGTCCGACTGCAAGGCGAACTCCTGGCTCAGCATGTCGGAGAGCTGCCGGAACAGCTGTCGGAAGCGGTCTTCATCCACCGTGGTCGTGGGCTGTTGGCCCAGCTTGGTCTGCACGTTATGCACGAAGTGGAATTGCGTCGGATGGGTAGGTTCGTCGGCCCCGCTGGCAGAGAGCATGAAGAGGACCCAATGGTTTTCGTCCTGGGCCAAGGCCCTCACATCGGCGAGGAATTGCTTTAGCGGCTCCTCGGCATCCGGGTCGCTGATCGTATAATAGCTGCAGGGCACATCCGGGTCTTGCGCAAACTCCTTGCTGACGTAGTTGAAGCCCCCGTACAGCGCCAGGTAGTAAGCGAAATGTCCGATGCCGCTTTCCGCATCGCTGGATGTAGAGACGATCGTGACCTTGGATCCGCGGTCGATCAGGCAACCATAGTCCCTTGCGCTCGTTGCCTCCACTGGGAAATGCTCTACGACGAGGCGGTCCTGCGGGTGCTCCGTGATGTTCTGCGTCGTGGCCAGGTTGCGCAGCCGCAGGTCGCGACAGAAGTCTATGGTGTCGAGGATATCTTTCACGTCCATTCGCTGTCGGGCCTGAATATCGGTGACCGACACGAAGCGCGGCACGACCTTCAGTCGCGTGTAGCGGTCCTGCCGACGGCGGAACGCTTTGTGGAGGCGGTCGCTGAAGGCGGCCAGCTGGCGTTGCCGCTTGTCGTCGTCCATGGCCTTGCGGAAGCCGTTGGCCACCAGACCGGCCGGGACGGCGAAGATCAGTATCTTCAGGATGCCGATGAATGTGTCGATATAGCGCCCCGTCAGCGTGACAGGGCCGTTGCCGGCAAAGTGACCGGGGTCGCCGATGTAGCGTGTTACTGCCCACACGAAAGCCTGCCACGGGCTGGCGTACTCGTCAGGCTGCGCCGTGTGCTCGACGACGTAGAAGATGATGGTCAGCACTATGGTGATCCAGAACAGCACCTGGATGCTCACCCAGAAGTCCTTGCGAGCATATTTGAAAGCCCGTCCGAAGAGAATGAAGGAGTTTGTCCGTTTCATGTACGTGTGCGACGAATGATGATTCACGGCACAAAGTTAGTGAAACGGGCGCGGACGGCCAAATCTACGTTGGTTCAAATTGGTTCAAATGCTGGTTCAAATTGGTTCAAAATATGGTTCAAGATTTGGTTCAAATTGGTTCAAAATAGCATACAAGCCTGAGAATCAACGGGATTTTCTCAGGCTTGCATGAAAGGTAAAGAGCTGTGTTTTAGTAGCGCAGTTGCTCTAAATCATCGAGCTTCGAGAGGTCGCATTCCTCGGCGATGCGCTGCCAGACGAGGCGTGAGGAGTCCGACTTTTCAAGGTTGAGGCGGTATATGCCCAGAAAGGTGTACGTAGAATCTTCAGTTTCGTCGTCCCTGACGATGCCTTTCATGAAAGTGATGCGCAACTCATTGAAGGTTGTCGCGCGGAGGTAGTTGTCTTTATTGCGGGCTGTTGCAATCTCTGCTGGTATATTGTCGCTGTCGGCAGGTGTCCAGTACTCGGTGATGAAGGGCATGAGACTGTCCACAGTCCCTTCGTTGTGCCACTCGGGGTGATGGTATTTCGGTCCCCAGATGATGATGCCATCGTGGTGGGGGAGGGGTTGCGACCAGGGATGACTCGTTGAAGTGATGCCGAATAAGTTGAGATAATCTGAGGTTGAGCTGAAGACCTGTCCACTGCGTAGCACGCTTTGCTGCCCGGCGGCCGCGTCGCTCTCATTTCCCTGCTGCGGACGGACATGCCGCCAAATGAAGAAGCCGCATATAAGTAGTGCGATGAGGCAGAATGGTACGATCCAGGTTTTACTCCTTTTCTTATTCCCCGAGGACGTCTCGTCATGAACGGAAGGAGCCGAAGGCGTTTCATCCTCTGTTTCACAAAGGCGGCAGAAAGCTTCCCAACTCTCATAGCCCACGAATTGAGCCAGCGTATTTAGTGTCGATAGGCGTGGGCTGCTGAAGGATTGAATATAACTCCAAAGACGCTTCAGCGTACTGACGCTGATGGGGTCGTGTAACTCCTCCTCAATGCAGGCTGTGAGGTAATCGAAATCTTTGGGCGTCTGTATCTTACGCCCAACTTTCGCTTCGATGACCTTTTTCAGCCTTTCTATGGATGCTGTCTGATTTTCATCTGGTTGACATTGCTTCATGAGGAACCTTTCTGCTTGATGATGGCGCAAAGATACATATTATATTTGGGATGACCTAATAAAAAGTAAAATAAACTTTAGTTCCGTCGCAGTTCCCAGAACGCCACGGCCGAGGCGGCGGCGACGTTCAGCGAGTCCACGCCGTGTGCCATGGGAATCCTGACGACATAATCGGCAGAGGCGATAGTTTCCTTCGGAAGGCCGTCGCCTTCGGTGCCCATGATCAGCGCCAACTTAGGCTCCGCCTTCAGCCGCGCATCGTCCAACGGTATCGACTTGTCCGTCAGCGCCATCGCCACCGTCTTGAACCCCATCCTCCTCAGCACCCTTTGTACCTCAACCCAACTCCCATCTTCTTCATTTCTTATTTCCTCATTTTCTACATTTCTTATTTCCGCCCACGTCCACGGCACCAGGAACACGCTGCCCATCGACACCCTCACCGCCCTCCTGTTCAGCGGGTCGCAGCTGTTCGTCGTCACGAGCACCGCGTCAATGCCCAGGGCCGCTGCCGAGCGGAAGATGGCGCCGATGTTCGTCGTGTCCACGACGCCGTCGATGACCACCACGCGCCGAGCTCCTTCGCACACCTCCTCCATCGTCTTTGCCGCCGGCCGTCGCATGGCACACAGCACGCCGCGTGTCAGCGTATATCCCGTCAGCGCCGCCAGCAGCTCGCGATCCCCTATATAAATAGGTATATCGCCGATGCGCTCGACGATGTCCGCGGCATCCCCTTTGAGGTGCCGTTCTTCGCACAGCAGGGCCACCGGTTCCAAGCCGGCGTCCAATGCCACGCGTATCACCTTCGGGCTCTCAGCGATGAACACACCCTTCTCCGGCTCCAACCGATTCCTCAGCTGTGCCTCTGTGAGCGTGGCGAACAACTCCGCCCCCGGCTCCTGCAACGATGTTAAACGATGAACATTAACCATTCAACTTTCAACTTTAGCTTCGCTGACTCGTCAACTTGTCAACTTGTCAACTTGTCAACTCGTCAACTTGTCAACTCGTCAACTCGTCAACTTGTCAACTTGTCAACTTGTCAACTTGTCAACTCCCTTCGGTCGGAATTGTCTTTGCGTCTCGCTGTACTCAAAATCGTGCTTGCGAAGGTAATCCTTGATCTCTTCGGGTTCACGGTTGAAGTTGTAGCACAGCGACTCCAGCGTGTCGAACTCCTCATCGCGGAGGAGCATGTTGATGGCTGATACCAGCATATAAGGGTCTTGAGGTAGATAGTCCATGCGAGCTTATTTTTATTTCGACGATGCAAAGGTAGTGATTGTTTGCGACTTTCGTGCCACAACGTTTAGAAATTTTTGACCAGCCATATGGCGAAGAACAGATCGTAAACCTTGTAGGTGCCCTTATCCTGAGTGAGCAACCCTTTGTCTATCAATGCGGGGATGGCGGATTTCACGGAATTGGGTGACACAAGGCCGTGTCGTTTGATGAACTTCCCACTGGTCACATTCTCTGCCGTTCCGTCCTTTGCCACAGCAATCAATACACGACTCTGTTTCTCAGGAAGTTGGTACATCAGGTCCTCGTAAATGGGAGATGACACGGCAATGATCTCATCCACGGCCTTGCTGACATCGTCTTCAACGCATGTGGCATCGGCTGCTGTCTTGCTGAACAATTCGTTCATGACTCTCTGCATGTAATAGGTGACTCCGTCGAACTGGCTGTAAAGACGACTTACTACAGCATCATCAAGTTTTTTACCCATCTTTTTGAAGTGAGCAACACAGAACGCCGTATATCTGTCCAATGGCAGCCGGTCAAGATGGTAAAGGGTGACACTCTGGTAGAAAGGTCGCGCAGGAGAGGTGAAGATGGCACCCATCAGTTGCCTTCTGGAACCGGAAAACACGAAGTGGGCATTGCTGCAATATTGAACGCGGGTACGAATCTCTGCTTCAATATTCGGGTCGCCGTATTTGGTTATCTGCTGGAACTCGTCAATGACCACCAGGCAGGGACGATCGGCATTTTGCAGATAAGTGAAAATCTCGTCGAGCGTGGCTGTCGGTGATTGAATGTCGCCGACGCTCATGGTCCACGAAGGTTGCCCGTTAATATCGAAGGATATGCCGGAGCGCACCGATGCAAGGATTGCGAGAAACTTCTCCCACACCTTCTTTCCCTTCGGCTTCAAGGTCTCCAGGATGGCGCTACCCAGTTTGGCAACCATCTCCGCCACTGTCTTGGTGGAATAGATATCGACAATAAACGTATAATAATGGTCAGCAATCACCTTCTGAGCGAAGCAATGCCGCAGCAAGTCGCTCTTGCCATATCTGCGCGGTGAGATCAACGCTACATTATTGCCGTTAGTCAGGTAGCGTATAATGTCCGCTGTTTCTTTTTCCCTATCGCAGAAGTACTCGGCACCAGCATAACCTGTGGTTACGAACGGGTTGTCAATCTTTACTTTCTCCTTTGACATAATCATTTGGTTTTTGTTTGCAAAGATATTGGTTTTTCCATAAAATGGAAATCATAAAACGAAAAAAGTTGTTATCGTTAGCATTTTTTAGCTGAATCTGTTGTGCCATTAACTATTGTTGTTTGGTCACTGATGTCTCTTAAAGAATGCTCAGAGCTCGCTGCAGGCGACTCAAAATGATGATTCGCTCGTATATTACAATATTCCCGCCGCACGGTGAATTCACGCGGAAGCGTCAGCTGCTGAACCTTTAAGCCGCGGCCATATCTTTCGTCCGCCATCTTTAGCGGCAAGCAGGATAAGCTGTCGGGAACTATGAAAATACTTCTAACGGTGTGGCTCGTTCGGTCGCGAGCGAACGACCGAAACGGTTAATCGTTCCGGCTGCGACGTCAAGACGTTACGATGGCAGCGGATGGAAGTGCCGATGGCAGCGGATGGAAGTGTCGATGACAGCGGATGGACGCTTTGGCAGACTTATTAGCCTTTGTGTTGTAATATAACTCAACTTTCGCAAGCTCAGTTTCGTTAGGTTTTCAGGTTATTAGGTCGCTTCGCTTATAGGTTTTTAGGTGAGAACAGCTATCATGAGCTGTTACCAAATTCGCTCTCAAAAGTTAAAATGAATACCAATAATTTACTTTCAAAAGTAACTGCTCAGTCATGCAATGTAGGGTCGGCCTATCGGCCTCAAAATTATAAAAAAATTGAATAAGAAAATTATCAAAGGTTTCGCATAGCGTCTGTTCTTATAATTTTTTGAATTAATTTTTTTGATAATTTTGAGCGTAGCGACCATCCATGGGCACATGACTGAGTAGTTACGAGCATTCTCTGGTATTGTTAATTCACACTAAAACCAATAGAACCACAAATTATTCAGAAGCAAAGTGTTGAACTGACGACAAAAGAGAATAATTGCCTAAATGAGGAGCAATAATATGACTAACATACATTACAAATCAGGTCAACCGTATTAAAAAAGCTAAAACTGGAATAAAAAAACAAGGAATAATTAGTTTGTTGTTCTAAAAATAGCTATCTTTGCATCATGATTACGGATTTAGAACATATTGGTAATATTCCTGTCAGCACATCGGCTGTAGCATCCTTGTTTCCTGAAATGAAAGCTGGAAATCAGAAGGTGCGTAA
>Ga0310697_10005665_pt1 | contig 12014 bp, 14 predicted proteins | sample 172DNAGHGlowgp2_FD_203883 | JGI IMG/M metagenome (GOLD analysis project Ga0310697, IMG submission 203883) | Sheep rumen microbial communities from Palmerston North, Manawatu-Wanganui, New Zealand - 1728 DNA GHGlow gp2 (v2) (version 2) | ecosystem: Host-associated > Mammals > Digestive system >... | reverse complement strand
ACTCTGACATTCCGATGGTTCGAGTCCATCCAAGGCAGCCATTCTGATCCGCTAGCTCAGTCGGTAGAGCATTTGACTTTTAATCAAAGGGTCATGAGTTCGAATCTCATGCGGGTCACCATTTTAAAAAATACAAGGATTATCCTTGTTTTTTTATATATTTTCCAAGAAAGACTTGCTTTTTAATGCAAATGAAGTTATAATTAACTTGCGTTTGAAAAAAGCAACCCATGCGCTCATAGCTCAATTGGATAGAGCGTTTGACTACGGATCAAAAGGTTAGGGGTTCGACTCCCTTTGGGCGCACCATTTTATTTGTTATCGAGGTGTAGCACAGCTTGGTAGTGCACTAGTTTTGGGAACTAGGGGTCGCAGGTTCGAATCCTGTCACCTCGACCATTTATAAATTACAGTCTTTGGACTGTTTTTTTGTGCATAAAAAAAGGATAACTACTGTTATCTCTTTTTAATATTAATACTTGTTACTTCGCTACCTTCTAGTGGAATACCAACATATCTGTTAACACCACCAGTAATTACACTAGGTGTTAAGTTATGTTTTCTTATGATTTCTAATGCTTCTCTTTCAGTAATTTTTCTATATTCAATATCGTTTATTTCTTCATTATAAGTAGCTAAGTAATAATCATTGGTTTGGGTACATAATACATAGAAGTTTTTGTTACCATATGCTACACCACGAGCGAAGTTTCTTGTTATTTTTCTTGGGATACCAAAGAACAAATAATGTGCCCAGTCTTGATCTAGGTATTTTTCATCTTTAGTAGTTCTTTTAAATGGTAAGTAACCATTATGAATGTGAGCTGCTACACGCATATCGAAATCTTTAGTAGCTTCGTCTACTTCAGGCATTCTTAATTGTCTTGGGTCGTGTGCTAGTAAAATGTTAAATTGGTCTTGATTAAGATCAAGCATTGGTTCTAGTGTTTTAACAATTCTTTGTGGTCTTTCATCAACACCTAAATGTCTTACGATAGCGTTAGTTGCTGCAGTAACACCATCTCTTGCTTCAGTAGTTAAACCGGCGATATGAATGTTTTCGCCATTTTTATTTAAATCAACACTTGAATTAAATAATGGATGAACATTAGGTATAGATTCTAAGTTCATATAATTGTGCATTAATTCATCACTTACAACATGAGTATCGTGGTTACCTAAAACAGTAACAACTTCTGCTCCAGTTTCAGTTAATGAACGAAGTAAGTTTTGAACATAGTTTACTTCTTTTGTTTGTGTCCATTGATAACTTTCTGCTAAGATATCACCAGCGATTAGAACAATGTCTGGATTGGTATCTTTAATACTATCAATTACTTTCATTATTTGTTTGTTAGCTACCCATCCATGTAGGTCGCCAATAAGTGCAAATTTAGCTTTGCTACCTTTTTTTGTAAAAACATCATAATTAACATTAAATACTTGCATTTAACATCCCCCTTGATGGCTGTTATTATACCACTGAATGGTATAAAAGTCATATTTATGCCCATCTATTTGGTTGTTTTTTTATTATGTAGTATAATGTTTTTGGTGATTCTATGGAAAGCACTGTTAAAAGAATGTTTAAGGAAATTAGTGAAGAGTTAGGTTTAAAGTGTACATTACTATCTAAAGATTGGATATTTATGTTAGAAAAAGAGGGTGTTACACGCTTTTTAGCTGGATATAAATCTTCACTTAATGATCATGCTTTAGGCATGGTAATTGATGATAAATATGCCTTGTATGATGTTTTAAAGGAAAAGAGATTACCAGTATCAGAATATAATATTGTTTATGGTGAAAGAGTATTAGAAGATTATGCTATTGGATGTAATAATTTTTCTTATGTAAGGAAGTATTTTTATGATCATAATCAAGATATAGTATTAAAACCTAACGATGGTACTTGTGGTAGGGATGTTTATCGAGTTAGAGATATTAATGAATTAGAAGAATTATATAATCGTTTAACTAAAAAGTATTTCTCTATTAATATGGGTCCATTCTATCATATTAAAAATGAGTATAGATTTATTGTTTTCGATGGCCAAGTTAGAATTGCTTATAAAAAGAATAAACCAGTTGTTTATGGGGATGGTATTAGTACAATAAGAGATTTATTAATTAGGTTTAATAAAAGATATTTTACTAGTAGATTAAATGATCCAATGTATGATAGGGTTTTAGCTTCAGGAGAAGAGTTTGAGTATAATTGGAAATTTAATTTATCTCAAGGTGCTGTGGCATCGAAGATAGATGATACGGATTTATATAATAAGTTAAAATCTATTGCTCTTAATTCGGCTGAAACTGTTGGTTTAAGATTTGGTAGTGTAGATATAATTGTTACTGAAGAGGGGAATGCTCTAATACTAGAGATGAATAGTGGAGTTATGTTAGAGAACTATATTGAACAATTCAGTGATGGTTATGAAAACGCTAAAGCTTTATATAAAGATGTTATAAGAGAAATGTTTAGAAACTAGGTGATTAAATGGAAATAACAAGACCTACTGTTATGGAAATTAACATAGATAATTTTTTATATAATATAGAAAGAATTAAAGAAAAATGTCCTAATAGTAAGATAATGCCAGTTATAAAAGCTAATGCTTATGGAACGTATTTAAACACAAGATTAGATGTTTTAAATCATTTTGATATCGTAGCAGTTGCTTGTGTAGATGAAGCGGTATATATAAGACAATTGGGATATGAAAAAGAGATTTTTGTATTAAATCAACCATATGAATCAGAAATTGATAAAATAATTGAAAATAATATTGTAGTTGGTGTTAGTTCATATGGTTTCATTAATAAGTTGGCTTTAACTAATAAAGAAGTACATATTCATATAGAAATAGGTACTGGCATGGGTAGAACTGGTGTTCATCCATATCGATTAGAGAAGTTTATTGATAGTATTCAATCTAATATAAAAGTAGATGGTATTTATACACATTTATCTTCTGCTGATATAGATTTAGAATATACCAAAAATCAAATTAAATCATTTAATGTAGCAGTAGATACTGCTAAGAAGAAACTAGGGGATTTAAAGTATATTCACGCTAATGCTTCTAATGGAATACTTAATTTTCCAGAATCTAATTTTAATTTAGTAAGACCAGGTATTATTATGTATGGTTATAAATCTAGTGAAGATACATTAGATAAAATAGATCTTAAACCAGTTGCTAGTTTAAAATCAAAAATTACTTTCTTAAAAGAAGTAGAAAAAGGTACTAGTATTGGTTATAGTAGAAGTTATATTACTGATCGTACTAGTTTAATTGCTACTGTACCTATCGGTTATGCAGATGGCTTTAGAAGAACTTTTTCTAATGGCTGGAAAGTATTAATAGATGGTAAATTAGTACCAATTATAGGCAAAGTATGTATGGATAGTTTTATGGTAGATGTTACAGATATAAATGGTGTTAAATTAGGTGATGATGTAATAATTTGGGACAATGAAAATATTACATTAGATGATTTAGCAGATAAGTGTGACACTATTAACTATGAAATATTATGTACAATTGGTAGTAGAGTACCAAGGAAGTTTATTGACAATAAAAAATAAGATGTTATAATTTAGACAAATATATGTTATCAAGAGCGGACGAGAGACTCGGCTTTATGACTCCGCAGCAACCTTTTAAGTTAGGTGCTAATACCGACAAAGTGAAAACTTTGGCTGATGATTATAATTAGTAAAAGAATTAAATCTCTGTCCAAAGACAGAGGTTTTTTATTCCCTTGAAACATATATTTGTAGAGGAGGAAAGAAAAATGAAAAAGTTGTTTACATCAGAAAGTGTAACAGAAGGGCATCCTGATAAACTATGTGATTATATTTCAGATAGTATTTTGGATGCTTATCTAGAATTAGATCCTAATTCTAGAGTTGGATGTGAAGTAGTTGCTGGTAAGAATAAAGTTTTTGTTACTGGCGAGATAACATCTAATGGAGAAGTGGATATTGAGAGTATTGTTAGAAAGGCGATTAAGGATATTGGTTATTTTGGTGATACTGATATTGATTATAAGAAATGTGAAGTTATAGTTAATACAAGCAAACAATCACCAGATATTGCTTTAGGTACTAATGATGAAGTAGGTGGAGCAGGAGATCAAGGAATGATGTTTGGTTATGCATGTAGTGATAATGAAGATTATATGCCAATGGCCATATATCTAGCTCACAAGTTAACTAAAAGACTTACTGAAGTAAGAAAAAAAGGTATTGTTAAAGGTATTGGTGCTGATGGTAAGAGTCAAGTTACTTTAGAATATGATAATGATGAAGTTAAAAGAATTGAAACTGTTGTTATAAGTGTTCAACATAAGGATTCTAAAGACTTAGAGGAATTAAAAAAAGATATAAAAAAAGAAGTAATAGATTATGTTATACCAAAAGATTTAATAGATAAGAAAACAAATATCTATATTAATCCGACTGGTAGGTTTGTTATAGGTGGACCTTTAGGAGATAGTGGTTTAACTGGTAGAAAGATTATTGTTGATACATATGGTGGATATGCTAGACATGGTGGTGGTGCTTTTAGCGGTAAAGATGCTACTAAAGTAGATAGATCTGCTTCTTATATGGCTAGACATATTGCTAAGAATATAGTTGCTAATGGTTATGCTAAGAGATGTGAAATACAAATAGCTTATGCCATAGGTATTGCAGAACCGGTGTCTGTTAATATTGATACTTTTGGAACTAATTCAATACCAGAAGATGAAATAGTAAATAAAGTATTAGGTAAGTTTGATTTAACACCACAAGGTATTATTAAGTATTTAGATTTAAGAAAGCCTATATATAAACAAACAACTAATTATGGTCATTTTGGTAAAGATAATTTACCTTGGGAAAGAATAATTGAATTTTAATTATTCTTTTTTGTTATAACATAAAGTTATAACTAGAGATGCTATAAAAATTAGTAGTTATTCCAATGTTTTTTTTATAGTAATTGTGCTAAAATAGAGGTGTGATGTTAATGAAGAATATATTTGTAAAAACAATTGAGTTATATCAAGCTACTCCATTACATACACACTCGTGGTGTCGCTTTAGACCAACATGTTCTGAGTATATGAAGATTGCTATACAAGAGTATGGAAGTTTGAAGGGAATATGGATGGGAACGAAGAGATTATTAAGATGCCATCCTTTTGGAAAGTATGGATTTGATCCAGTGCCTGAGAAAGAAGGAAACAAAGATGGATAAAAAGAAAGTATTTAATGGTATTTGCTATGCAATTATTCTTGTATTACTACTAGTTATATTAATTAATCAAAAGAGTACTAAGATTGTTTTGTTTGCATTTGCTATAGGAATGTTTGTTTATGGTATTGTACAAATTATCAGCAAGAAAATAGTTGGTTATATTCTTTCTTGTTTAGCTGTTAGTTTAGGTGTTACTGGATATTTATATTTTTCTAAGACATTGGCATTACCACAAGCGTTTACTTTTATGTTATCTAGTAGTGTAGCTATCTTAATGGTTTTAACTTTAATCTTTACAGTAGTAAAGAAATTAGCAGTTGATAAACATTTTGAATTAAAAGTAGAAGCTGTTGTAGTAGATTTAATTAGTAATCCAAATACTAATAGTAAGTATTTTCAACCTTATTATGTTTATACCATTGATGGTGTAGATTATGATGTTTTATTTCCAGGTTTTATAAATAAGAATATTCCTAAGATAGGAGATACGAGAATTATTAGAGTTGATAAAAATGATCACTTTAATGTTTTCTTTGATAAAACTCCAATGGAGAAGATATGTGATATAGTACTAGAAGTTTTCTTCTTAGTAGTTTCAATATTAATTTCGATTGGACAGTTTAAATAATGATAGATATTGAGGAATTAAGAAGACTATATAGAATTATTGAGATTCTAAGATTTAACATAGTTAGTAATTATGTTACGGGAATGGTTAATGTTTCTGATATAGAGGAATTTAAAAAGATTTTCTTCGATTTAAGAGATAAGTTAGATGCTTTTCAAACTACTGAAGAAAACCTAATAGAGATTGCTGGAATGAAGAGTAAATTACAGCATTTTAATACGGAAGTATTGGAAGATGAGAACATTTTAGAAGTCGCATATGCTAATTCGAATTAGTTATACAGAAAAGTTATATCAACATAATTTTTCTTTTTTTTTGATTTTAATATGATATGATAGTAACGCTTCCCTGAAAAGAAAGTAGTGAAAATTTTATGAAAAAAAGATATTTAGTAATCATATTACTATTAATGCTTTTTGGTATTAAAGTATCTGCATTAACAGTTGGTGATTGCAAAGTATTAGTATCATTTAAATTGAACTCGAGTTTAGATGAGGATAGTTATATTTGCAAAGGTACTAGTTATGGTATTGAAGGAGATCCTATTTACTATAGTGGTACTGGTAATACAATTAGTTTAAATAAGTTTAGTGCTTATTACTTTACTAATTGGGATGAAGATGTAGTATTAAATATTAAAGGAAACAATGATATTTCATTATTACATATTAGTGATATTCCGTTGAATGTAGAAGGTAGCGGACTATTAAAGTTTAAGACAAATTCATTTGCGAAAATGGTTGTTAATGGATCAGCTGTTTATCAGTTTGTTTATAACAACAAAATAATTCTTACAGAAGATAAGAAAATTTATAAGGGAACCGTAGAAGAATTTGTTACAAATTATGATAGTTTAAAAGAATTAAATAAATTACCTGACGAATATAATGAAACCGATTATGAATTAGTACAAGTTGAAGATTATACAAAGATGTCTTCCATAGCTATTACTGGTTCATGGTTTACTAAGAGAATCTCTACAAAACTTAAAACTTATGTTGAGGATGGCTTCGGTATTATTAAATATGTAGCTCCTAAAGTTAAGAAAGAAGTTAAAGAAGATTCTAAAGAAAGTGTATTAAAAACAGATAATGTTGTTTTAATCACAGAAAAGAAAGTCGATAAAAAGTATAAGCTTAAAGAAGAAAATCTAAAATCTTCTAAAGTAGCTCAAGATGTATCTAAATCATTGGGTGATAAAAACTTAGTTAGTTTTTATGATGTTAGTATTTATAATGGTAATGAAATTGTAGAAATGAAAGATGGAAAGTATACAATTAAGATTAAGATTGATGAGAATGTTACCGATTATGAAAACTATCAAATAATATATGTTAATGATTATGGAGACATTGAAGAGTATATTGATGGTGTTGTAGAAGGCGATTATATAGTTTTTAAAACTACACACTTAAGTCAATATGGAGTTATAGCTAATCAAGTTGAAATTGCTAAAATAGGAATTAATCAACCAATTAAATTAGATTGGAAGTTGTTTGTTAAATTAGCACTTTTAGGTGTTGTAGCAATAGGTTCTATGTTAGTATTATTACAACTTAATTATAAGAGTAAGCATATAACTAAAAAGACAAGAAAAAGAGCATAGAAGCTCTTTTTTTGATATAATAAAACTGGTGAAGAGATGAATATAGTATATAAGTATTTGATAGTTATTAATGTTATTACTTTTATAGTATATGCTGTTGACAAGTATAAAGCTATAAACAAGCAAAAGAGAATCAGTGAATTAACACTATATACTTTGGGTTTTTTAGGTGGCTTTATAGGAGCATTACTAGCTATGTTGTTGTTTAGACATAAAACGAAAAAAATAAGATTTTATATATTAAATATTTTATATATGATTATTTGGTTATTAAGTTTATGGAGGTTTTTATGGAAATGATATTTCATTTACATCCAGATATTTTTGAATTAGTAAAAAATGGAAAAAAAGATGTTGAAGTAAGACTTAATGATGAGAAAAGACAACGATTAAGAGTTGGAGATCATTTAGTTTTTTTAAAAAGACCTGATGAAGAAGAAAAAGTGGAAGCTACTGTTAAGGAGTTAAAGTATTTTAATAATTTTAATGAAGTAGTAAATTATTATCCAATGGAACGTATTCATCGTCCAGAGTTAACTAAGGATGAATATATTAAGGATATGGAAAGATATTATAGTAAAGAAGAACAAAGTGAACTAGGTGTTGTTTGTATTGTATATGAAAAGTAGATGATAGAAATGTTTAGGAAAAATGAATCAATATTTGATAAAATTAATAGGTATTTGACTAAAAAAGGACATGAATTAGTAATGTCTGTTTTTCTATCTGATTTTAATAATCATGATATCTATATTAGATTTGATTATGTTGGAAAACTATCTGTTTATAAAATAGTTTGGGTAGATTTAAAGTTTATTGATGAGAAACATTTAGAAGACTATATTAACCAGCAAATAGTTACAAAGTATGTTGCTTTACAAATAGTAGATAAGATATTAGAAATAAATAAAGAAAGCTCTTATAAAATAGATCCTGATATAAAAGGAGATCGAGTAGAAATGATTTTATATCGTGGAGAAGAAGTTAGAGAGTTTGTTTTTAATCGTTTCTTACCAATTGATTGGGATTTCTTAATAGATCCTTTAGCTTTAGTATTTTCTTATTTACCAAGAAGTATGGAAGTGTTCTTAAATGAGATTTTTGCGATATTCGATGGAACTAAAGAAAAGTATAATTCTTTAAAACCAGTTAAGTTTGATTTAATGAGCGGAGATGACGATGGAATATTTAGATCACAAGCTATTTTACAAGGAACTAAATGCTATGAAGATGATAGAGTTGAATTCTTAGAAAAAGTAGATGATCATTATTTAGCAATTGTCGAAGGTGCTGTTCAATATTTAGTTAATATTAAAGATTATGGCGATGGATATTTATTCTTATGGTGTAATTGTCGTTCTGATTATTATTGTAAGCATATATATGCAACAATACTTGCCATAAGAGATAAGAAGTTTAAACCTTTTTATAAAGTTGTTTATAAAGGAAAAGATGAAACTTTGTTAGATAAGGTTATGACAGGTAAGTATTTCTTATGTTTTGGTATTGAGGGAGATAAGTTATTATTAATAACAGCTGAATCAATGATTTTTAAAGCAGATATTCTAGTTGATAATAAATGTGTTTTTGAAGTTATTGAAGATGATGATGACTATAGTTTGTCTAAGGCTTTAGATAGGTATAAATAAGTATTAGTGATAATACTTATTTTTTGTTATAATAAGAGTGGTGATAGTTATGTATTTTGCTATGGGATATGATCTTTTAGATAGACGTGTTAGAAGAGCATCTTCTGGTAATTTAGATAATGTAGTATATGTAAGAAGAAAAGAAGGTAATTTTACTGCTTTATTAGTTACTTTAGTTATTGCTGATTTATTACATTTTTTCTTAGCAATTAATTTTAATAATAAAGTTGGTTTAACAGCAATGTTAATAGTTATTTTCTTTGGTTCATATTATATTTTTTCTAAAAGAGGAGGATTTGGTTTATCTTTTAGACATTTTATATATGTTAAGTATAGTAATCTATTCTTTAGAGAACTTAAAGTTGAAGAAGTCCCTTTAGATAAGATTCAATACTTAGATATTAAGAAACATTTATTTTCAACAAGTATTAAAATGAAATACGTTAATGAGTTTGGTAAGTTAACAGAGTTAAATGCTTCTTATCCAAAGTTTTTAATAGATAAGAATAATAAGAGGTTTCAAATGAATGGTGAAGGTATTTATAAACAATTATCATCATTACAGAAGGTTTTAGATAAGGGTGATTTCTAGTGTTAAAGATTAAGAATTATTGTATGGAATATGTAAAAGGTAAGAGAGTTATTGATAATCTTTCTTTATCTGTTAGAGAAGGAGATATCTATGCCTTTGTAGGACGTAATGGTGCTGGTAAAACAACTACTATTAAATCAATTGTAGGAATTAATCATATTACTGATGGAGATATTACGCTAAATGATGTTAGTATCATAAAGGATCCTATTAAGTATAAGAAGATGATTAGTTATGTACCTGACAATCCTATTTTGTATGAACATTTAACAGGAATTCAATATTTAAACTTTATTGCTGATATATATGATATGTCATATAGAGAAAGAGAAAAGAAAATAGAAGAGTATGCTAAGAAGTTTGAGTTATTTAATGACTTAGGTAATTTAGTTAGTAGTTATTCTCATGGTATGAAACAAAAATTAGTTTTAATAGCTTCTTTTATGCATGAACCTTTGCTATATGTTTTAGATGAACCTTTTGTAGGATTGGATCCTAAAGCTTCTTTTGTTTTAAAAGAAGAATTAAAAAAGAAAGCTAAAGAAGGAAAGATAGTATTCTTCTCAACACATGTTTTGGATGTCGCTGAGAGATTATGTAATAGAATAGCAATTATTAAAGATGGTAAATTAATTGTTGATGGGGATATGGATAGAATTATTAAAGATAAATCACTTGAAGAAGTATTTATGGAATTGGTAGTTGAAGATGAATAAATTCTTTAAGTTGTTATATGTTAATTTACTAGGTTTGTTTGATTTTAATAGAATTGCTGTTGCGAGAAAAGAGGGAGTTAAGAGTAATTTAGAAAAGAAATCAGTTATTACTGGAATTTTTATGGTATTAGCTGGTTATATAATATATAGTTTTTTTACTAAGTTAAGTTTTATTAATAGTTTTTATTATTTTGGTTTAGCTTTTATTATTAGTACAATTTATTCTTTTGTAACGAATATTACTTTGATAGAACCAATTATATTTAATAATAGCGATAATGATATTTTGTTTTCTTATCCGGTTACAAAAAATCAAATTGTTTTTAGTAAATTGTTTTCTATTTATTTAAAGAATATTGTTGCTGTTATAATAATAATGCTTGCAGGAATGCTTGCTTATTTAAAAGTAGGCAGTGTTAATGAAACTTTAGTATTACTATATATTGTTTGTACAATATTTATTCCATTCGTACCAATTATTGTTTGTACTTTATTTGCTTATATAAATGATTATTTTAAAGTTAAGTTAAATAAGATAATATTTGGATTAATTAAGTATTCGTTCTTGTTAATAATTATGATAGGAACAGTGTTATTGGTTAGACATAATACATTTATAAAACTAGAAGAGGGTTTAATCTATTTAGTTGATAAGATTAATATTATTTATCCATTTGGATATATGTTTATGGAAATAATGGAAAAGAGTAGTGTTATATTTTTTCTTATATATATAGTTATTAATATTTTGTTTATCTGTTTGTATAATAATTTAATGTCTAATAATATTATGAAGATTAGTTCAATGCTACAAGGAGTTAATAAGAAACATTATTTTAAATATAAAAAGACACATAATTTGCATCGTGTGTTTGGAATTGTTAGAAAAGAGTTATTAAATTTGTTTAATAATAAGAATTATTTAATTAGTTCATTTGGTTTAAACTTAATAATGCTTATTATTATTGTTATTGGAAGTAATATGATAGATGTTAATAGTTTACTTAAGATTGAATATTTTGATGTTTATCTTAATAATTATGGACCTGCATTACTGGGAACTGTAAATACTTTAAATGTAATGTCTATTTCAATTATGAGTTTGGAGAAAGAGAATATTCAAATGTTAAGAACTATGCCAGTTAGTATGGGTAAGATCTTGTATTCTAAGTGGTTAAGTAATGTTTTATTAAGTAGTATCTTTATTGTTATAGAAGCTATTATTTTTATTGTTAAGTTTAAGATTAGAAAGATGGCAATGGTTTTATGGATATGTACGCCATTAGCAATAATGATGATGTTAGTTTTAACAGCACTAGTTTTAGATTATACATTTATTAGTAAGAGAGAGAAGTCTGATAATGTTATTATTAGACAAAGAATAATCGTATTTGTACCAACTATCGTAAGTTTAGTAATTGGTTTATTACCTATATTCTTAAATGTTAATGTTAAAGGTTATTTCTTTGCTGGTGCTTATGCTTTATTTATGGTAGGTTTAATGCTACTGGAAATATTGTATTTAATATTTAATAGAAAAAAATTATTAGATAATTTATTTAATTAAAAGA
>Ga0310697_10005664_pt1 | contig 12015 bp, 12 predicted proteins | sample 172DNAGHGlowgp2_FD_203883 | JGI IMG/M metagenome (GOLD analysis project Ga0310697, IMG submission 203883) | Sheep rumen microbial communities from Palmerston North, Manawatu-Wanganui, New Zealand - 1728 DNA GHGlow gp2 (v2) (version 2) | ecosystem: Host-associated > Mammals > Digestive system >... | reverse complement strand
CGGTCTGCAGAACCCGGGCATCGATGTGCTTGTGGGCGAGAAAGTTCCGGCACTGCGGAAAGTGTATGACGGCTGCGTCATCGCCAATATCAGCGGCTTCTCGCTGGACGAGTACGTGGAATGCTGCGCCAAGGCCGATGCCTGCGGCGGCATCGACCTCATCGAAGTCAATGTCTCCTGCCCGAACGTGCACAACGGCGGCATGGCCTTCGGAACTTCGGCCGCTTCGGCGGCGGAAGTGACCGCGGCCGTGAAGGCCGTCTGCCGCAAGCCGGTTTTCCTGAAACTGAGCCCGAACGTGACGGACATCGTCTCCATCGCCCGCGCCTGCGAGGATGCCGGGGCCGACGGCCTCACGCTCGTGAACACCTTCCTCGGGATGCGGATCGACATCGCCCGCCGCAAGCCCGTGATCGCCAACAAGATGGGCGGCTTTTCCGGCCGGGCCGTCTTCCCCGTTGCCCTGAGAATGGTTTACCAGGTCGCGCACGCCTGCCGGATTCCCGTGATGGGCTGCGGCGGCGTGGCATCCGCCCGGGAAGTCGTCGAAATGATGATGGCCGGTGCGACGGCGGTGCAGGTGGGTGCGGAGAACATCCGCAATCCCTTCGCTTGCCCGGAGATCGTCGCCGAACTTCCCGTTCTGATGGACGAGTTGGGAATCAATACTTTACAAGAGATTATCGGAATCGTATGATGAATAGAGACGTCATTATCGCCTGCGACTTCAGCAGCCGCGAAGCCACCCTGGAATTCCTGGACCGTTTCCCCGAGGGGCGCAAACCTTTCGTGAAGATCGGCATGGAACTCTTCTATGCCGAAGGCCCTTCCATCGTCCGCGACATCAAGGCCCGCGGACACAAGATCTTCCTGGACCTCAAGCTCCACGACATTCCCAACACCGTCAAGAAAGCCATGCGGGTGCTCTCCGCGCTGGATGTTGACATGGTCAATGTCCATGCGGCCGGCACCGTCGCGATGATGCAGGCAGCCCTGGAAGGACTCACCCGGCCGGACGGGACGCGTCCCCTGCTGATCGCCGTCACGCAGCTTACATCCACCTCCCAGGAAGTCATGCAGCATGAACTCCTGATCGGTGCCTCCATCAATGACACCATCGTCAAATACGCACAGAACGCATGTGAAGCGGGCCTCGACGGCGTCGTGTGCTCCCCCTTGGAGGCCGGCATGGTGAAGCAGGCCTGCGGGGAGGGCTTCCTGACCGTCACTCCGGGCATCCGCTTCGCCGATGCCGGGAAGGACGACCAGGTCCGCATCACCACCCCGGCCCGCGCCCGCGAAATCGGTTCCGACTTCATCGTCGTCGGCCGTCCCATCACCGCCGCCGAAGACCCGGTGGCTGCCTATGAGCGTTGTATCAAAGAGTTTATATAATGGAAAGACAGATTGCATCCTCCCTCCTCTCCATCGGTGCCGTGTTCCTGCGGCCCGAACAGCCCTTTACCTGGGCCAGCGGCATCAAGAGCCCGATCTACTGCGACAACCGCCTGACGCTGTCCGCGCCCCGCGTGCGGGAGCAGGTGGAAAACGGGCTGGCCAAGCTCGTGCAGCGCCATTATCCTGATTGTGAAATGCTGATGGGCACGTCCACGGCCGGCATCGCCCATGCGGCCATCACGGCCACGATCCTGGACCTTCCCATGGGCTATGTCCGCGGCGAGGCCAAGACCCACGGACGGACGAACCGCATCGAAGGCAAGATGGACCCGGGCACGAAGGTCGTCGTCATCGAGGACCTGATCTCCACCGGCGGCAGCGCCATCGAGGTGGTGGAAGCCCTCCGGGAGGCCGGCGCCGAAGTGCTGGGCATCGTGAGCATCTTCACCTACGGGATGAAGCGCGGCCTGGAACGCATCGCCGCCGCGAACACCGAGAACCACTCCCTCTGTAACCTGGACGTCCTTGTGGACGTGGCCGAGGAAGAGGGCCGCATCGGGCCGGGCTGGAAGGAACGCATCCTTGCCTTCCGCGACAACCCTTCGGATGAAAGCTGGATCAAAGAATAACCGCATACAAGAACATGAAACACCTCATCGACCCGACCGACCTGACCAAATCCGAGATTGACGAGATCATCTCCCTGGCCCAGGATATCATCGCCCACCGCGAACGCTACCAGGGCAGCATGTCCCACAAGAAACTCGCCACCCTCTTCTATGAGCCCAGCACCCGTACGCGGCTGAGCTTCACCTCCGCCATGATGGAACTCGGCGGCAACGTGCTCGGTTTCTCCGACGCCCGCAGCAGCTCCGTCTCCAAGGGCGAGAGCGTGCAGGACACCGTCCGTGTGGTCGGCTGCTTCGCCGACGTGATCGCCATGCGCCATCACATCGAGGGGGCCCAGCTGTATGCCACGGAAGTATCGACCGTGCCGATCATCAACGCCGGCGACGGCTCCCACAGCCACCCGACACAGACGCTTACGGACCTCCTGACCATCCAGCGGGAACTCGGCCACATCGACGGGATCACCATCGGTTTCTGCGGCGACCTCCGTTTCGGCCGGACGGTCCACTCCCTGATCAAGGCCCTGTCCCGGTACAAGGACATCAAGGTCATCCTCATCGCCCCGGACGAACTCAAGCTCCCGGACTACATCAAGCAGGATGTGTGCGAGCGCACCGGCATCCCCTACCGCGAAGTGACGACGATGGAAGAAGTGATGGGCGAACTGGATGTCCTGTATATGACCCGCGTGCAGAAAGAGCGTTTCCTGGACGAGGACGAATTCGACCGCGTGAAGGACAGCTTCGTGCTGGATGCCGCCCGCATGTCCCTGGCCAAGGAGACGATGGCCGTCCTGCACCCGCTCCCCCGCGTGAACGAGATCCTGACCGAGGTGGATGCCGACCCGCGCGCCGCCTACTTCCGCCAGGTGGAGAATGGCAAGTTCGTGCGCGAGGCGCTGATTGTCAAGCTGTTGGAATGGAAGGACGACCCGGAGCACGGCATGCCTACCGACGAGACCCCGGTGGAAGACCCGGAACTCCGCTGCCCGAACAAGAAGTGCATCTGCAACAACGAGCACGCGCCGCACCGGTTCCGCCGCACGGAAAACGGCGTCCTCCGCTGCTGGTACTGCGACTCCAAGGTCCGGTAAAGGAACAGTTTTTGCAAAATCGGATTTCGCAGTTTCGATTATAATCGCGATATTTGCACTTCTTAAATACTGATGATTTGAAACCCGAGTCTGTCAACAAACTCCTCGAGAAGAGTTTTCGCAACAACTGGCGCCGTCCCGCCCTGTCCAACTACAAGGGCGAGACGCTGCTGTACAGCGACCTTGCGCGCAGCATCGCGAAAATGCACCTCGCCTACGGACACTACGGCGTGCATCCCGGCGACAAGGTCGTCATCATTTCCCGCAACCAGGCCCACTGGGCCGTCTGTTTCCTGGCCGCGATGACCTACGGGGCCGTTCCCGTCCCCCTGCTCCACGAGTTCAAGCCGGGGAACATCCACTACCTGGTGAACCATTCCGACGCGAAGATCCTCTTCGTGGAACGGGTCATCTGGGACGGCCTGAGCGCCGAGGATATGCCCGGCCTGACCGCCGTCATCCAGATCGAGGACTACGAGGTCCTGCACCTGAAGGAGGGCGCCTCCGAGGCGGCCAGGCCCCAGCTGGAAAAGATGTACAAGAAGGCCTACCCGCGCGGGATCCGCCCCGAAGACCTCGACTATCACAAGGACGAGCCTGACGAGCTGGCCATCCTGAGCTACACCTCCGGCACCTCCGGTTTCTCCAAGGGCGTGATGATCCCCTACCGCGCCGTCTGGTCCAACGTCTATTTCATGCACGAGAACCTCCCGATGATCGACAACACCTCCAACGTGGTGGTGATCCTTCCTTCCGCGCATATGTACGGCATGATGTTCGAGTTCTTCTTCGAGATGGTGATGGGCTGCCACATCCATTTCCTCACGAAGGCGCCGAGCCCGAAGGTCCTCGCCGAGGCGTTCGCCGACATCCGTCCCAACGTCGTCTATGCCGTCCCGCTCATCGTCGAGAAGGTCTACAAGGCCATGAAGCGGAGCATTCCCGAAGGCGACGACCTGTGCAAGGCCTTGAAAGACTTTTTCGGCGGCGACTTCGAAGAAGTCATCATCGGCGGCGCCGCCCTCAATCCCGAGGTCGAGCGTGCCCTCCGCCGGATCAAGTTCCCCTTCACCATCGGATACGGCATGACGGAGTGCGCTCCCATCATCACCTATTCCCGCTGGTTCAAGGGCCGGATGTATTCCTGCGGCCTGACGGCCCCCAACATCGAGATCCGGGTCGATTCCAAGGCGCCGCACCTGATTCCGGGCGAGGTCCAGGTCAAGGGGATGAACGTGTTCCTGGGTTACTACAAGAACGCCGACGCGACCTCCGAAGCCTTCACGCAGGACGGCTGGTTCCGCACCGGCGACGTCGGTATCCTGGACAATGACGGTTATCTGTACCTGCGCGGGCGCACGAAATGCATGATCCTCGGCGCCAACGGCCAGAATATCTACCCGGAAGAGATCGAGGCGGCCCTGAACAATATCCCGTACGTGGTCCATTCCCTTGTCATCGAAGATAACGGCAAGCTGGTGGGCCTGATCTATCCGGACTACAAGCAGGCGAACCTGGACGGACTCCGCGTCAAGGAACTGGACGAACTGATCCAGGCCAACCTGGAGGACGTGAACCACCTCTTCCCCAATTACTCCCACATCACCCACCTGGAGCTGATGCCGGAAGACTTCGAGATGACCCCCAAGGGCAGCATCAAACGCTATCTGTACCAGCGCAACCGGCCCTCATGAGAAGAATCCTCCTCCCCCTCCTCCTGGCGCTTGCCACCACGCCCGTCCTCCAGGCCCAGCCGGCCTGGACCCAGATCCTGCACCCCCAGGCGCCGGCCGTCCCGGAATACGTCGCCTTCGCCGGCGACACCATCCGATTCGACCGCACCGACTTCTATGAGCGGATGGACCGGGAGCTCATTTCGTTTACCTACATGCACACGAATACGACGCTGATGCTCAAGCGTTCGCGCCGGTATTTCGCGCAGATCGTCCCGATCCTGCGGCAGCAGGGCATCCCGGAGGACCTGAAATACCTCATGGCCATCGAGAGCAGCCTGGATCCGAAAGCCCTGTCCGTCGCGGGCGCGGCCGGCCTGTGGCAGTTCACCAAGGCCACGGCCCAGACCTACGGGCTGGAGGTGTCCCCGGAGGTGGACGAGCGCTACAACATCGAGAAGGAAACCGTCGCGGCCTGCAAGTTCCTCAAGGACGCCTACCGGAAATACGGGGACTGGATGACCGTCGCGGCCAGCTACAACGCCGGCCAGGGCGGGATTTCCAAGCGCCGGGAGGCCCAGAAGCAGACCTCGGCCCTGGAACTGTGGCTGCCCGAGGAGACGGCCCGGTACATGTTCCGCCTCCTGGCCGTGAAGATGTTCTTCGAGAATCCAGCCTCCTTCGGTTTCAACGTGCCGATGGCCGAACGCTATCCGTACATCGAGCCGAAAGATGTCCTGACCGTGAACTATCCCGTCCCCAGCCTCGTGGACTTCGCCATCGAGCACGGAACCACCTATGCGCGGCTGAAGGAAGCCAATCTCTGGCTCCGGGACGAAAAACTGACGAACAAGGGCAACAAGACCTACAAAGTCGTGATTCCGTAACGGATCGCGGCTTTTTTATTTGAGCACCAGTTCCTGGATGTAGCCGACCGTCCGGTTGTCGGAGGTGAAGAGCCGGTCCCCTGCCAGCGTGGCGTTCATCTTCTCGACCAGCTCCGTTTTCTGGAAGGAGAGCTGGTTCCGGATAACGGAAGAATTGAGGGTGATATAGAGGGTGCCACTCCGGAAATAGCGTTTCAAGGTAAATGGACCGGCGCCGGAGCACGCGTCCCAGGCGGCAAAGATACGCTGCGTATTGAGCCCGGAGGCCAGTTTCGCGGACTTGATGTACTCCTCGATCACTTCCTCCATCGTCAGCGCCTCTTTCCGGCGGATGAAGTAGTTGCGTTTCTTGTGCTCGGCCATTACTCCACTTTCGTGAAGACGCCGGCCGCCGTATCGAAATAGGCGCGGTCGTCGGTGATGCGGTCCACGATGCCGGACAGGCGGACCTTGTTGCAGTCGGTGATGAAGATCTGGCCGAACCCGCTGCCGGCGACCATCCCGATGAGGTTGCCGATGCGGTTCATGTCCAGTTTGTCGAAGACATCGTCCAGCAGCAGGATCGGTGCATATCCATAGCCTTCCCGCATGATTTCATACTGGGCGAACTTGAGCGAGACGAGGAAGGACTTCTGCTGCCCCTGGGAGCCGCAGCGGCGGATGGGATGGCCGTCCAGGGTGAAGAGGAAATCGTCCCGCTGGATGCCGGAGCCGGTGAACCGGAGAACCTGGTCCCGCTCGCGGCCGGCCCGGAGGAGTTCCTCGAGCGGGGCCTTGGCAAGATCCGACCGGTATTCGACGGAGACTTCTTCGCTGCCTCCAGAGATGAGTTTATAATAGGACTGGACGACAGGACGGAGCTCTTCCGAGAAACGTTTCCGGGCCTCGAAGGCGGGCTGCGCGGCGGCCGCCATCCGAGCGTCGAACACGTCCATCAGTTCCCAGTCCACGTTACCGTCCTTGAGCATCTTGTTGCGCTGCGCCAGAAGCCGGTTATAGGTCTGGACGGCGGCCAGATATCCGCGGTCCATCTGCGAAAGGACGCCGTTGACGAACCGGCGACGCTCCTCGCCGGACTCGCTTACAAGGGCGATGTCGCCGGGAGAGACCATCACGACCGGCAGGACGCCGATGTGCTCGGAGATGCGGGTGCAGGGTTTTTCGTCCCGGACCAGTTTCTTCTCCCCTTCGCCCACGCGGATGGAAAAACGCGATTCCAGCCCGTTGTCCATCAGGTATGTACCGCCGATGGTGAAGCCTTCCGTGCCGAACCGCCAGTTATAGCGGTCGGGGGCGGGAAAGGCGCTCTTGGTCATGGACAGGTAGTAGATCGCATCCAGGAGGTTCGTCTTTCCCTCGCCGTTGTTCCCGCTGATGCAGTTCACATTCGGCGAGAACGACAGCTCCTGGAAGGCGATGTTCCGGAAATCCTGGACGACGATTTTCTTGAGCGTAGGCATGGCAATGCGTTCTTGATTGCAAATATAACATTTTTTTACTATTTTTGCAGGCTGAATGTGCCCATAGGGGGCAGTTACATTGATTTAATAACAAACGAAAAGATATGGCAAACAAACCTACCGAGCAGGAACTCCGTCAGCAGAAGACCGCTGAAGCCGTTTCCAAGACCGAGCTGTTCTTCCAGAAGAACGCCAAACTCATCTATGGCTGCGTGGCAGCCGTCCTCGTGATCGCCCTCGCGATCCTCGCTTACAACCGTTTCATCTACCAGCCCAAGAAGGCGGAGGCCCAGAAGGAAATGTTCAAGGCCGAGCAGAAGTTCGCCGCCGGCGACTTCGAACTTGCCCTGAACGGGGACGACAACAACATGGGCTTCGAAGAGATCATCAGCACCTATGGCAAGAAGGCCGGCGAAGCCGTGTACCTCTATGCCGGTGGCAGCGCCCTCCAGCTGGGCGACTTCGAGAAGGCCATCAAGTATTTCAAGAAGTACGCCGGTGAGGACAAGATCCTCCTCTCCCGCGCCCAGGCCGGCATCGGTGACGCCTATGTGGGTCTCGAGGACTACAAGAATGCCCTCGCCGCCTATGAGAAGGCCGCCGCGACCGCGGACAACCTGTTCGCCGCCGGTTACCTCCTGAAGGCCGGCCAGGTCGCCGAGGAACTCGGGGACAAGGACAAGGCCCTCGCTTGCTACAAGCAGATCAAGGACCAGTACCCGCAGGCTGTCGAAGCCGCCGACATCGACAAGTACATCACCCGCATCGAATTCTAGTCATGGGAAGAGCGTTTGAATTCCGCAAGGAGCGCAAGTTGAAGCGCTGGGGCCACATGGCCAAGACCTTCACCAAGCTGGGCAAGGAAATCACCATCGCCGTCAAGCAGGGCGGCGCCGAGGTGACGGGCAACCCCCGCCTCCGCGCCCTCATCGCCGAGGCGAAGTCCGAGCAGATGCCCAAGGAGAACATCGAGCGCGCCATCAAGAAAGCCACCGAGGCCAAGTCCGGTGACTTCAAGGAGATCATCTACGAAGGCTTCGGCCCGTTCGGCATCGCCTACCTCGTGGAGGCCGCGACCGACAACAACACCCGCACGGTCGCGAACGTCCGCAGCTACTTCACCAAGTGCGGCGGTGCCCTCCAGACCAGCGGCAGCGTCGCCTTCATGTTCGACCACAAGTGTGTCTTCCGCATCAAGGAGGATCCGGCGAAGCCCATCGACCTGGACGAGCTCGAGCTCGAACTGATCGACTTCGGCGCCGACGAGGTCTTCCGCCAGGAAATCGAGGACGAGGACGAGAACGTGACCAGCGAGATCGTCATCTACGGCGACTACACCTCTTATGGCCAGATCCAGAAGTACATCGAGGAGAACGGCTACGAACTCGCTTCCGGCGGTTTCGAGCAGATCCCGAACGTGGAGCTCAAGGAGGTCACGGACGACCAGCGTGCCACGCTCGATAAGCTCACCGGTCTCCTGGAGGACGACGAGGATGTGACCAATGTGTACACGACCATGAAACCCGCGGAAGAGTAGTTTTCCGGCCATGAAAAAAAAGTCGCCGAAGTCCCTGTGGCTCCGGCGATTTTTTTTGTCGCTTTTAGGAAGATTCACTATCTTTGTGTGATTTTTAACCATTCTACCATGAGCATTCAGACAGACAACATCCAGAAGCTGGTCGAGCGGCGGGCGAAGGCCCGGCTCGGCGGCGGGGAGAAACGCATCGAGGCCCAGCACGCCAAGGGCAAGCTGACCGCCCGCGAGCGGATTGCGCTCCTTCTCGACGAAGGCAGCTTCGAGGAGTATGATATGTTCGTCCAGCATCGCTGCACGAATTTCGGCATGGACCAGCAGCACTACGACGGCGACGGCGTGGTGACCGGTTGCGGCACCGTCGACGGCCGCCTGGTGTACGTGTTCGCCCAGGACTTCACGGTCGCCGGGGGATCCCTCTCCAAGACCATGTCCGAGAAGATCTGCAAGGTGATGGACCTGGCGGTCCGCGCCGGCGCGCCCATCATCGGCCTGAATGATTCCGGCGGCGCCCGCATCCAGGAAGGCATCGACGCCCTCGCCGGTTTCGGCGAGATCTTCGAGCGCAACATCCTCGCTTCGGGCGTGGTTCCGCAGGTGAGCGGCATTTTCGGTCCCTGCGCCGGCGGTGCGGTATACTCCCCCGCCCTCACGGACTTCACCCTGATGGTCAAGGACACTTCCTACATGTATCTGACCGGACCGGCCGTCGTCAAGAGCGTCACCGGCGAGGACGTGGACCACGAGTCCCTGGGCGGCGCTTCCGTCCATGCCTCCAAGAGCGGAGTGGCGCATTTCGCAGCTGCCAGCGAGGAGGAAGGCATCGCCACCATCAAGGAGCTCCTGTCCTTCCTGCCGCAGAACAACCGGGAGGAAGCCCCCGTGGTCGCCACGAACGACCCGGTGAGCCGCACGGACGATGCCCTGAACGACATTATCCCCGACAGCCCGAACAAGGCCTATGATATGTACGGTGTCATCCGCAGCATCGTGGACGACAACCGCTTCTTCGAGGTCCACAAGGAGTTCGCCAAGAACATCATCGTGGGTTTCGCCCACATGAACGGCCGCAGCGTCGGTATCGTCGCGAACCAGCCCGACGTGCTCGCCGGTGTGCTGGACATCAACGCGTCCCGCAAGGCCGCCCGCTTCGTCCGCTTCTGCGACGCCTTCAACATCCCGCTGGTCACCCTGGTGGATGTCCCGGGTTTCCTGCCCGGCACGCAGCAGGAGTACGGCGCCATCATCACCAACGGTGCGAAGCTCCTCTATGCATACGGCGAAGCCACCGTCCCGAAGGTGACGGTCACCCTCCGCAAGGGCTACGGCGGCGCGCACATCGTCATGAGCTGCAAGCAGCTCCGCGGTGACGTGAACTACGCCTGGCCGTCCGCGAGCATCGCCGTGATGGGTGCCGACGGCGCCGTGAACGTCCTCTATGCGAAGGACATCAAGGACGATCCCGAGAACGCCCAGCAGATCTTCGACGAGAAGAAGAAAGAATACGAGGACCTCTTCTCCAACCCTTACCAGGCTGCGCAGAAGGGTTACATCGACGACATCATCGAGCCGCGGAACACCCGTTTCCGCGTGATCCGCGCCCTGGAGCAGCTCGCGAACAAGCAGCAGGATGTTCCCGCCAAGAAACACGACAACCTCCCGTTATGAGTAAGCGAATTCTCCTCATCCTGGCCCTGGCGGTCAGTTTCACGAGCCTCCGCGCCCAGAACGTCATCGACCTCATCATCGCTGAGGCCCTGGCCGTTCCGGACTCTACCGGCATCGTGGACGACTATGGGCGGCAGGGAGGCTGGATCGAAATCTTCAACACCTCCCAGGGGACGGTCAACATCGCCGGGTGCTTCCTGACGGACGACCGCTCCGACCTCAAGAAGAGCATCATCCCGAAGGGTGACCTCAAGACCAAGATCGGCCCGCGCCAGACCACCCTCTTCTATGCGAGCGGCAACGGCGCCGACGGCACGTTCTACACGAATTTCAAGATCCGTCCCGGCAGCACGGTGTACCTGGTCTCCAACGACGGCCGCACCGTCATCGACTCCCTGGTCATCCCGGCCCATATTCCGGCGGGCATGTCCATGGCCAAGCGTGCCTTCGACCTCCGCCAGAAGGAGTTCGAACCGCTCCCGGATCCCCAGGTTCCCAGCCCCGCCATCTTCAACGGCGACCTGAATACCGCCACGAAGGCCGAGGAGATGAAGGAAAAGGACCCGCACGGCGGCATCCTCACCCTCGTCGCGGTCACCGTCGTGTTCGGCGCCCTCGCCATCCTGTGGTTCCTCTTCTGGCTGTTCTTCGACCGCCCGGCCAAGAAGGCCGCGGCCGCCAAGAACCAGCCTGCGAAGCCCAAGAAAGAGAAGAAAGGCAAGAAGGCTGCCCTGGCTACGGTCAAGGCCGGTGAAATTCCGGGTGAAGTCGCGGCAGCCATCGCCCTGGCGATGGACATGGAACAAGGTGGAGACGATTACGCCGCCATCGCCATGGCCCTGCATCTCTATTTCAGCGACGCGGTGCACGACACCGAGTCCTTCATCCTGACGATGCGCCCCAAGGAGGGCTCCGCCTGGAACGACAAGAAGCAGATTTTCAGAAAATTACCCAGATAAAACAAATACAGCGATATGAAAGAGTACAAGTTCAAGATCGGCGGCAAGGAATATAACGTGACCGTCAACCCCAAGGAAGGCAAGTTCTTCGACGTGACCGTAAACGGTGCCACCTACGAGGTGGAAACCGAGAACGCCCCGGCCGCTGCTCCGGCTCCCGTAGCCGCCGCGGCCCCTGTGCAGGCTGCGCCTGCGGCCGCTCCGGCCGCCAAGCCCGCCGGCGCCGGTGAGAAGGTTCCTTCCCCGCTTCCGGGTGTCATCATCGAGATTTCCGTCAAGGAAGGCCAGCAGGTCAAGCAGGGCCAGAAGGTCGTGGTCCTCGAGGCCATGAAGATGGAGAACGAGATCCCCGCCCCGAAGGACGGCACCATCACCGAGATCCACGTACACAAGGGAGACACCCTCCAGGAAGGCGACCCGGTCGTAACGATTGCCTAGTTCCCGTATGGAGCACATCTTCCAATCCCTTTCCCAGTTCTGGGAGTATACCGGTTTCGCCAACTGCTCGTGGCAGAACCTGGTGATGATAGGCATCGGCCTCATCTTCATCACGCTCGCCATCCTCAAGGAGTGGGAACCGATGCTGCTGGTCCCGATCGGCTTCGGCATGATCATCGGCAACATCCCCATGTTCCCGGGGCTGAACATCGGTATCTATGAGGACGGATCGGTCCTGAACATCCTGTACCAGGGTGTGCGGCAGGGCTGGTATC
>Ga0310697_10005662_pt1 | contig 12019 bp, 6 predicted proteins | sample 172DNAGHGlowgp2_FD_203883 | JGI IMG/M metagenome (GOLD analysis project Ga0310697, IMG submission 203883) | Sheep rumen microbial communities from Palmerston North, Manawatu-Wanganui, New Zealand - 1728 DNA GHGlow gp2 (v2) (version 2) | ecosystem: Host-associated > Mammals > Digestive system >... | reverse complement strand
TGGAGACTGAACTACCCATGGAAGGGGCCAGTCTCCTTGGACAACAAGAAAAATGATGTATATTTGACCGTTCTTTGAATTGCAGATCTTACTCCAGATACACTGGATGGAACGCTTACCTAGCCCTCACTGAGAATATCTTCCACGACAACTCCGAAGACTGCCTCTTCTTGGAGTCCGACGAAGGCCGCCGGGCCATCGTCGCCATGCACGTTGAGGGAATTGTGAATTATGTGCTGAAAAGATACTGACCCCTCCGTCATTCCCGGCCGACAGCCCCGTCATGCCCGACCTGATCGGGCATCTCTCCCGCTGCATCGTTCCCTCGCTTCCATCAGTTCCTGCAATTAATGGAAGTAATTTATGTGAGTTTACCGATGGCAGAATATATTACACGATTTCCCCTATAAATATACTCATCAAACAAAGCCATAATCTCATTGAGGGATTCCTCATCTTCATCCTCTTTCAGCTTGCCATAGATCTTTAATAGCACTTTTACTACTTCCTCATCTGCAATCCATTGATCTTCAATGCTCGCATAATCCTGATCTTGCACAAACTTATAACACTCCACGGGATAGGATGCTATGCATTTTGTTACATATTCAAGTTGTGAATGAATATCACGATGCTTTTGGCTCTTCCAGGACTTGGCTAATCCTCTGTAGAAATTGAAGGCCTCGATAGGGAGTTCATCGCAGTACAAACAATAGGAATCTACTACTTCTTCTCTTCCGTCTGATGCAAATCTTTCTAGATATTTTCGCGAATACTGGGAATAGTCGGAATCAGCGAACATTTTCATTGACACTTTGACTATTGTAGCAATTACTCGCTCATCATTTTGCGAGAGAATCCACTCCAGCAGCTCGCAGCACTTGTCTCTTTGATTGTCCACACATAACCCATAGAAACAAATCTGCGATAGAATGACGTGGCTCTTAGTATCCTTCTCAATCCTTTCGAAATAATCGCCTACCACATCTGGCTTATGATAAAAGCACCATTGAACAGCATCTCCTCGTAGCACAAGGGCTTCCGGCCCTAGATATGACAAGCTCTCTTTCAAGAGAGGGAAATACATGTTCTCATCAAAATGATCTTTCACATAAAGATAGTGAATGGGCAACGTTCTCAAGCATTGATTAAGAGAAGGGATTGCGTTTGTTATAATCTCATATGCTTGCTTTCTTCTCTTAGGTATCGACGCCAGTTGGATCAAAAGCTCTAAAGCTCTCCCCTGCTCTGAGTTGATGGCACGGGTAAGCATATTATTAACGATATCCTCAAGTTTTGATTCAGTTTTATCGTCGCTATAGGCAATCAGTCGCTCGCCTGGCGGTAAAGCCATAACATCTACAACCACCGGCAAAATCATGTCGATGTATTTGTTGTCCGTTTTAAAGTAATGACCGGCTATTTGCCCGAAAGAGAAAGAATTTGTAGAAGCATATTCGATACAGATAAATCTGCTTGCCAGTGGCCACATTTCGCCAATGTCCACTCCTCCATCAAGCAACCCTTCAATTCCAGATATTAAGTAATCCGAATTAATATCATTCATCTGTGAGATTTCAAACACGAAGTCTTTGAACTTGACAGGAGCTGCTGCGACACACTTCTTAAATGCGTCGGCATGGGCTCGTAAATCTATCGGCTTCCTGTTGAAATGCCAGGATTTTGTCTCGTTAAGTTTCATAAACGAACTGAGCCAAACAGCCGTAGAGAAAGTTGCGTATGTAGCATCGTCAGTGAGCCCTCCACAATAAACCGCTGACGTTATTCCGTGACGGTCTCTTTCAACGATAAACTGCCTTCCGAATCGCCGTCGCAGTTCTCCAGCACATTTCTTCATCTCTGGAAGTAATCCATTATCAGGCAATGTGTTGCATATCAACTTCCATTTTTCATGCCATAGATGAGGGAATGGCATCATACTGTACCTTTTCTCCTTATTCGCCAAGAAGTCTGATGAGGAGACATAAGAAAGGACTCTCCTCTGGTATTCTTCTGCCTTCATCCTATCAAGCGTCAGATACCAGGATTTCAGCATCTTCAAGAAATAATACTCAACCGACCCCTGCAGATACTTCTCAATCGTTGATGAATAGGCCACCAGCGATTCAATTATATGGCTATACAATTCCGGGTGTTCAGCCATCGCAGAAAACGCCATCGCCAAAGAAGTCTCATTATTAAGCGATAATAATTCGTCCACCATAGGGGCAATTACCGCCAAATTTGATGAGAATCTTAAAAGTAGCTGCTCATAGATGTCAAGAAGCTTATCCAAATATTCATCAGTAGAAAAGCCGATAAAGACTTTCGTAGTTGTGAAGCTATAATAACCCTTGAAGGCGTTATTCCTAATGAACTGAACAAAACAAGAATGCAAAATGAAAAGGAACTGACTGGGGTGGGTATTGGCAAGATTCTTTGAAAGCACATCGACCAACTCATAGCCATCGTGATTGTGAGAGTGGTTATCGGATTCCAGGAATTGTTGGAGCAGTTTGCCAGTCTCTTCTAATCCAAACACTTCGTTGCTTTGCATCGCATCTTGAATCCAATTGACAGCAAATACATTTCCGGGACTGCAGACACTACGAAATGCGTCAATCACCTTATTGTTACGATAGTCATTATGTCCTCGCAAAACGAAGGAGCGTGCATATAATTTTGTCTTTTCATCTTTGATTGAATCAATCAGCGAGTACACCTCGTCAGGATGGCCGAATGAATAACGGGAAAGCACGCTCAGCATGGGTATGAGAAGAACGCTGTTCTTATCAGAATCGGGCAGATAAGCTTTAAGCATTAACGAAGCAGTACTAAACCAAGTTTCGCCTTGTACACCCCGGAAATAATAACTAAGGAGTCTTTCATCTTTCTGACAGACCGTCTTTACAATCCTTTTTTCTACGGGTCTAGGATCGTTCGCTGTTGCAAATATTGAGATGGCGAGCAGTTTAATATGAAGACGAATCTTCTTAGAGGTAAGTAGTTGCTGAATCTCTGAGGCGTATCCTACATCGTTATGTCCCCGAACATATTCTAAAACAGCCTTTACGGTGGACCTTATCTCAAGGCCCTGAAATTCATTCTCGAGATCGGATATGTATGACTTATTCTGGGAAAGATAAGATTTGGCAAGTGCATAATCAAAGAACGTCTGGTGAAAGAAGGAAACGGCGTTTCCGTCAGGTAGCACAATACCATTGCTTGCCAAATAAGTATAAGCAGCACGCAGATTAGATATCGGCTGCCAGACCGGTTTCAGAGTCCCAGACTTCTTGATGCATTCTGCAATGCCGTATAAAACCTTTTCTGCATCGTTATAAACAATTTGAGTAGGAAGACCATCCAAAACAGAATCCCACAGTGCATCATACAATTCAATTGGACTGTTGAAAATCAATCTTCGTTTGTTTCTCTGAAATAGATAACAGAACGAGTTGAGGTATTGAACATTTCTTAGGATGGAAAACGTAGTGGGACTTATTTTACCAACAAGCCCTTGCTCCAGTTTCTCCAGAGCATCCTTCACTTCATTCTCAGATAACAGGCCTAATTCGACGATTTCAGATTTGTCCTTTAAGCCATTTAGGACCGCATCATACTCCAAATCATATTTCCTGCACGAAACAACAGCCCGAAGATTTGGCCAATCTTCTATGGATGACAATACGCTTATTAACGTATTTAATCGGTTCCTATCAGTAGAAAGGCTCTGGGACAATGCGTCAATTTGGTCTATAATGAAGACTGTCGGTTGCTGGTTAGATGCATAATAAGCAAGGGTATCGTAAATGGTCTCCAGTGAAACGGGATTGCTGGCATCATCTAAGGTGTCAGCTTTTAGGCAGAGACACCGTACACCATCATTTTCAAGATGGTCAATTAAATCTTTGATAACAACAGATTTGCCCATCCCGGCGTCGCCGACAAGAAGACACAGATTCTTTTTCCCGGATGGTAGACCTTTTATAACCCAATTGTACAATAGGCCGGTCTCCGGCCTTCGTATATGGGAATTACTCAAGCCGTGTAGTTCAAAAGGAATCCGGTTGAAGGCTACTCTTTGAGTTGACGCAAATGCTTCTGCCAATTGCTTCTCGTCCTTTATAGCCTCCATGCGCTCTTTATACAGCCTTTTCCAAGTTGCAACTATAGTGTCGACATTTTCTTTTGTACAAGACTCGTCTGGCTTGAAGTGGTACCGTGCTGTCTCTTGTATAGTTTCGGAAAGACTCTTGAACTCTTCTATTGCTTTACCATCTATATATCTCCAATAGAAGACTTCACTTTCGGGATAACAAGCAATAAAAACAATGACTTCGCCCTTGTGTCGCTCCGAATATGCGTAAATTGATTTAGGGATATCATAAAACGCATTACCGTTAACTGGTGCATAAGTAAGATGTTTTACTTGAACAAATATGCGTTCATTTGCAGTACCATCCTTACAGAGAAAGTCTAGATATCCGTCGATATTCGGCAGCGTACCTCCCTCGTGAAGCTGGCTGCAATCAACAACATCATCAGGAAGAAGATTCTTGATGAAGCGGATCGACCTTTGATCAAGTTTACTTGATTCTGTCGCGTTTTTATTTGGTACAAATTCGCTCATAATCTTGTGCCTGACTAACTATAATTGTTTATTTGTATATTAACACTCGTTCGGAACGCTTCTTCCGCCCATTCTTCTCGACGAATTAGGCGATTGTTTACTTGAAAAGGATTATTCCTCGAATCCATTCATCAATTGTTTATGCCATCTCATCATGTCGCTTCTTTTGTTGAATGGATTGCTCCGAAGATAATCATCAAAATCGGCCAATTCGGAAAATAAGTATTGTCCTGTTTTATGATTCTTTTTTGCATTCTCAGCCACAAATGAATCAATTACATTTGTCAGTCCTCTCGTTTTCAAGAGTTTATCTTGCAGGAACAGTGTATAGATTGAAGTAACCATAATAGGCATGCAGGTTACATCAGTTATAGAAAGCACTTTCTCTTTTTTTACCTCTTCATAAAACCAGCGGTTTACCATAGACAGAATTCCCTTTTGGACTAATCTAATATCCTCAAAGACCAGAAGAGGGTAATAGATGACATCGTCAGGAATAATCTTATCCCACTCAAAAGAATCATCCTCTATAGCATCAATATGCCTGATCAACTGCCCAACGCCAATAGGTTCCGGATCTCCTTTGTGCTTTTTCCTGGTTGGGTCAAGATTACGTGTCTTTCGAACAATCTTCTCATGTAACTCATCAAGAAAACGACCGTAATCTCCATCATCTCTACATTCACCATTCATTTTAACGGCTTTACACTCCACAATTATTAACTCCCCTTTTTTCGTGCGAGCATAAAAGTCTGGCTCTTTGGGCTTTTCTTGTGTATCGCAATCACCTTTTACCGGAAAAGTATAGCATTTTGAGGGTAAGCAATTATAGAAAGTGTTGCGGAAAAGGACCTTCTCGATAAAACTTTTATTGTAATCAAAGGAACCAATACTATTCTTTTTCCCGTTAATCAAAGGGCTAAAGTCAAAGTAAAGGCTATTGAATAATCGTTCACAGATCAGCTGATTGTTGATTACAACATAACCGGAGCCATCCTTTAATTTTACGAGAGGGTTAGAACGAAATCTTCGATAATCTATGTTCAATTCGCTCTTAGAAGCTTCATCATCGTTGTAGGGTATATATTCATCCTCGTCGATATACAGATGTTCAAAAAGAGATAATGAAAGGAACTGTTTATTGTGCTCTATCCACTCTTTTGAAATAATAGGGACACCGTTGTTTTGCTTTTTTATATATGAATCTGTTTGATTCGCAATGATAAAAAGTGTAGTGTAATACTGATGCCAACTAACTATGCCCCATTTGTTGAATAATACTTCTGTCGCCTTATTGAGCACTTCATTCGAAGGTATAAAGCTGATCAATTGGAAGAAATAAAACAGTTGTGGCAGAAGAACTGTCTGTAATTCATAGTTATTGCTGTCATTCGTCAAGAAACCATTGAGAAAAATGAGTTCATCAAGTTTGTACATGTCTTTTTCATGTGAGAAAAATACCATCTTCTCGTTTATGGAGAGAATTACTTTGAAAAGAAGTAATTCCGCGTCCGATTCCTCAACATCGTTGATGAATTCTTCGACAGGTATTGCGAATATCTGCCGCCATAATTCAAGACCTGTTCTATAGGTCGTGACTTCTACAAGTTGACCTTGTTTTAAGCCTATTCTATTATAATACGACTGAAATAGTTTGTTTAAGTACGGTATGTGCTTTTTGCTACTATCTGAAAACAATGTGTTTTGTTTGTTAGGGAAACTCATGTTTCCATAATGGAGACTTAGGATAGCTGCCATTCGAACAAGAGTGTTACGGTTGAAGTGCTTTAATGTGGCTCTGATATCAATAGGAGCATCACCCACAAAAAAAGCACTATACTCAATAATTCTTCTAACTTCAAGTTCAGTTTGTTTCATTCTCAATTATGTAAACACTGCGTCTCCTATCCTACATGGAGTTTTTATCGAAACATCATCTACATTTGAATCATGCTAAATGCAACTAATTGATTGTGCGTAAGTTGCGCGGATATCATCAGGGAGTATGACACGGAACAACTCGCACAATCGTACATCATACTTCTCTTTCGTCTCTTTTCCACATCTGATTGAACCTTTTGGTATAACTTGATGCAAACTTATAATCTTCAAAGTGAAATGCTGCATCTTCATCATTCTTATGCTCAGCATTTAGTGTCCAGTTATACGATCCACAGATAGTATGTACATTATCGATAACACAAAACTTATCGTGAAGGACACCGCCTCTTTCCCCTCTATACTCTTTGTGGTTCAGGCTGGACAGATCAACTCCCTTTGAATGGTTAACGCCATCCTTGTAGATAATAACGCGAACCTCTACACCGTCTTTACTCTTTTCAAGCAGCTTATCTCTCAACTGTGGATTTGTAAACCAGGCCACACACACATCAATAGTTGCTTCTGCCTTGTCTAATGCCTCGAGAATCTGCTGTCCTATGCCCTCAAAAAAGGCTTCGTTCCTAGGATGCATCTCTCCTTTGGTAGCTCCAGAAAAGAAGCCTTGTAAGGATTTCTTCACCTCTTCTTCACAAGACTTAACATCCACCATTGGCTTGGGATAAATGGTCAATGTGTTGCCGGGATGCGCACTGCTGGCACTCGTGGTTATATTTACATTCTTAACGCATATCAAAGATTCCACAACGGATTTCGATTTTTCTGCCATGGCATCATCAAGGAAGAATACTTTGATATATTGTTTTCCCGATGCTTCTCTTATTTCTGTGCTAAAAACACTTCTTTTAGGCTTGTCTGATTCTACTATGAGATTTCCTCTTTCGCAGTCTTGAAAATAGACGTGAGCGATTTCGATCATGTTCCTCTCGCATATATCTAGGTAGAAGCGCATCGCCGCAATATCAACAGCTTGAGTGCGTCCGCATTTGCGTAAAACCTTCCCCTGGTTTGCTGCATAGGTTTCGAATATGCCGTGTAAAGTATTGACAATCCAATTAAGAATAGCGGCATCAATATCATCAGCAACGCAAGATTGGGCCTGGAGACGCTCAATGTAGTCTTGAAAGTATGAGTGGATGAGTGTCGTCATTGGCCCATCACATTGCCGGAAGATGTCTTCGGTGCTCATCAAAGGATTATCTGCAGACATTTGCAAACAGAAGGTGGTGCATTGCTCGACAAGAACTTCGAAAAAGCGTTTTTTGTTGTCCTCGACATTGACGATGGCGCGTTGTCGGAATTCGAGCCCGAACTTACCCGTGTATTCTGCCTTCAGTTCATCATACTCCCCTATCCACATATTGTACGGAATGAGATTCGCCAAGGAATCCGGCATTTTAGGGAGAAGGTTTTCTATCCTATAGTGGAAGTATCGGTAGAGAAGCGAATACACATTTAGTTTTACCGGCCATGTATCCTTTGATTGACATTTCTGAAGATCTTTCTTGGCAGCAATGTCTGATGCTAGGTAAAGGGTTGGTATAGCTTGGTAGTGCTCCTCTATAATCTCCCTGGTATTCAAGAGCCAGTCGAACATCAGCCGGAGGCCAGAGCGCGGGTCATTTCGGTAGGATTGCTTAATCTGAGCAGCATAGCTCTCCATCAATGCATAAATGAAACGAGGATACTCTTCGAAATAGAGATCATTCTTTTGGAGTTTATTCTCTACATCATAGCAGCGCGCAAACATATCCCGAACCATACCAGAGAATGCAAACTCGTTAGCGAAAGGCTCTGTGAGACATCCGCCGTGAACTTCCACTCTCAGATGAGCGAACCGTGGATGAGAAAGAAGGCTGAAACCGTAGAGGACAAGTCTTTCCTGAGGAATCTTATTTGAGCTACTGCTTGGTTGCATAATGGGCTTCTCTGGATTATTCGTCAATACAGATAATAACTTATTGAATTAGTTCGACTAGCGTTTCCCGGACAGTCTCCCATGCAGAAATCGGATCGTACGATACTCCCGGCCGAAGCAACTTGACCGTATCTCCAATGAATTCCGGATCTGCCAGTTTCTCCTCCATATTGGCCACAAACTGCTTATATGTCGGAGGCGTCTCCACTACGAAGCCGATATAGCGTTTATAACAACGAACCACCTCTTTTGGATTCACTTCTGCATTTTGAAGTGCATATGCAAGATCGAAAAGGTCGCGGCCTTTTTTTCGCTGATAAAGCGCGCGCATCTTTGTCCCAAGCAGCTCTTCCAGTTTGTAGGTGGTGAGATTGCATGAACCAGAAGCCCAGAGGCTCTCATAAGAGAATGGAACCTTGACAAGGCCGAGTTCATTGAAATGCTCAAAGCAGTTAATCTCAACCTTGAGGCGAATCTGTACAACCGGGGGGATTTCTGACTGAATCCGGAAGAGCATCGTATTGTTGAATCTTTTGGGCTTGATGACCTTGTCCGGAAGGTAACTGAGTACCTCCCCTAGCCTGAAAAGGATAGGCTTGATTGGACCGGGATTAATCTGTACCAGGTCAATGTCCTCAGAATATCTTGGTTGGGGTGCAAGATAGAGTTTATGAAGAGCCGTGCCTCCACGGAAGGCCAGTTCTGATGCGAGGAATTCATCCGAGAATATGTCGGTAAGGGCTCTCGTAATGATGAGGTCCTGCTCAACATTTGCAATATCTTCCCAAGGAACCTGTTTGTTCCAGTGTGTAATGGCAGATCGAGGAATCATAGGTCGTCTATTTCTATTTCGGTATTGACAATGATATTCCAGCGCTTGTCCAGGACAGCCCCGTCGTCGTTCTTACGGGTTGAGAGCCGGAAGCGATTTAGCTTAGGAGACACTGTCTTTAGTTCATTATATAGATCATCTGCTTGTGACTGATTCATCAGAACATTCTCCAAAATGTATCCAAGCCGTTGGACTGTTGCGATAGTAGATGGCGAAAGCAGTCCCCTCTCTGCCGCTCCTATCCAGACTGTTTGCTCTGATAACTCTTCAATTACAGTTGCCGCCCTTGAAAGACCACCAACGTGTTGTTCATATTGGACTAAATCGAGAGCAGTGAGTTCCGGGCCAGAGAACTTTATAGTTCCAGTCTCTGAATTAATCTCCTTCAAGAAGCCACTAGAAATAAATGAACGATAATTCCAATCCAGGCTGGACAACCTCGACATTCTGATCCGGGGCAAAACTGTCATGACGGAGAACTCCTGAGGGCGTTGATGAGCTGCGCCCAACAACTCCGCTGCACTGAGCAAGCAGATATAATAAGGCCGGCTAAGATAGTCCATTAATTGGTCTATGTAATAAACCGGAGGAACAATACCCTTCGCTGCATAGTGTGGAGGAATGACGACGTAGAAGCCCTTGAACGGTTGTGCTATTACTTCGCTCCTACGTAGTCGGTATAAGTCATTCCGAATATGCTGTGATGAAAGAGAAGGGAATGCGTTTGTTACCTCCTCAAATGTGAATGACGGACGACCGTCAATTTCCCGATTATGTACCCACTCTCGAATACTCATTCGTCTTAGTTTTGTTACAAAGGTAATCATTTTTTGATTACAATGCGCATAAAAATAAGAATAATTATGGGCATTTTCTGAAGATAGTGGAACAATGATAAATCAAGAATGCCAGTAGAAGGACACACCTGATCATATAATTCCCCCATTCGGCCAAAAATCATTCGCCCGTTTGGCCAAGGTGAATACAGGGAGTTTAATAAATAACCTCGAGAACGCGAGTTACGCACAAATAAGTATCAGTTTTAGACCTGACTCATCTGAGATTCGGAGCATGGTGGAATCAATAATCCGAGCCAAATAGTTTTCGGGTTAAAGAAAAAGATTCATCGCTTGTCCTGTTTGGTTCATGTATTAGATATACCAAACGAACTAAACAATCATCTGCAAAGTTGGGAATTCAAAGAATAATGAATTCGTGGGTAGCGATTTGATCTTGGAATGATTCAAGATAAGAAAGGAAGTTTTTGAGGGATTGAAACATCACCTTTCCGCGACAGATTTCGAGGACCTCTATAGCGCCTTATTTTCTCCTTTAACCCGAAAAAATGGGGTATTATCCGTGATTCGTTACTACTCGAGAAATAATTTGTCACAGTCTTTGTCACAAAAACCGTGTATTCTGTCACTCGTGTGACAAATCCCCTTTTAACTTATTGATAATCAATCTCGCTTATCGTGTGCAGAAATAACTTTGGGAAGTTCATATCTTGCTGCATCGGCAAATAGCCTTCCGGCGCCAATCTCATCCTCATTTAGGCCCTATTTTGTGGCTGAAACGGGAAAAATGAGCATCTCGTCCACAAAACATGATGTTTCTGAGGACGAGATGTTCAAAACTCAAGAGTCGAAGAATCTACTTGAAGAATCTACTTTGTATAAAGCCCCATTCTCCTGAACGTCACATCGCCTTCAATCAGGTTCGGCCCGTCCACATTCACCTCTTCACGAGTGAGTACCAACTTGTCCTTGCTGCACTCCTTCACATAGTACCGTGCTGCGGGCGTATAGGCCGCTTTCCTGTCCTCTTGCATAAAAACGTGGTCCAACTCAAAGAGGTAAATTTCCGGCGTGGAACTGCCGACTCCGGGATAGCCGTTCTGATGCTCTTGATAAATGTATTTCGCTTCCGAATCCCCGGAGAACACATCGGATACGTAGATGGTCAGGATAAACGGACTCTGACTCTCTTTATTAATGGTAGAGAAGGTCCAGATCACCAGCCCTGCATCCTGCACTCCTTCTGGATACACCTTCTCCCAACTTCCTTCCAGATTATCTGCCAGGTTTATTTCAGGAATCAGTTGTTTGTCACACCCGCACAGCCCTGCCACCAGCAGCGCCGCGCAAAGAACAGTTCTCAATATCTTCATCATTGTTTGCGTTTTCTTATTAAACGTACATATATGCGAAATCTTGCCTGTAAAAATTCATTATTTCTCCTTCCGCCGGGCAGAGCCTTCACAGGCCCCGCCTGGCATCAGGAAAAAAGTGTTTATGTTTAACCGTGATTATGAAGCCTACTCATTCTTCAGCGCCTCCGCCGGATTCATCCTGGCGGTCTTGAGATAGTGATAAAGCACCACGGCGGCGCATAGCAGCCCCACAATCATCAGCGCCAGCAGGAACACTGACGGCAAGAAGCCCACCTGGTGGGAGAACTGCTGCAGATAGTATCGTACCACCAGCCAGCCCACGGGCGCCGCAATCACGTAACAGATGGCCACCGTCCGCAGATACAGCATCAGGCCCTCCGACGTGATCTGCCCCATATCGGCCCCGAACACACGCTTCACGGAAATCTCCATCCGCTTGTACTGCACGTCCATCAGCACCTGGCCCCAGATACCCACCAGCGACAGCAGCACCGCCAGCAGGGAGAACAGCCACACGGCCAGGCGCAGGCGCTCTTCGCCGCTGTACAGGTTCTTGCCGATGGC
>Ga0310697_10005659_pt1 | contig 12023 bp, 10 predicted proteins | sample 172DNAGHGlowgp2_FD_203883 | JGI IMG/M metagenome (GOLD analysis project Ga0310697, IMG submission 203883) | Sheep rumen microbial communities from Palmerston North, Manawatu-Wanganui, New Zealand - 1728 DNA GHGlow gp2 (v2) (version 2) | ecosystem: Host-associated > Mammals > Digestive system >... | reverse complement strand
TTATCTAAAAAAAGAAACAATTACTGAAAAATGAGAGTCTAAAGAAAAAATTACGGTTGATGAATCAAAATTTACAGAAACAGATAAATACAAATTGGCTCAGGGACACTTAACCATTATGAAATCTCACTTGGAAAATTTTAATGATAATGATTTATCAGAATTCTATACAAATATTCATTCTACAGAAGATTTGGCATTGTGTATTACTGCATCATTATATGCAGATAAAAATGATGTAATAGAATGAGTGAAAGCTAAAGTATTCTTACCTGAAAACTATGGTTCAGTTCGTTCAGATTGAACAGTAAATGAAGGTGCACAATGAGGTGAGACTGAACAATCATGAGAAGTTTCTCAATATAAATTATCGCAATGAGAGTATCCATTTAAAGATGTTCCTCCATATAAGGGTATAGCAAGTTATGATTTAAGAAATTTAAAATATACACCATTACTAGACTATAGTGAATTAACGAAAAAACACGAGGGTACAGTTACATTAAGTTGATCAAATATCACAAATAAATGAAATGAGTATCCTTCTAATGGTACAACTTGAAATAAAAATAATAATCCATGTGATATTTCACATAGTGATTCTGATCTTTGATATGTTAGTTCTAATAAGGTAGCTGATTGACAATCCTTAGCAAAATATGATACACCACTTAATGGTATAGCATCTGCTATGCGTCTACTAAAAAATAAATATAAAAATAAATCTATCACAGAAATAGATGTATGATGATATCAATGATATTACAAAGCAAATGAAGAAATCTGACTGTCGGCTCTTAGAATTAAATGGATTACAGATCAATGTAAGGCATTATGAGTTTGACCTCACCAGATGCTAGACTTTGATGATCCAACAACTCTCAAATCATTTGTTGCTCAGGTCGCAGTATTAGAGACAGGAACTCATATTGGACAGAAATTATTAGATGATGCATATAATAAAGCATTTGCATAAAGAATTATTATTAAAAAGCTGACTATTAATAATCAGCTTTTTGAATATTTCTGAATATTTTGCTCAACTACTGTGCAAACAATCTTACTGCAATATTTACGATAATATAAGCCAAAAGACATATTGCTAATCATATAATAGATCACAATAATCCTGTTTTTGCGGCTTTCATAGCTTTTTCGTCTCCATTAGCGGATATTAGCTTATATCCATTTCGTATCATAAATATGAAACAAAAGAATCCGATAAAGAACCAAATGTAATCATTGATTAACGATATTAACCCTAAAATAGAATTGCTACCATCTACTTGAGATCGACCATGATCTGCCGTATCCTTTGTCTGTGTTAATGTAAAGGTGGTTACAGCAAAAGCACTGTGAGGAAGAGAGATTATACTTATCAGCAAAGCAAATAAAGATTTAATAATCATAGTTTATTTTCCCATATATAAAAAACTAATATTTTACTCTATTTATCCAATACTCCACGATCATCGGTTGGAGATCATTTTAATTCCTCGTCCAGAGTCTCTGGTATAGATTGTATCAGAATTATTATGACGGAACTAAACAGAGCAATTAAAATTCAAACTACAATAAATATTACATTTTTTACCAAAGATTTTCATTCTTTACCTTGTCATGTTTCTATAATGTATATCATCCCATTATATAATATCATAGTTACAGACAAAGCTATTGTTAAAATTAATAATAATCTTGCACTTCTTACAATTATTGATTTTTTAGTCTTAAATGTATTGCTTCATACCGTATTAACATTATCACCCAAATCAATCGTCATATCATTATTTCTTACCTCCAAAAACATTTGATGTAACAAATCACTTGCAGCATGAGAGTATCCTCAAAAGAAAACAGGTAAAACTAAAAGAGAGAAAATTCAGTATATAAAATATTTTTTAAATCTAGTAATAAAAAATGTCATGTTTATTAAATTTGACTAAGTAAAGCATCAGCCTCGACTTCTTCCTGTTCACGAGAGTTTCTCTCAGAGTCTCTAATCTTATCTTGCTGTTGTTGATATGCTCCAGAAGCATAGGTTTGTTCATATTTCTTTTTTATCTCCTCTTGTTTTGCTTGATATCTCGCTTCAATCTCTGCTAACTTTTCCTTCTCTCTAGTTAATATATCTCTTAATTTATCAATTTGATCCTGGTTCATTAGAGAGTATAAATCAAACCAACTTTGTTTTTCCTGGGGTTCGTTAATTGATTTACTTTCTAGTACAAGTATTACTAAATCAGTATTATTTTCCAACATATCACTAGGAATACTATAATTCATAGCAATATCATGTAAGTTAGCTGGTAATAATTGAACTATCTCTTCTTGCGTTGCCATAATTATTTGTATAATTATTTGAATAAAATATAATTATTAATCATCCTTTATTAATCTATTTAAGATATTTTCAGCTTCAATCTCCTCTCTCTGATGATATTGTTTAGATTTTTTACTAATAACGCTAGATTTCTTCATATTGTTAACCATTTCATTTATTTGTTTCTTTGTTAATTTTTTTGGTCTAACTCATCATCAGTGATATCATTCTTGCATAATATAAATATTAGAAACTAAACTTGAGGATTTGATTTATTACTTAGAATCCATTCCACATCTTCTTGCTTTATAATATCTCTCTCCAGAAGCTTTTTAGCATATTGACTCATAGATATCATTCAATTCTGAACAGAAGTTTCAATAATGTTTTGCATCTGATCGATTTCTCTTTTTTTCAGATTATTCTTTACAGCATTGTTGTTAAGCATTAGTTCAAAAACTCCGATTCTTCATTGTTCGTCTTTTGTTCTTACAAGAGTTTGAGACATGATTCATACCAAACAATCGGCCATTCTCTCCAATACAGAATTTTGCATATCACTTGGATAGAATGAAAGATATCTATTTATAGTATGAGTAGCTGAGTTTGTATGTAAAGTAGAGAAAACTAAATGTCCAGTTTCTGCTAGGTTTAGTACAGCTTCAGCGGTTTCACTATTTCTGATTTCTCACACAAAAATCACATCAGGATCTTCTCTTAGAGCAGATTCCAAAGCAGAATTAAAAGACCAAGTATCATGTCAGATTTCTCTTTGAGAAATTAAAGACTTTTGAGGTTGAAATACGTATTCAATAGGATCCTCAATTGTAATAATTTTATAGGGTTTTTCTTTATTCAAAATTTCAAGCATGGCAACGATTGATGTAGATTTTCATCATCATGTAGGTCCAGTTACAAGGAATAGTCATTTTGGAGATGCTAGTACATTCTTTTTGATAGACTCAGAAATGTTTTGGAACATGATTCATTCCAATTGTCTAGGTACATTATTAATTTTTCTCATTACGACATTAATCCTTCCAGTACTTAGATATGCATTTACTCTATAAGCAATGTCATCTTTTGAAAGATAAGCAAAATCTGCCTCTTTATCGACTAGAAACTTATCAAATCTTTGAGGATTGTTCTTAAATAATTGCTTAAGTAAAATCTCCATGTTTTCATCTCAGATTTTTCATAATTCTTCTTTTCTTACAATCTCTCCGTTTAATCTATAGGCTGGGAATTCTCCAGCAGAAAGATGTAAATCTGAAATGTTTTGATTTCCGGCAATAAGCTTTAAAATTGATTCAATGTCTAATCAAATTCCTTGCATGATTACTGAAATAATGAATAAATCGTGAATATAATCACTTACCTAATTATATTCAAAAAAATTTCTCTGTCAAAATTTTGGGGACTTTTTTTGATATAAATTATAGGAATCTTTTGTAGGCATTATTTTGCCGCTAATTTTATTATTGAATTTTTAGTAGAAAATTTTATAAATTAAAACACCAAATCTGAAATTTTATAGTGAAATAATTTATTATATTTACTGTCAGATATTTAGGATATTAGGCGAGGTATTTATGATTTTTGGTAAAATCAAACAAAGAACAAAATCTATATATATGTGGTTTCATAATAGAGCAAAAAAAAGTCCGCTGTATTGAAGAACTTTGATTATGCTTTTTTTTGTTGCATTAATTGTAAAGTGAATAATAATATACATTTCTTATAGAAATTTGAATCCATGGGAAAATGTATTATCATACCTAGCAAGCGATATAATAGTACTATTCATTGCTCATTTGTTAGTTACAATAAATTATTGGATAAAGAAACGTAAATTCAGATTATTTAATGATTTTATTGTACTAATATTGTTGCTAGTATATGTAGTAGATATGTTTACTATATTTGTGTTTCATAGTAGAGTTTCTGTAATGGAGGCCTTTGCTTTATGAAGCAACTGATCATTAGGTTTTGATTGAATTGTAAAATTACGAGTCTCTGTACTTATAATAGTATGAATGTTACTTTTCATATTATTACAGACAAAATTATCAAAATTTCAAAAAAGCTGAAAAAATGTTCTTATAACTTTTTCTTTTTGTTCTATAATTTATGCGATATTTTATATTTTTTTGATATTATCAAATATAAAAATTAACTATGTAGAAAATATTATTGATCTAAATTTGGAAAATATAAAGACACATAATTCTGTAATAGAACAGAATGAAACAGAAAATGTTGAAAAATGATATTCTATCAAAAGTGTCCAATGAGAAGGGAAGGACGTAAATATTATACTGGTTTTTGCTGAGTCTTTATCCGCAATAGATTCTGCAAATGCAGGTTGAAATGATAAAATGCCAAAATTTGATCAAATTCAAAGAAATGGAATTACTTTCACAAATTTTATAGCGAATTGAACAACTTCAGATACAGCACATATTGCTACACTATTGTGAGTTCTTCCATTAGTGAATATGAAAAAATGAAATACTCCATATAGTGGATATAAACTTAAAATGGATACTCTCCCAGAATTCCTGAATAAAGAGTGATATATGACTACATTTGTGAGCGCTGCAAGTCTAAATTTTCTTAGACAAAGGGATTTCTTATCGTGGGCTTGATTCCAAAAAATAATATGAGAGGAGGAATTCGAAAAAAATAAATCATATACATTTGAATCAGCTCCAGATGGCGATTTATATGATAGAGTATTGCAAGAAGTTCAGACTCAAACTTGAAAATATTTCATTTGATTACAAACTATATCATTTCATAAACCATACGATACTCCGTTATGAAAAACGGAAGATTTAGCGTTACAATATTCTGATGAAGAACTTTATAGATTCTATGAAAGGTTGCAGGAAATCTGATTCTTTGATAATTGAATATTAGTAATTGTATGAGATCATAGAAAAATGAATCCAGTAGAAGAATGAGAACCAGAAGTTATTGGACCAAATCGATATATGAAATCTGTGGCAACTATAGTATGAGCCGGAATTCAGCCACAAACATTATATTCTGATATAGCTCAGCATACTGATATCTATAATTCATTAAAAAGATTAGTATGACATTGATATGTCGCAGTAGATGGTGTATATAACGATGTATTTACAAATGAAATCAATAGAAATCGATGAATTACAAATTCAGAATTTTATGAAAATAATAGATATACTGTTTCATCATATAGTGGGGATATATTTTTATTCAAAAATATTTCTAGCTTACCAAAAGACAGTGTAGTATACGATTATTTCTCATCGTATGTTTCGTATGAATTCTGAAATGAAGAAGATGAAGGGATGGATCTTGATGAAAATGTTGATAAAATAAAATTTATAGGACACAGATGAGCTACAGAAAATTCCCCAGAAAATACGTTTGAATCATTTTTAGCGGCGAAAGATTTATGAGCAGATTGAATAGAATTTGATGTTTCATATACTAAAGATCAAGAAAATATCGTAGCTCACGGAGATTTACTTTATGCATCTAATTGTTGAAAACAAAAAGTATGAAACTTAAATTTTGATTGGATTCAAAAGAACTGTACAATACAAAATTGAGAAAAATATAGGAAATTGCAAAAGATGTTAGAGTTAGTTGATTGATTGTTTGATTACTATTTCCTTGAAATTAAGGTATATGATGAAAGTCTTTGAGCGCAACAGGCTATGGATGCAATACAAACAGTGAAGGACCTAAACATGCAGGATAGAGTAATTTTTATTAGTTATTCAGATGCTGCTAGAGAGGTATTAAACTCAGATCCAGATATAATATTTGGATGGGATACTTTTGATGTGAATGATTTAGATTTTATATGAGAGAATAACAGTAAATATTTCTTAGCTCCATATGATTCACTAACTCCAGAAATAGTTCAAAAGGCTAGAGATTTGTGAAAAGAAGTAGTTACATATACAGTAAATGAGATATGAGATTTTCAATCAATGAAGGATTTATGAGTAAATATTATAATGTCAGATAGAATAGATTTACTCCAAGAATATAATAGTACTGTACACTATCCGGTTTCTCATAGTTTAGAAAACTTAAACCTAAAAAAATCCTCAGAAATAGTAACTGAGGATTTAGATATTAAGTTATAAAACTATTTTACAATTTTTCTTGCTTCTAGATAATATCTTTTTTCATCAGCTTCTCACATTGAGAATGTTTTTCTAGGTAATGCTCAGTCAACTACTACAGTTTTAAAGAAATCTGATTTATCCATGATTGGAAATAAGATTCCAAAGTTTCAATTTTCTTTTCAGAGTCTTTCTACTACATCATCTCAATGAACATAGTCAATTTTTGAATCTCAGTGATCTTTCAAATACTGATCCAAAAATGCCTGCATATTTCCAACTTCTAAATTTAATTTAGGATTTACAATTCAGAATAAATAATAACTAGATTTTGATATTCATCGACAGTAATGTATTTCAGGTGTAGATTTCTTCATATTTTGCACCAATTCTTCTTTACTTGAGAATTCCTCAACTTTCAAATCTGAACCTATACTTCTAAAGAATCTTCACATATCATCCAGGAAAGCATTTTCTTCTATATTAAATAATACACGATGAATAGGTTCAAAAATAATTCATTCATCATGGACATTATTTATTTCAACCAAAGCAAACCTTGCAGGATCATTTACCTGCTCTTCAGGAGAAAGAGTCTTTTTCTTTTCTTCCCAAATTGCTTTTGCTGTGGCAAAAGAGTGATTTCCATCTCACATAGCAAAAAGCAAAACTCATAAATTCTCAGTTAATCCATATTTCTCCTTAAAACTTTCAGGGTTGTTTAATTTTTTCAATCAATTTACAATTTGCATAATAGTTTCTTCATCGTTAATCTTCCATCATTTGATATGACCACCATTCATCATTAAATCAAAATCATAAAGCAGATTCTCGTCTTTAACATTAGCTTTAAGTGGTTCAATAACTTGTTTTTCTGGATCATCAATTAGCACCATAATATGAGGCAATTCAAAGATCGCATTTTTTCTAATCTCTACACGAGGTGGAATTCTTTCAATAATAGTTCATTCTGTAGCTCTAATTAAAGTTTGAGAGCCTTTACTGAAATCATACTTTTCCAAATCTAATGCTAGAATTAATCATTTTCTAACTGGTACATGAGCAGTTTGTCTTTCAATATACAGAAATCATAGTCCTTGATTTTCCAAAATTCAATTATTATCATATTCATGCATAGTTTTTGTAATGTTTTCAATTATTTCAGCTTTATGTCATCATTCCAAATAAATTTCAGGGAAAGTTATTTTTAATGTAGAAGGAGAGTCTCAAACTATATTTTTTACTTCATTCCAATATTCAGGTTGTGATGTGTATTGGTCACATGCTACAACTGACCATTTAGTTAAATCCGTTCATTTTTTAGGTAAGTAAATCTCAGGAATTTTTACTCAAATTTCATCAAAAAAGTCTTGCATAATTTGATATTTATAAAAATAAAAAATCTAAAATTTATTTATGCCAACATGATATTATTTTTTATTTCCATTTCAAATGAAAGAAGTTGCAACACTCAATAAAAAAAGTCGTATATTTTTTGCATTTTTTGATAAATTGGATTATAATTAACTGTTTATATTTTGTTGAAATTATAAAAGATGAAAAAAATCATTTGTATGTTTCTATCTATATTTACTTTATTTGGGACAATTTCTCCTATATGTTTAGCTCAGGAGACTGATCCTCCAAAAAATTGAACTGAATGACAGGAAGAAGAAAAAAAAATACCACATGATTGAAAAAATTCACGACAATTTGTAGAAGATAATCCTGTACAATTACTAGATACAATCTATTGAGAGGCTAATAAAGATAGCTCAGAGCAAGTACAAAATACGGATCTTGATAATATAAATTCTAGTGCTTGTAGCGAAGTCCCAGCTGGTAGTACCTATACTATATCAAGAACTTTATGTAACTTGAAAAAATTATCTAAAGATTATATACAATATATAATGTATATATGACTTACTATTGCGAGTATCCTTATAATACGAAATTGATTCAAAGTTGTCACTTCATCAGACAGAGAAAAACAAATTTCTACATTCAAAAAGAATCTCACGTATATTGTGATATGAGTGGTCTTATTGATATGATTTTACTATATAATAGATTTATTTGTTTCTATGGTAAATTTAGTTTTAGAAAAAAATTGATAGATAATTTTATAAAATAACAACTAGTAAATGATGATATTAAAACTAAAACAAAAACTAATTATATGATTGTGAGCCTTATTAATCATTTTATGAGGAATTCTTTTTGTCTCTAACTTTGTAGAAGCTGCTCCTCCAGTATATAAAACAGATTATACATCTCACATGAAGGAATATGTTATTCAACCTGACACGGTTTGAGCAGATAATGGTAAAACCCTTCGTCAAAAAATTACCAATATGCTTTACCCTAGAGGAAGTGATACGAGTAAAATATATGAAGTAATAAGAGATATGACACTATGAATTATGATCTTATTTTTTGTTCGAGCATGAGCTTCGCTTTTACTTAACAAAAAACCAGAAGAATCTAAAAAACATCTATATAGTCTATTATACATTGTGCTTTGATGAGTTTTAGTTTATGGAGCGAATCGATTATTTTGAAGCGTATTTAATTTTAATACGCAATTTACTGAATGAACAGAATGATTGAAGTGATTTACTGATAGTTTAATATGAAAGGTAGCATTTGTTATCCTGTCAGCCATTAAAGCTGCAGCATTCTTTATTGCTATTATTATGACAGTAGTCACATGATTTAAAGTTATAGCAGCATGAGAGTGAGAAAAATGAAAGAAGTTGGTAAAATGACTTATAAATGTGGTAGTTGCATTACTAGTTATTAAATGAATCGATTTCATATATTATCTAGCGGCAGATAGTGATAATTTCATAGATAATGCTTCAAATTTAATTATAAATATCGCAAAAGTATTCGGATATTTATATTGAATCGTTACCGTAATTATGGTAATAATTGCATGATATTTATATATTACAGATGGATGAAACTGAGCGAACTTCAAGAAAGCTACAAATGTTATAATTAATATCCTATTATCTGCATTAGTATTATTCTGATTTTTGCTAATCGTATATCAAATATTCGCAGAATTCCAAACAAAAGGAGATGCGGTTACATCTCCGGAAGCTTCTAATCCAACTGCATATTTGATAACAGATAAAAATTATGTTTAAACTATTAGTTTTTTCTAATTTTCAATTGAAAAATGGAATAGGAATCATACATTAAACGTATGATTCTTTATTTTTCGTAATCAAATAATTTTGGCTAGGAGAAGGAGAAGATCATCTAGATCGACATTCAAAATTAATAAATATCATATAGGAATTGGATTTATGCTAATTGGTTTGCTATTCTTTTTCGCAAAGCAATTCGCTCCAGATGCTCCAATTTTATGACGATTTTCCAAGGCAACAAGTTATGCATTTGGGGAAACATGACTTGTAGTATTTTTCATATTATGTGTTTTAGTCTGAATTTTCATTCTTTGGAAATGATATTTGATGAAAACTTTTATTAAGCAGTTTTGATGCTTAATGTTTCTTACATCGGCAGTGCTAAATTTTCAAGCGATAGAAGAATGAAAAGATACTTTAGTAAATTGGACTCAATCAATTCATCATGGATGATATTGTTCTTGGCCGATTTACCGAGTTTTGGAATCAATATTCTGACCATCAAAATTAGCAATCCAGATTTTGATTGTTTTGATGTTAATATGAACGTTGGCTCGGGTTTTGTATACATTAAATGTTAAATTACCTAAGCTTCCAAAAATAAATGTAGAACGTGAACCTGCACCAGCACCAGAAAAGAAAACAGCTAAAGCTCCATACGTAACTCGTGAATCTCAAACTTCTTCAGATTTGCTCAAAAAGCTAGAGCAAACAACATGAAAAAAAACAGCAACAGTTTGAGCTTGAAGTACAGCAGATTTAAATTCTGGATCACTCCTAAAAGACGGATTTGCTTCATTATTTAAGCAAAAAGTTGAACAAAAAATAGAAGAAAAAGAGCAAGCTAAACCTCGTCCACAGATTCATTTTTCTGGGGATAAACCAACATTCCCAGTTTCACTTCTTGCCTCTAATCTTTCAGAGAGTCAACAAATCGATGAAAAAGCTATCGTTGAAAAAGCTCAAGCATTACAAAATAAACTTTCAGAATTCTGAATTTACATTTCCATTGAATGATTCGATATCTGACCATCAGTAGTTCAAATCAGAATCAAATTGGCAGAATGAATCAAAATCTCAGCTATCACGAATTTGATGGATAATATCAAATTATCACTCCGTACAAAGTCAGTTAGAATGGTTGCACCAATTCCATGAACCGATTGTATCGGAATCCAAATTCCAAATCCAAAGCCAAAAACAGTTTGTCTATGAGATATATTAGCTTCTCGTGAATTCCAGAAATGAATGCAAAAGTCTGAAACTACTCTCGCACTCTGAAAATGAATCGATGGAGCAATCGCTATTTCACAGCTCGACTCAATGCCACACTTACTCGTAGCATGAGCCACAGGAAGCTGAAAATCAGTGGGAATCAATAACTTCATTCTTTCACTGATGTATCAGAATTCTCCTTCAGAATTAAAATTCTTGATGGTGGATCCAAAACAAGTAGAACTATGAATGTATAGCTGACTTCCATATTTATTAGCACCTATTGTTTATGATTCAGGAAAGGCAGTTAAGTTATTACAATGGACAGTAGAAGAAATGGAAAGAAGATACTCACTTCTTTCACAGAGAAAACTTAAACAGCTTTCAGAATTTAATGCAGCATATCCTGATGAAAAGATGTATCGTATAGTCTTCATTATCGATGAAATGGCTGATATGATGATGTCATCTGCTGCAAATAGAAAAGAAGCTGAAAACTGTATCAACCGTATCGCAGCTAAAGCTCGTGCAGTTTGAATTCACTTAATCCTTGCCACACAGAGACCATCCGTAAACGTAATTACATGACTTATCAAAGCAAATATTCCAGCCAGAATCGCATTTAGTGTGGTTTCATCAGTTGATTCTGGAACTATATTATGACATAAATGAGCAGAAGAATTGGTATGAAAATGAGATATGCTCTATATGGATACAAAGATTACAGATCTCAGAGTTCAGTGAGCATTCGTTGATACTAAAGAAATCGATACAATAGTAGAGCATCTCAAGAGAAAATATATGATATGAATCACAGAAGAAGACGTTTATAATCAGGAAATCATCAATGCACTTGAATCAAAAGCTGAAACATGATGAGCATTCAGTTGATGATGAAGTGGTAATTGAGATGATGAGGATTTAATCAATCAAGCAATTCAAATCATAACAGAAACCAGAAAAGCATCTACAACTATGATTCAGAGAAAATTATGAATTTGATTCGCTAGAGCTGCTAGGATTATGGATACACTAGAGGAAAGATGAATTGTATGACCACAGGATTGAGCTAGATGAAGAGATATATTCATTTAAAATGAAAAGAAGGCTTAGCCTTCTTTTTTATTATTTAAAATTACTAGTTTTCAGGTTCCCATGTTAAAATTTTAGCAATTTGTTCTTCGCTAGCTCTCATTA
>Ga0310697_10005658_pt1 | contig 12024 bp, 10 predicted proteins | sample 172DNAGHGlowgp2_FD_203883 | JGI IMG/M metagenome (GOLD analysis project Ga0310697, IMG submission 203883) | Sheep rumen microbial communities from Palmerston North, Manawatu-Wanganui, New Zealand - 1728 DNA GHGlow gp2 (v2) (version 2) | ecosystem: Host-associated > Mammals > Digestive system >... | reverse complement strand
CTGAAATTATCATACCCAATATTTTAAGTTTATACTAACACGAAATTTCATAATGTCAAACAAGTTTTCAGAATTTTTCTTGACGGCGGGCGGCAAAAGTTGTAAACTTTCCACAACAAGGGGCAAATGCTCCGCAAAGGGTTTTTGTTTTAATTAAAGGGAGGAATGTTCAATGGGTAATCGCAGGAAAATTGTTGTCGTCGGAACTTCTAACGTCGGCTCGGCAGTTGTCAATAAACTTGCCGACTTCCAGCTTGCATCGGAAATTTGCTTAATTGATCTTAATCAGGACAAAGCATGGGGCGAGGCAACAGATTCCAGCCACGCAACCGCTTGCGTCTACAGCACCAATATCAAATTCCGCGCCACCAGTGACTACAGCGTCTGCAAAGGTGCTAACATTGTCATCATCTGCGCAGGTCCGTCCATTCGTCCGGGCGAAACCCCCGACCGTTTGAAACTCGCCGGCACCAACGCAAAAATCATGAACTCCGTTTTCCGCGCCATCGCTGAACACACCAAAGAAGCCGTCATTATCCTTATCACCAACCCGCTTGACGTTGCTACTTACGTTGTCAGCAAAATCGCAGAAGAAATCGGCTATCCAACCAATCTTATTATGGGCACCGGCACCATGCTTGAAACTTATCGTTTCCGTCGTATCCTCGCCAACAAATACGAAGTTGATCCGAAAAACATCAACGGCTATGTCCTCGGCGAACACGGCAACGCAGCTTTCGTCGCGTGGTCTACTACCGGTTGTGCCGGCTTCCCGCTCGAAAAACTCGACGAATACTTCCACCACACCGAACTCCTTGACAAAAAAGCTGTTGAGCAAGAACTTATCCAGGTTGCTTACGACGTTATCAACCGCAAAGGTTACACGAACACGGGCGTTGCTATGGCGGCGGTTCGTTTCGTTAAATCCGTGCTTTACGACGAACATACAATTCTGCCCTGCTCTGCCGTAATGAACGGCGAATATGGTATCACAGACGTTGCTCTTTCCATGCCGCGTATGGTCTGCGCAGATGGTCTTATGCGCGTCTTTGAAATCGCCCTCACTGACGAAGAACTCGAAAAAATGCACGCGGCTGCTAAATCCGTGCGTTCTGCTCTTGACGGTGCGGGAATCAAATAATTTTTTCACGCTAACATTTTTTGCAATAAAAAGCACTGCTCCGGCGGTGCTTTTTTCGTTGACAAAAAATTTTCCGCGCTGTATAATCTCTCAAAAATTTTAGGGGATGTAATGGTTTCGACAGGGATGGATGGGGTTCGATAAGCGAGCATCGGCTCCGCAACCGATTTGACAAGCGGAAACTTAAACAATAACTGCGGATACTGAAGAGTACGCACTGGCGGCTTAAACGCCACGTCGACTGACTGATTCCGCCCGTCAGGTCAGACCCGACGCCAATAACGGGCTACCAAACTTGAGCGCACTATAGAGTTTCGGGAAATTCAAAGTGCTGGGCTTTGTAAAGGTTGTTGTCGAACTTTGCAAAGTTGAAATCAATCGGCAACTGCGCTCGGAGAAAGTTGAGCAACAACATTTTTGGACAGGAGTTCGATTCTCCTCATCTCCACCAACAAAGAAAACAACAGCCCGAAGGCTCAAAACCTTTCGGGCTTTTACATTTGATACTAGCAAAAAAATTTTATTGAGTGTGGAACAGTTTCAATTTTTAGCGGCAGGGCGTCGCCAATTTCCCCGTCAAGATCGCTTGTCAGCGCGGCGGCTGATTTTATTTCAAACGTCTTTGCTTGCAAGAAGAAAACATTTTCGTCCGCTTGAACGGATTCGCCCGCCAAAATTTTTTTCGTCAAAGCCACCAAATTTTTTGGCGAAGATTTTTTCAGCGCGAGTAAATCCAATTTCCCGTCGTCAATCTGCGCAGAGTCCGAAATTTTTTTAAAGCCGGCAACGGACGGCGAATTCAGCACCAAAAATAAAAATGCGTCCACAGAAAAATTTTTCCCGTCCGCCGTGATATCAAGCGTCACGGTTTTAAAATTTTTCAGTTCGCCCAGCCCGCGCAGATAATAAGCACTTTTACCGAAAAAATTTTTCAGCCGCGAGTTAACCTCGTGAGCCACGGAAGTAAAAATGCCCGCGCTTGCCACGTTGATAAAAAATTCTTTGCCGTTGACCAAACCTAAATCGACGGGGCGCGTCCTGCCGATTGACACGGCGTCAAAAGTTTTTTCTGCGTCCAGTTGGAGGTGTGCGGCAAAATCGTTCGACGTACCCGAACCGATAATACCGACCGGCAAATCCAGAGAACTTTTTTTCAGCCAATTAATCACGGCGTGCAAAGTTCCGTCTCCACCCGCCGCAATGACGCCTTCCGGTTGAAAAATTTTTACGCAATCGACAAAAGCGGAATTGTCATCAGCGCAGGTTCTGTAGACCGATAAAAAAATCCCGCGACGCTGAAAATTTTCTATCACTGCGTCCAGACGATTTTTAAAAGCCGCGTGACCAGATACGGGATTATAAACGAGTAAAATTTTTTTCATGATTTGAGTATCCCAAGTTTGCGGAAAATTTTTATGCCGAATCTGCCGATCATGGGGATACGCGCCATGTCCTCTTCAAGCAGACCGCCGATAAGTGCAAGCGTTGCCACGTAAACCACACAACCCGCGCCTATTGCCCCGAACGTCGAGAAAATTTCCATATGCCACTGCGCCAAAGTTAAATCGTGGAAAAATTTCACAACCAAAGCCATTGTAGCCGCCGCGCAGATTGTTTTGAAAAGTTGTCCGAGTTCCATTTTGTAGCCGATGTATTTGTAGATGAAGTAAAGATTTATGAACGCCGCCACGCCCATATCAGCCGCCGTAGCCCAAGCTGCACCCATAATCCCCAGCGTGGGCATCGCCGTCAAAGTCCAGTTCAACGCAACCTTTGCCGCTGCCGCTAAAATCATGTTGACCATTGGAATTGTCGTGTGACCTAAACCCTGCAAAACGCCCGTTGATACTTGATGAAGTCCGAGCAAAATTATTGACACGGCAGAAATCATCACGGCAGGACCTGCGCCCGGCGCGTTGTAAATCAAGCTGGCTATCGGCGTGGCAAGGAAAAATACAACTACAAACGCGGGGAAGCATACGAAATTTGAAATCCTGACTGCCGCCGCCGTCTGTCGAAAAATTCGTGTTGTGTCTTTCAAAGCCCGCGCCTCAGAAATTGCCGGAACGATTGACACCGCCAAAGACGCCGTTAAAATCGTTGCCAAATTAACCAGAGGAACCGCCATGCCCGTTAAATATCCGAAAAGCTCCGTCGCCTGTCGAACTGAATAGCCCGCCACCTCCAATCGCTGTGGAACAATCATTAAATCCAAATTCGACACGACCGGCAACATGATAGACGCCGCGCTGACCGGCAATGCCAATTTAAAAATTCGTTTGATTATAGACAAGGTCGGCTCGTGTTTGGATTCGGGCGTGGGTTCTAAATTTACGCCGTAAGTTTTTTCTATGTCGCGATTTAATTTTATGTGGAAATAAACCAAAACGATTAGGCCGGTGACTGCGCCCGCCAATGCTCCCAAGCTTGCACCCGCCGCCGCGTAATCAAGCCCCCACGGCAAAAGTAAATCTGCCAGCAAAATCATTGTTATCACGCGGAAAATTTGTTCGACGATTTGGCTGACCGCGGTTGGTGTCATGCGTTGCCAGCCCTGCAGATAGCCACGACTTGAAGCCAGGAACGTCACGAAAAAAATTGTCGGCGATAACGCCACCACTGACATATAGGCTCGCTGGTCGCGTATGAATTGCCAATCAATCAGCCATTGCGCAGAAAAATACGTCAGCACCGAAAAAAATATTCCCGTGAACAGCATGAGCAACATTGAAATTCTAAAGACGCGCTTTGCCCCGTAAATATCTTTCAGAGCGACGCGCTCCGCCGTGATTATCGAAATTGCCACGGGCACGCCGGCTTGGGAAACCGTCATTGCAAAGAAATATATCGGGAAAGCCATCTGATAAAGCCCAATGCCCTCGCCACCCAAAATTCTTGAAACGAAAATCCAATTCAACGAGCCGATAACCTTGACGACGAAACTTGCCACCGTCAAAATAAATGTGCCCTTTAAAAATTTTTCGCTTGATTTTGTTTCTGCCATTATATTTATCTCTAACTCCTAGTTCCAAATTCTTAATTGTTTTTTTCGCCGCCGCAAGTTATAATCCTTTTTAGTTGGTAAATCAAATAGGAGGGCGATTGGCGTGAATATAAACCTTTTAAAATTTAACACAGACATAGGTAAAATAAAACCCGCAACGCTTACTCACGCCGAGACCGCCTGCCCTTTTTGCGACGTGGAACACTTGACCGACATTATCGACACCGACGGCGATATAATTTTTCTGCGCAATAAATACAACGTCATAGAGAACGCCGACCAATTTGTTTTGATTGAGGGGCGCGAATGTAAAACCGATATGCCCGACTATACAAAAGAAAAAATGCGCCGCGTTATAAAAATGGGCGTTTATCATTGGAAAAATCTTTTGGCGTCCGGCAAATACGAGGAAGTTTTATTTTTTAAAAATTATGGCGTGATGAGTGGCGGCACGATTCGTCATCCGCATATGCAGCTTGTCGGCTTCCCTAAATTAAATTCGGAATTGCTCTTCGACGAGGCGGAACTGCGCGGGATTGTCATTGCTGAACGTGACGGCGTAGAGTTCAACATTTCTGACTGTCCCCGTGTCGGTTTTGGCGAACTAAATATTGTCGTTGAACGCGGCGGAAATTTAGACGCGCTGGCAGATTTTATTCAAATCGGCGTACATTACGTCATGAATTTTTTTAACAAGAACTGCACAAGCTACAACATTTTTTTCTACCGCCGCGCCGAAAAAATTTTTGCAAAGGTCATGCCGCGCTATGCCACGTCGCCATATTTTGTCGGCTATAATATTCACTTCTTGCCGAATAATATCGGGCGCATTGCCAAAGAGATTCAAGAGTTTTATTTTAAAAAGGAAGGAGGCTGAAAAATTGGATATGCAACCGGAAATCATCGCGGAAGAAACGCCTGAACAAAATTCAGCAACGCTGGAAAAAATTTTGGAACTGCAACAAAAAAATTCTCGGCAACTGGTTCAATCTCTGCGCGAAAATGTTAACTTTCAAAATCAAGTGCGCTTGGGTATGCAAAAAGAACTTGACGTTTTGAAAGAACAACAGCGCGGCGAACAGTTCACGCCGATTTTAAAAGCAATCGCCGCAGTGTGCGTTGAGTATAGAAAAATGTTGACGGACGAATCTATTTCACGCAGGACGCGGCGGACGTTAAAGCTTTTGTTCGACGAGCTGGAAGATATTTTATCTGAATACGACGCGGAAGTTTTTACGTCAGAAGTTGGTGAGCCGCGCCGCCCGCTCTTAACAAAAATCGTCAGCACTGTAACCACAAGCGATAAAAATTTGCACAACAAGATAGCACGTAGCCGACGTCCCGGCGTCACGCGAAATGGTCGCCCGCTTTATCGTGAATTCGTCGACGTTTATGTTTACGACGCAACGGCTGGCAATAAAAAATCTGAATTAGTTCGCAGTGAATAAAAGGAGTTAGAAAACCGATGCACTAAATTTAACCGCCCATGGATGGGCGGTTGCCCGCGCAGAAAACGTGAAGTTTTCTCAGCGGGCACGGGCGGCACGGATAATCGTAACGTTGGAATTATGAAAAAATAGCCGCCCCTGCGAGGTGCCTTTTCTTTTGCTTCTTTTCTTTGGGCAAGCAAAGAAAAGAAGTTTATAGATAAAAAAATTTCTTCAACAGAACTTAAAGATAGGAGCTAACATTAAATGAGCACATACGGAATCGATTTAGGTACAACTTATTCTTGCATAGCGCGCTTGGACTCGAACGGTAACCCCGAAGTCATTCGCAATAACGAGGACGACAGCAACACCGTAGCCAGCGTGGTTTTTTTTGAAAATGAAAACAATGTCGTAGTTGGTCAGGCGGCAAAAGAAAATGTGGAAACGGACGGCGAACGCGTCGTGCAATTCGTCAAACGCGAGATAGGCAAGCGCGACACGAGAACTTACGAATTTGACGGCAAGACTTATACGCCCGTGGAAATCAGCGCGTTGATTTTAACTAGGCTGAAAAATTTGGTTGAGGCTCAGGGCGGCACGATTGAAGACGTGGTTATAACTGTTCCGGCTTATTTCGGGCTTGAAGAACGCTCCGCGACTCGGCAGGCGGGCGAACTTGCTGGACTGAACGTGCTTAGCTTGATTAACGAGCCGACCGCCGCAGCGTTGAGTTATTGCGCCCGACAATTTCAAGAGGACAGGACGATTTTGGTTTACGATTTGGGCGGAGGCACCTTCGACGTCACCGTTGTTAAAATGTCAATGACGCAAAACGAATCCGGACGCGACGTTCAAAAAATCACGGTGCTTGCCACGGGCGGCGATGACAGATTGGGCGGCAAGGATTGGGACGACAGACTTTACAATCACATTTTGCACGCCTGTTGCGACGAGAATGGCTTGACGCCCGAAGAAGTGGAAGCCGAAACTCGCCAGGATATTCGCTCAAAAGTCGAAGAGGCTAAACGTAAACTTAGCAAGAAACAATCCGCCAAAGTTCGTATTGACGTGAACGGCTCGCGCACGGAAATTATTATAAAGCGTTCGGACTTCGAGCAGATGACTTCTGACATTGTTGCAAAAACGATGAACTTTGTAGACGCCACGCTGGAAAAAGTTCCCGACGCCGCGATTGACACGGTTTTACTTGTCGGCGGCTCAACGTATATGCCGATGATAATTAACGCTGTCGAAGAAAAATTTCCCGGCAAAGTTCAACAGCATGACCCCGACCAGGCGGTTGCAAAGGGCGCGGCGATTTATGCCAGTATGCTTGTTGAGGAAGTCGGCACGTCTTCCGCGCAGGGCGAAGAAAATTCCGGCGGCGAAGTTCACCACGCAGAACAGCTCACGTCAAAATTCACTGTGGAAGATCAAACGCCTCGTTCATTCGGTCCCGGCGTCGTTGATACAAAGGGTGCAAAGCATAAATACGTTCTGGAAAATTTTATAAAAATTGGCGAAAAGATGCCTGCTGTTTTCTCTAAAACTTATTATCCACTGGAAGACAATCAAGAGCGTGTGCTCCTTCGCGCCTTTGAAAATATGTCAACCGACGACACGTTGATTCCCTGCGTGGACGAGGATGGCAATCCTCAAGCTACCGATCCCGCCCACAACGTAAAACTTTTGGGCGAACTGGTTGTTAATTTGCCGCCCAACACCAGCCGCGATACGCCGATTAAAGTTACGTTCAAAGTCGACGCGTCCGGCGTGCACGTGGAAGCGGTGAATACCAAAACCGATGAAAAATTTGAAACGTTCTTGCGCACCGAATCCGATATTGACGTTGAACGCAGCGCGGTTCACCAGCTTAGAATTTCTTCCGATTGATATTCCCGACGAGAAAACAACCTTCTCGCCGAAAAATTTCTTACCAAACTTGTCCGCGCTAATGAACAGATCGCGGCGTGAGGTGACACGTTGTTTACGCAGAATCAACGACGAACACCGTATTATTTATAAGATTAAAGAAGAAAATATCATCGCTGTAAAATCTTGCAAAGGTCATTATGGCGACAAATAATCGCGGCAAAAAATTATCGGGACACTGCAGAAAAATCTGTGGTGCCCCGATTTTTTTTATTTTATTACCTTAGAATAGACCGCTGATAATTCCTTCGGGCGTGATGTCAATTTTTTCGGCGGCGGGTCTTTTCGGCAAACCCGGCATTGTCAAAATCGCGCCGAGTAACACCACAATAAATCCCGCGCCCGCAGAAATTTTTACTTCGCGAACGGTGACAGAAAAATTTTTCGGGCGGGAAAGTTTAGCCGCGTCGTCAGATAAAGAATATTGCGTCTTGGCAATGCAAATCGGAAGTTTTCCAAAGCCGCGCTGTTCAATATCCGCGAGCTGTTTTTTGGAGGCGGTGGTATAGTTCACGCCGTCCGCGCCGTAAATTTTTTTTGCAACCGCAGAAATTTTTTCGGCAATGTTCACGTCGTCAGCGTAGGTGAATTTAAAATTCTTAGCGTCGTTGAAACTGTCTTCAACCGCCCGTGCAAGTTCAATGCCGCCCGCGCCGCCCTGTGCAAAAACTTTCGACCTTGCGAATCTTACACCTTTAGTCGCGCAGATTTTTTCCACGGCAGAAATTTCTTCGTCAGTGTCTGTAGGAAAATCATTCAGTGCAACGACTGCCGGCAATCCAAAGCCTTGAATATTTTCGATATGCTTTTCTAAATTTTCCAGCCCGCGTTCAACAGCCGCCTTGTTCGGTTCAGAGAGATTTTTTTTGTCAACGCCACCGTGCATTTTCAGCGCGCGAACTGTGGCGACGATAACAACCGCATCGGGGCGTAAACCGCTCATGCGGCATTTTATGTCTAAAAATTTTTCCGCGCCGAGATCTGCACCGAAACCGGCTTCCGTGACGACAATGTCAGCCAATTTCAGCGCGTATTTCGTCGCCATGACAGAGTTGCAACCGTGAGCAATGTTAGCAAAAGGTCCACCGTGAATCAAAGCCGGCGTGCCCTCCAAAGTCTGTACGAGGTTTGGTTTAATCGCGTCTTTAAGTAGCAACGCGAGCGATCCGGTAACTTTTAAATCGTTCGCCGTAACAATTTCACCGTCGACAGTGTAAGCCACGATAATTTTTCCGAGCCGCTCCTTTAGGTCGGCAAAATCATTCGCCAAACAAAGAATCGCCATCATCTCGGAAGCCACAGTTATATCAAAACCGGTTTCACGCGGGACACCGTTTGCCTTGCCGCCCAAACCGACAACGATATTTCTTAAGGCGCGGTCGTTCAGGTCGAGAACTCTTTTCCATACCACGCGCCGCACGTCGATTTTTAATTCGTTGCCCTGCTGAAGATGATTATCCAGAACCGCAGCAAGAAGATTATGCGCCGTGGTTATCGCGTGGAAATCGCCGGTGAAATGCAAATTAATATCTTCCATCGGCACGACTTGCGAATAACCGCCGCCCGCCGCGCCGCCTTTTATGCCAAAGCACGGACCGAGACTAGGTTCACGCAAAGCCACGCAAGTTTTTTTGCCGAGCCGAGTAAATGCGTCCGCCAAACCGATTGAGGTCGTGGTCTTGCCTTCGCCGGCAGGAGTTGGAGTTATCGCCGTGACTAAAATTAATTTTCCGTCGGGATTTTTTTCTACACGCCGCCACACGTCGCGGGAAATTTTCGCCTTGAACTTGCCGTAAAATTCTAAATCGTCTTCCGTCAAGCCGAGCTTTTGCGCCGCCACCGTAATCTTCTCAACTTTTGTACCCTGTGCAATTTCAACGTCGCTTAACATTTTATCGCCCTCCTAATTGCTAAAAGTTCTGTGGTTAAATTTTTTTTGAGTTTGTCTTCCACTTCGTCCAAAGTTTTCGCGTCGAAAGTGTAAATCACGTGCGCCGCGCCGTTAATTTTAACTTCTCCGCTAAATTCGTCGGTGTAAACGTTGTAATATAGAACAAAATCACTGTTTGCCGCGAAGTCCGCATAATTTATGACGATGAATGAACCGTTTGTGACTTCGATAGGCGCGGCAGGTTTTATAAAAAGTTCAAAGCCCTCAAGCGTGACGGGCAATTCTGCGCCAAAAGTCCACGTGTCGATTTTTTTTTCACGCAGAAAACGATTTACCTTGCCGCGAAAATTTCCGAGATTTTTTATCACGCCGTCAAGTTGAGCGTCAATTATCGCTTGAAAATGTGCAAAGTCTTCCGTAAAAAAATCTGTCAAACAAAATTCTGACAGACCTATTTTTTGGCGAACTTTAAATTCCATTGTCTCTTTATGAAAATAAGCCGTCAACGAGCAGTGCGCCACGGCGTTTTCGTAAATAAAAAAAATAAATTTATCTTCGAGCGGTGCGAAAATTTTTTTCAGCATGAAGCCGTTGATTTTTTCCGGCAAATTTTCTGCAAAATGAAGTTCGGTTGCCTGCGCAGCGATTTTATTTAACATAAGAGGCATTCCTCCTTTTCTTGCTCAATAAAAATATCACATAGAATGAGCAAAGTAAATGCATTTTTAAATCTCTGCTTGAAAAAAATCTGCACGTGGCAGGAAAATTTTTTTAGGGAAAATTTATCTGTGCACTAAAATATTACTACTCCTTACGCATTAGAAAGAGTTTGTATTGCAAAAAGCTTTTATATCTGTTATAAATAAAAAAATTTTGATAGCAATGATTAATATTTATGGAGTACGTAGCTTGAACAGAAGAAATTTTTTAAAATTCGCGGCTGTCGGCGTAGCAACTTTGTTTACTGGTTGTAAATCATCGCTAAATCCTGCCGAAAAAATTTTGGAGATAAAATTTCTCCGTCAAATTGTCACGCGTGACCTTTCCACGGCGCGTTGTATTATGTGGCAAAGTGATGAGCCGCTTAAAAATCCTGCTGTCGAAGTTAGTTTGGCAAACGGCGAAGAAATAACTACTTTTCCCGCACAAGAATCCTCTTTTACTGACGACGCAGAAAAAAATTTTCAATACACCGCGCAGATAGAAAATCTTTCGCCAAATAAACTTTATGAATATCGAGTTGTGGACGGTGACGCGGCTACTAATTGGTACGAGTTGAAACGCTCTTTCAAATACAAAAAATCCACGGCGATTATTTTTCCAGATTCGCAATGCGCCGGCAAATACGATACCTGGGGCGGTGTGGCTTGCGGTGCCTTTGAACGCAACCCGACCGCAAATTTTTTTGTTAATGTCGGCGATTTAGTTGATAACGGCGAAGATCGGGCGCAATGGGAAAATTGGTTAGCGCGAATTGAACGTTATTTGCCGCTTATCCCGTTCGCGCCGGTTTTGGGTAATCACGAAACTTACACGCGGGAGTGGACTTTTCGCCCTCCCGTTTCTTTTTTGAATTATTTTGCTACGCCGGATAACGGGTTAAAAAATTTTTCGCGCAGATTTTATTCTTTTGACTGTGGAGCGGCGCATTTTGTCGTTTTGGACAGCCAGTGGGACGAATTAGAACATTTCGCGCCAAATCTCATCGAAACGCAAAAAAATTGGCTCCGCGAAGATTTAAACGCAACTGATAAACGTTGGAAAATTGTTTTTATTCATAAAGACGTTTTGCAGTATCGAATTAACGGAAAACCTAATCGAGAAGAAGGTTTTTCGGACGTTGGCAAAATTTTTATGCCGGAATTTGAAAATTTAGGCGTGGATGTGGTTTTTTCCGCGCATTTGCACACTTATCGCAACCGCGGGCGCATAAAAAATTTTCAGCACGATGAAACTGGACCTTTATACATTTTAACCGGTGTCAGCGGAAATGTTCGTTACGGCGGGCTTTGGATTGACCACAAATTAGATAAGTTCGTCGCTCCTCAACCGGAAACGAACAATTATTTGACTATTGAGGTCGAAGATAAGACTTTAATCGTAAAATGTTTTTTAGCGAACGGCAGATTAATTGACGAAACAACTTTAAATAAAATTTGATTGGATAAGATTTTTTATCTGGAAAAAATGTTTATTTTTAGCGGTGTGTTTAGTGGTTACGGGTTGCGGCACGGAGCCGGAAGTCAAGCCGCTAATCATGGAATATTTTCTGTTCGAGATAGTCAAAGAAAATTTTGTGGTAGTGGTGCGTGAAGAAAACGGGCAAATCGTGGCGTTCGGAATGTTTTTAGGCAAAGGACAAACGTTGCCATTTTTACCGGATGTGTCAACATATCGTGTCGAACCGTATGATGGGCGGCTAGAAAATTAATCAAGTCGCGTGACAGCGACAATTTCGCCGGTGTAATCTTCGACCCAATCGTTAAATTTTTGTGGGAAGACGAGCAGATTTTTTCCGTCGGATTCGACGCGAACAAAGCCGTTAAAAGCGGTGCATAGAATATTTTCAGTGGGGATAAAATTTTCACGGAAGGTAGCAAGTGGTGCTTTATGCGGGTGCCCGTGG
>Ga0310697_10005652_pt1 | contig 12030 bp, 10 predicted proteins | sample 172DNAGHGlowgp2_FD_203883 | JGI IMG/M metagenome (GOLD analysis project Ga0310697, IMG submission 203883) | Sheep rumen microbial communities from Palmerston North, Manawatu-Wanganui, New Zealand - 1728 DNA GHGlow gp2 (v2) (version 2) | ecosystem: Host-associated > Mammals > Digestive system >... | reverse complement strand
ACCTGTATCTTCTCAATCGTGTTCAACTGGCAGCCGGGCACCTGTTCGCCGTCGCGGAGCGTTGTGTCGAAAATAAACAATCTGTCACTCATGTTTCTTTGTCTTTATTATATGATTTGACTTATTATTCCAAGAAAAAACCTTTCGCACCCGGAAGTGAGAAAGGCTCTGTTTTCATTTTCAATTATCAATTATCAATTGTCAACCATCTACACACCTCAATCACTTCCGCCTGCCCCATGCAGTCGAATAATAATCAGGCCATTAAGTAGATTCAGATTCTTCATTTTTGCTTACTTAGTTAATTTCGGCTACAAAATTAATCATTTCTTTCGGAACAAACAAACAATTCGTAACTTTTTTGCCGAAAAAACCGTTTATCTATCATCTGCCAGCATCATAAAAGAAGCGTGGCTCTTACGATAATTAGCCGTAAGAGCCACGCTATCATTCATGCGAGCGCCTATTCTTCAACAGGCACCAGTTTGATAATCATGACGATACTCTCGGTAGAGCCCCTGGTTATCACATACTGCGTACCTGCAGAAACGGCAATGGGCTGCATCTCATAATATGCGCCTTCGGTATTTTCTGTACCGCCGACCGTTGTTACCACATCATTGATCTTCACATCACGGCCACTCTTCGTCGTTGCCAGCACAATAATCATGTTGTAATTCTTCTGAGGCGTAAAGGTGATGGAACCTTTAGAATCCATCTTCTGACCTTTTTTATAATAGGTGCCCTCATAGGTAATCTTACCATCGCCATAGTTACTGGCTGCAGTAAACATGCTATTTGAGGGGCTTCCATCGAAGGAACAGAAAATAGCACCGTCCTGTGGCTGCGGGTCGTCACCACCAGGGCCTGGCTCGTCGCCACCACCAGGCTGCTCGCTCTCCTCGCCAAAGAAGCCCACAAGCGTAGACTTATAGTTGTCAAGCAGATTTCCTAGCGTAGCATCATAGGCCGAGTCGTCGTCGTCAAGACCAACGTTGTCATTGAAGGTGTAACTGAAGTCGCCGTGGTTCATACGACCGGCACCATAATAGCCTTTAACTATTTCAGGCACATCATCAGCAGCATCGGGCGTATAGTCATACATCAGCGAGGCATTGGTGTCGAAGTTGTTATAAGTGGTACCGCCTACGAGTGTCTGCTCGGTAGCGGGAACCTGCTCGTCGCGTGAGATAGTCTCGTAGGCGTCGTAGCCCTTCGTCGAGGGATTGTTCTGCGTGTAGTAACTGAAGTGTGCTGCTGTACGGTCGAAGTAGTTGCCATAGGCCTTGATCATGCCGCCGTTCTCTCCGCTGAAGGTGCCGCTGCCCAAGCCGTCGGTGCCCTGCAGGGACGAGAGAATGGGCTTCTTGGTCTTCAGGAAGTAGTTGTTCTCCACGAACACGCTGGCTCCGGTGGTGGCGCCAACACCATACTTGGCGACATTGTCGAAGTAGTTGTTCCATACGTGGACGCTCATGGTGCGCACACGTGGATGGCGCGAGTCGGAATGGTCGAACCAGTTGTGGTCGTAACTGATGTAGTTGGGTCCGCTCTCGCTCTTCATACCGAACATATTGGTCTTGCCGGTATCCCAGAAGCGGTTGTAACTGACGGTAACATACTTCGAGTCACTCTTCACGTCACACGAGCCGTCGCCCTTGGCATGGTCGCCGCCACCATTAGGACCGTAGAAAAAGTCATTATGGTGAACCCAGATGTTGCTGTTGTCGGTGTCGAGGCTGATGCCGTCATCCAGACAGCGCATGATACCGATATTGCGGAACTCTACGCTCTTGGAGTTGCGAACCAGGAAGCCAAAGCCCTTGATGGTGGCATCGTCACCAATACCCTCGAAAGTGAGGTTCAGTTCTGAGTCGGCCTTGCGACCCTTTACCTGAATACCTTCTTCCTTGCTGCCCACGGCATCAAGATCATCCTTGGTCACCAGTCCGATAAAGCGGAAGGCAATAGGCGTGGTGTCGAAGCCCTTCTCGTATCCGGTGATAATGGCTTGCAGACCTACGCACTCCGTGGTACCACCCTTGGAATCGGTCACGACGGTGGTCTTAATAGTTTTCGCAGTATTCTTTGTTACATAGATAACCTTGGCACCTGCTTTCAGCGTACCGTCACTCTTGTATGCGCCGGGCTCATAGCCTCCCATAAAGGCAAAGCCCTGACGCGAATAGTTCTTGACCGTCAGATTGTTGGCCGTGGCAGAAGCCGCAGCGACCTCAACATCATCGACGACAGGCACCACTTTCAATTCATAGTCGCCTGCCTTCAGGCCCACCACATCGGCACGGCCATACGTGCCATAGTTGCGCACCAACTGGTCGTCAATCTTAGTAAAGTCGGCATACTGTCCACCTTTTACATACACATGATAAGCAGTAGCACCCTCAAAGAAGTCAAACTTCACATAGGCCGACTCAAGCCAGCCCTTTGCTTCTGTAATCTGTAGGGGAGTGGTATTGGTCAACTTCTTCAGAAAAGCCAAAGCCGAGACTGTGTTGTTATAGATATCAGAAGCATCACCCACCTTGACAGTCATCTTACCTGTGGTCTGGTCAAGTTCAATGGCCGACACATCGGCGGTGTTATAGTAGTTGGTATTGCCAGAAGTTAATGACACTTTGGCCTGATTGACATTAAGATCGCGTGCAACAGTATGGTTCACCACATCCTGTGCATGAATGCCCAACGCAGAAAACAGGGCAATCATCGAGAAAAATCCTTTTTTCATCATCGTCTGTTTTTAGCGTTTTACGAATTTAACAACTTGATTACCGGCCTTCAGCATATAGACACCGCCTGGGAGCGAATGCGCCTGAAGAATGGCACGAGCATGGTCTGCACGTGCAGTCAGCATCTTCTTGCCCTCAGCATTGTAGATCACAACCTGTGTGTCGGGCTCAAGGCCGTCAATGTCGAGATTGTCTTCCACAACACTCTTCATGCTGTAGATTGCAGTTGAAGCATCAATGCTGAAAGTCAGGACCACCGAACCCATGTCGGCCGTCTGCGTGGTGGCATCGCTAAAGGTAAGCACCACATTGTCACCATCGAAGGTTATTCGCGCAACCACCTTCGAAACCGTTTCACCGTTAATGGTCAGCGTCTGCTTGGATTCGGCCAAAGCCGTAGCGCCAACGCCCATTAAGGCAACGATGAGTAAAGTTAAGATTTTTTTCATTTGTATTAATATATTAGTTAGTAATTATTATTATCTTATCGCGAGGCATGGAAGCCTTCCAGATTCTCATACTTGCGCATCATCATCCTATTGTACACATTGCGCAGCCACCAGGGATGGGCCAGCGTAAATGCCAGTCCGATGGCCGACATGATAAGATAGGCTGTGGTTTCATCGAACAGGAAGAGCAGGACGATGACAAGCGCCATGGGCAGAAACATGGCTATCAATTCTATCACCAATTGCATACCGTTCTCTATTGAGTTCTTGCCTGTGATCTTCTGGTTCAAAGGAAGCGTCTGTTTGTTGTACACCGCCAACTGAAACAGCACACAATAGAGCAGGCCGCTGCTTACCAGCATATAGGCAATCATCATCAGGATTGAGAACTTGCCGGCAATAACCGCTGGCAGCATGAGCACAAGCGGCACCAAAAGAATGGCTACATGAAAATAGTATTTGGCCTTGAGCAGCGACAGGATGTTCTCACGATGCGTGAGCAGCAAGTCTATATAGTTGCCCTCGGGCCCCATTATCTTGATCAACGTCGTGATGCCATAGATGCCAAAGCAATAGAAGCACCAGAAACTCAGCATCAGGCGACCGTTATAGATATCCGTATAGGCAATAAGAAGCGTGAGCATTACAATCAGCCCGAGGCTCATCATCACGCGGGCCCGTATGGCCTTGTTTCGCATAATTGACTTCACCTCTAATTTCAGGTACTCGCCAGTCTGACCATAGCGTTCCAGAAATGTCAACTGCGACACATGCTTCATGGCTCCGCCGCCCTTTTCCTCCTTACCTATTTCCTCAGCAACGAAGCGCATCTGCATCCAGCGGTTCAACATCAGCATCAGCACCAGCAAGGCGATGCACACCACAGGAAACCACCATGTCTCACACACATCGAAAATCAGTTCCATCTGCTTGTCAAACATATCCTCGCCGACAATCAGCGTCAGCCAGAACAAGCCATAGACCACGATGGGCACCACCCACCAAAGCAACGAACGGTTGACCAGCGTCCTGACCATGAGATAGAACAGGCTGTTGAGCATGACCAGAGCCATGCCACTCAGCACGACGCCCAGAACCTCAAGCAGAGAGAAACCGCCGCAAAAGATAATCAAGGCATAGGGCAGAAACATGGCCAGCCATGTCCAGTTATAGCCTGCCAGCAACGAATTGAACAAGAAGGTCTCAATGACCGAACTACGCGGTATGGGCTGAAGCAAATAGGGCTTCACCATCATCGACGGCGTTTGCTGTACCATGAAGCGCAAGCCAAAGTCTATGACCATCCATAGCGGCATGAACGCCAACAACACAGCGGGCTCACGACTGCTATTGGCTATCATGGCAAACATCACGCCAATAAAGATCAGATAGATAACCATCACGCCAGCACCCAGCACCAACATGACACGTGCTATCACGCTCTGCTCGAATGCGGGACTGCGGCGTAGTGCCAGACTGTTCTGGCGGCGCAGCATCAGAAACAGGCCAAGACGGTTCATCAGCGCAAATCAATTACTTCTGCCGTAGGGAAGTCTTGTGAGTTGAATCGGAACTCCGCATCAGGCAAAGTGGCCGTCTTCAGATTCTTGATGACAAATGTGGTCCACTTCTGGTTTTGCCTGAGTTTCACTTCCGTGGGGTGATAGGTTGCCTTGTCTACGGTGATAAACATTTCCTGCACCTTGCGCGACGGGTCGGTAGAGGTGAGATGCACATTGAATGCCGAAGCCGACTTCGTCATGGTATACTTGAAGTTCTTCTTGTACATCGTGATGAAATTGTAGGGATTCATCACCTGCAACTGCGTCTCTGAAGGCGTCGTCACGTTCACTTCATTATTTCTCGACATATAGGTCCACAGCGTAGTGCCGTCGAACCACATCGTGGCCACAGAGGTGGACGCATGAAACATCCGGCCTTTGACGGCAATCTGACCACTGGCATCGCCATACTGGGCGCTATTCATCGTGAAGTCGGCCTGCACGCCGTTTCTGTTACTCACCGTCTGGGCACACTTGTCCAGCACCTGCTTTGCAGTCTGGGCCTTCAAGGTCCCTCCGCAGAGCATGGCGGTGAATAATGAAATAACAAAAATCAATCTGTTCATATCTGTTCATCTTAATGAATTCAACAAATTCTCAAGAGTTACCTCATCCTGAATCAGCACATCGCGAGGCTTGGAGCCATGAGCGGCCCCCACGATCCCAGCCTTCTCCAACTGGTCCATCAGTCGGCCGGCACGGTTATAGCCTATACTGAACTTGCGCTGAATAAGACTGGTAGACCCCTGCTGGGTGCTGACAATCAGTCGTGCCGCATCATCGAACATGGGGTCCAGATGAGTCAAGTCTGCATCATTGCTGCTACCCATATCGTCGCCCTCGCCCACAGGAGGCTCTGGCAGTTCATAAGGCTCCACATAGCCCTGCTGTGCCGCAATAAACTTATTGATGTCGTCAACCTCTGGCGTATCGACAAAGGCACATTGCACACGCACCGGATCGTTGCCCTGCAAATAGAGCATATCGCCGCGGCCAATGAGTTGCTGGGCACCCATACGGTCGAGAATGGTCTTCGAGTCGATGCCCTGACTCACCTTGAAGGCGATACGTGCCGGGAAGTTGGCCTTGATGGTACCCGTGATGATATTGGTGGTAGGACGCTGGGTGGCAATAATCATGTGTATGCCCACGGCACGTGCCTTCTGTGCGATACGTGCAATAGGCAGTTCTATCTCCTTGCCAGCCGTCATAATCAGGTCGCCATACTCATCGATCACCACCACGATATACGGCATAAAGCGATGTCCCTTCTCAGGATTCAACTTGCGGGCAATAAACTTGCGGTTGTAGTCCTTGATGTTGCGCTCACCAGCAGCCATCAGCAGTTCGTAGCGGGCATCCATCTCCACGCAGAGGCTCTGAAGCGTGCGAATCACCTTGGTGGTATCAGTAATGATAGGATCGGCATTGTCGTCAGGAACCTTGGCCAGGAAGTGTTTGTCTATACAGCGATAGATGCTGAACTCCACCATCTTCGGGTCTACCAGCACAATCTTCAGTTCTGCCGGATGCTTCTTATATAATAAAGAGGTAAGAATAGCATTCAGACCTACCGACTTACCTTGACCCGTGGCACCGGCCACCAGCAGGTGTGGAGCCTTGGCCAGGTCGAACATGAACACCTCGTTGGTAATGGTCTTACCCATAGCACAGGGCAGATCCATGGTGCTGTCCTGAAATTTCTTTGAGTCAAGCACGCTGCGCATCGACACCATGTTCTTCTTGGCGTTAGGCACCTCGATGCCGATGGTGCCACGACCAGGAATAGGCGCAATAATACGGATACCCTCTGCCGCCAGGCTCAAGGCGATATCATCCTCCAGATTGCGAATCTTGGCAATACGCACACCCTGTGCCGGCGTTATCTCATAAAGTGTGATGGTGGGACCCACCGTAGCCTTGATGCTGCTTATCTCTACGCCAAAGGTGCGGAGCACTTCCACAATACGGTTCTTATTGGCATTCTGTTCGGCCATGTCAATATACGGCTTACCATCGTCGGCATAGGTCTTCAGCAGGTCGAGCGTGGGATAGCGGTAGTTCTCCAGGTCGCGCTTGGGGTCGTAGGGCTCCATGTTCTCATACGCGTTGTCCACCAGTTCCGAGCCGTCGGCCTTCTCCTCAGCCTCGGCCACCTCAACCACCATCTTATCAACATCGCTGCCGTCAGCCGCCTCAGCCACCTCATCGGCTTTGTCTGCTGTCACCTTCACGGGCTTGTCGGTCTCCGTGTCAAACTCCACCACTTGAATGTCAGGGTTGTCAAACACCCTGGGCTGCTCGTCGGTCTTAATCAGGTTCTCATACGACAAGGCGTCCTCCCCGCCTTCGCTACTGTTCACGGTAAACGTGACACGGTGGAACAACGGCATCGGGTTCAGCACCCTGCGGATGAAGCGATAGGTCTCGGCACTAATGAAACTCAGGAACGTGATGGCCACGATGGCCAGCAGCGCCACCAGTCCAGGCAAGCCCACATACTGCTTGATAAACATGCAGGCATTATGTCCCTGCCAGCCGCCTAAGTCAAAATGATAGGGGAACAAAGGCGTGACAAACTCCGACAGCACCATCGAGGCCCATATCATGATGAGCGCGATACACACAAACCACTTCAGCAGACGAGGCCGGTAGGCCTTCATCAGCACCAATGATATGAGAAACAAGAACAAAGGCACGCCGAAAGCCACCACACCGAAGCATCGGTTCATGAAGAAATAAGCCGTATGGGCTCCCAGACTGCCACAGGAGTTATTGAACTTCATATCCTCGTTGGCCAACTGCCCGTCGACAATGAGGCTCTCATCGCTGGCGCCCGTCGTAAAATACGACACAAACGACCACGTCATGCAGAAAGCCACCGCAAACAGCAGAATACCTAAAAAGAAGTGCAGGCGCTCGTTCTGAAACAAGTCTGCCACACGCTGTATTCCTAACGACTGGAGGAAGGTCGTATTCTGCTCTTTACTGCTCGTTCTTGCTTTTCTCCTATCTGATTTTTTTGCCATTTTGTCTGTCTACGTTAAAAACTCCTGCAAAATTAGCAGAAAAAACTGAGTTAACAGCATAAAATCACATTTTTTTTGTATTTTTGCACCTCTAAAACGATTTACCAATGCCCAAAATCATATACAACAAATACGACAAGTCGAAAATACCAGCATTGCCACAAGCAAAATTCCAGGGAAGAATCATCGTCATCCTTACTTCTGGCGAGACCGAAAAGGCGGTCAATTATTTGCTCACCAGAGACATCCTGGGATTCGACACCGAGACAAGGCCGTCGTTCACCAAGGGTCGGCAGCACAAAGTGTCACTCCTGCAGGTAGCCACCCCCGACACCTGCTTTCTCTTCAGGCTCAACCACACAGGGCTCACGCCAGCACTCATCAGACTGTTGGAAGACACGACGGTAAAGAAAGTGGGACTCTCGTGGCACGACGACCTGGCATCGCTCCATCGCATCGGCCAGTTCAACGCCGGCTGGTTCATCGACATACAAGAACATGTCAGGGAAATTGGCATCGAAGACCTGAGCCTGCAGAAACTCTACGCCAACCTGTTCAGCCAGAAGATAAGCAAGCGACAGCAACTCAGCAACTGGGAGGCCGACATCCTCTCCGACAAGCAGAAAGACTATGCCGCCACCGATGCCTGGGCCTGCATCCAGATCTATCAGGAACTCATGCGGCTGAAAGCCACCCATGACTATCAACTAATGCAAGAAGACAATCATCAAAATGAAACAAGTATATCTTAAGCGAGGAAAAGAAGAAAGCCTCATGCGCTTTCATCCGTGGATATTCTCAGGTGCCATCCATCATACAGACAAGGATATCAACGAGGGCGATGTGGTCAATGTGGTCGACGAGCAGGGCCACTTCATTGCCGTAGGCCACTACCAGCAGGGCTCCATTGCCGTGCGCGTGCTCACCTTCAGTCAAGTGGACATCGACCACCAATACTGGGTGTCGCGCCTGCAGTCGGCCTACGACATGCGAAAGCACATCGGCCTTGCCGGCAGCCCCAACACCAACGCCTTCAGACTCGTTCACGGCGAAGGCGACCACCTGCCCGGACTCATCATCGACATCTATGGCACCACAGCCGTCATGCAGGCCCACAGCATCGGCATGCACCTTGCCAGGAATGCCATTGCCCAGGCGTTGAAGGAAGTCACGACTAACGCCATCGACAGCATCTACTACAAAAGCGAGACCACCCTACCCTTCATGGAACCCGAAAACGGTTTTCTCCTCGGCAATAGCGACAACAATATTGCCATAGAAAACGGCTTGCGCTTCTATGTCGACTGGCTTCGCGGACAGAAGACCGGCTTCTTCGTAGACCAGCGCGAGAACCGCGCCCTGCTCGAGAAATATGCCCATAACAGGCGCGTGCTCAACATGTTCTGCTACACCGGCGGCTTCTCGTTCTATGCCATGCGCGGCGGGGCCGCATTGGTGCACTCCGTCGACAGTTCGGCCAAGGCCATCGAACTCACCAAGCGCAACGTGGAACTCAACTTCCCCGATGACCCGCGCCACCAGGCCTTCTGCGAAGATGCCTTCAAGTACCTGGAGCGCATTTCTCTAACCTCTCACCCTTCACCTCTCACCACTTACGACCTCATCATCCTCGACCCGCCGGCCTTTGCCAAGCATCGCGGCGCCCTGCACAACGCCCTGAAAGGCTACACCCGCCTCAACCAGAAAGCCTTCGAGAAGATAGCCCGGGGCGGCATCCTCTTCACCTTCTCCTGCTCGCAGGTCGTCACCAAAGACCACTTCCGCAACGCCGTCTTCACAGCAGCAGCACAGGCCCGCCGCAAGGTGCGCATCCTGCACCAACTGCACCAGCCTGCCGACCACCCCATCAACATCTATCACCCCGAAGGCGAGTATCTGAAAGGACTGGTGCTCTATGTTGAATAAGGTAAGCCACTATATCCAGAGCCAGCAACTGCTCGACCCTGCCGCCCTCTACCTGGTGGCCGTCAGCGGAGGTGCCGACAGCGTGTGCCTGCTGCTCATGCTCAAAAAACTGGGATATACCGTCGAGGCCGTTCATTGCAACTTCAACCTGCGGGGCAACGAGAGCCTGCGCGACGAGCAGTTCGTCAGCCAACTCTGCCAGACCAACAACATAGAACTGCACATAATTCACTTTGACACAGCAACTTACGCAAAACTTCATAAAGTAAGCATCGAGATGGCCGCACGTCAATTGCGCTACCGCTATTTCGAACAACTGCGCCGCGACATTGGAGCCCAGGGCATCTGCGTGGCACACCATCAAGACGACTCCGCCGAGACCATCCTCATGAACCTGGTGCGCGGCACGGGCCTGCGCGGCCTCACAGGCATCAAGCCACAGGTGGGCCACATCCTCCGCCCCCTGCTCTGTTGCAGCAGGAAAGAGATTGAGGCCTGGCTGCAGCAACAGGGGCAAGACTATGTCACCGACTCAACGAACCTGGAAGCCAACATCATCCGAAACCAACTGCGCCTCGATATCATCCCGCAACTGCAGACCCTCGTGCCGCAGGCCACCGCCAACATCCTCCGGTCGTCGCAACGCCTCAGCCAGACCCTGCGCATCTACGATGCCTATATCGAAGCCAAGAAAGCAGAACTCATCGAGGCCGACAGCATCAGCATCAGCCAACTGCTGCAGCAGACCTCGCCCGAGAGCATCCTCTTCGAGTGGCTCACGCCCATGGCCTTCACCCCCGCCACCATCGAGCGCATCTTCGCCACCCTTGCCCATCCGCAGGGTGGCCGCACATGGCAGTCGGCCACCCATCAGGTCATCATCCATCAGGGTCGTCTCATGGCCCAGCCCCTGCAGGCGCCCCTGCCCACCCTCGTCATTCCAGAGGCAGGCACCTATGTTTACCATCAAGACCAGAAAATAAAAGTGCAGACCCTCGAGGGCCCGCACATCGAGCAAGGCGTCATCAGCCTCGATGCCGCCCGTGTAGCCTTCCCCCTGACCGTGCGTCCCATTGCCCATGGCGACCGCTTCAGGCCCATAGGCATGAAAGGCACCAAACTGGTCAGCGACTACCTGGCCGACCGCCACCAGTCTCTCTTCCAGCGGCAGCGCACCCTTGCCCTGTGCAACGGCAGCGGCCACATCATCGCCCTCCTTGGCCATTGTCCTGACGATGCCTACAAGATTACCGCCCAGACCACCCAGACACTCCTCATTAAACTTCTAGAGGGTTAGAGGTTCGCCATTCATGGCTATTTATGTTCCTTTCGACCTTAATATTTATGAGCCATTTATGAAGATTTATCCTGTATAATTCATAGAGGTTTTCTCATCTCTGATTTGTAGCTGTTTATCTTATGGCATTAGCCTCACGCGACAGGATTGTGCCGGATTACGATGTGTTATGCTAAGTTTTTTTGAATTCCGCATAGCGTTTCAGCTTCATTTTCTGCATGGTTTATGGCATATGGGCACAAAGGCTTCCGTCCTTGCTTGAGGACATTTCCTTTTTCCATGATTGTATTGCTGCGGTCCGGTTATGCAGCCATTCTTGTGAGTGCCTTCTCCAGTTCTTCCCGATGCCTGTGGTGAGGCGAGAAACTGATTTTGATGTATGTTTTCTTTTCCACTATATGTACTGCGCTGAGCATGATACGCTTGATGATGGAGTCCATGCTGAATCGCTCCACCTCAGTACCCTTGAACACTGTGTGCTTCATCCTGTGTGCAAGGACAAAGGCTGCCCCATAGAGGAACAGGCGGAAGTAGTTGGCACGGTATAAGTTGCACGACATGCGGTCTGCCTTGAAATACTTCAGGTCTTTTATCCACAGCTCCATCTCACCACGTCCGCAGTAGCGCTTGTAGATGGTCTTTGCCGAATTGTTCCTGTTCTTGGTCACGACAAACCGGACAGAGAGTCTTGCATGTTGCCGATCAGCACAAGACCACCATTGGAAGAGATGTCCGGAGAGTCGAAATCTACACGGATTTTCTTGTCAGAAACCATCTCGGGAAGAGAAAAAAGCATTTTCTCTTGGTGGATTGAAGATTTTGAAATACCTTTGCAAATAAAATTTGCGAGGACGGGCTGCACCTCAGCATAGAGCAAGCTCTCTGCATTCGGTTTCTTAAGGCCCTTCGGGAATAAGCGACCAAAGGTCGAGCGGCACCGTCCTTGCCACCCAGATTTAATATGTTTTGTGATATGATAAACCAGATTATGAAGAGGATCATGATTTCAATGATGCTGGC
>Ga0310697_10005650_pt1 | contig 12038 bp, 9 predicted proteins | sample 172DNAGHGlowgp2_FD_203883 | JGI IMG/M metagenome (GOLD analysis project Ga0310697, IMG submission 203883) | Sheep rumen microbial communities from Palmerston North, Manawatu-Wanganui, New Zealand - 1728 DNA GHGlow gp2 (v2) (version 2) | ecosystem: Host-associated > Mammals > Digestive system >... | reverse complement strand
TGCCGAGTGAATCTGCCATGAACTCCTTGATGTTCATCACCGAAGATGATATTTTCTACTAAACTAGTGGCGAGCCTTGCGCACTTTGGGTTTCCCCAATTCGCCACTGTTGGCCTTCGGCCTTCCTCCTTCTTACAAGGCAAAGCTCAAACCAGTTTGGCTTTGCGCTTGCTTCGTGCTTCGGTTCCCACGCGGCATCTCTTTTCCTGTGCCGTAATCCTGCCACAAGACATATTCGAGGAAAGCCTGTGACAGATGTACCTCCGACACCTTGCCGTCTGTCGTAGCGCGAACTCCGACAGGAGAGCGCAGCAGCTGGCCCGTGTCAATCACCCCAAGGAGTGTAATCTGTTCCTGCCAGATTTTAATCATCGTGTCATTGAACGCAGCCACGTACTTGGCACGCTCCTCGATGGCCTGTTGTTCTGTAAGCTGTTTCTCCATAGAAATAGATTAGCAGGAAATACCCATGTCGGTGTTCCATTCCTCGGTATTGAAGTGCAAGTCCGTATAGACATCCGTAGCCACTTGGAAGTAGGCGCATGCACATCCTGAGAAGAAGTATTGCGGAATCTCATTGAAAGAGATACGCGGGTCAAGGTAGATGTGTTCACATTCTACCCGTACCTTCTCCTGGATGAGCACCGACATGAATTGCCGGAAAAGCTCCCGCATTGTGTCCATGCATTTCTGACGAGTTGTCATGTTATCAAGAGCATGACAAATACAGATGAAGATAGTTTTCATCCTTCGGGTATGCGGCGTATTATTCAGCTCCGTATATCTTTGGGTAATGTCCGACATAGCCACGAAAGTACCCGCCATTATCTCGATATAGTGTCAGCGATTTTATCGACGTTCATGCTTCGGGCACTAGCGTCGAAGATGTCTTTGTGGAGTCCGCCTTGCTTGTAAATGTCGTCAGGGGTGCCTGATTGCACTATAGGGCCATGCTCGAGAACGTAGATTTGGTCGGCGTCAATGATTTGTCCGATGTTGTGGAAAATGATAATGACGGTTCTTCCCTGCTTGATGGCGTCGATGCTGGTTTTTTATCCGTTCTGTGACAATTGCATCGAGGCTTGCTATTGGCTCATCTTTGTAGCATCGTTGGGAGTATTCTCTGTTGTTGCCATATTGTCTTGTTCAATTAGGCACGTGATGTTAACGAATTTGGCACGTTGTGTTTGTCAACTCACCACGTCATGTTTGTCAACTCACCACGTTGTGTTTGTGTTTACTCCTTGTTGTATCTAATGGCGAGCATTGTGAGGTCGTCACTTTGTTCTGCGTCGCCCACATGTTTGTGCAGGGCTTCCGTCTGTATAGCAATGATGGTTTCTGGGTCTTTTCCGTTGTTGTCGTGCAATATTTGCTGTGCCGTCTTTATCATACGTTCTTTTCCGTATCCGACATGGGCATTGTTCTCAGCCTCCGTTAGTCCGTCTGTATAGAGGAAGATAGTTGTACCCGGGTAGATAAGTGTTGTATTACCTTCGTAATTCCAATTCGCCATCAGCCCGACAGGAATGTTATTGTTGGTAGGTAGAAGTCCGGTGCCTTTACCGATAAGCAGCGGTTCTTCGTGTCCGGCATTGCAAAAGTGGAGCTCTCCAGTTTTCAAGTCGAGCACTCCAACAAAGAGTGTGACAAACATATCCGATTCGTTCATCTCTGTCATTGCTTCGTTCATTGTAGAGACGATTGCTTCGGGTAAGTCTTCATGAGCAGAAACAGAGCGGAAGAGGCTCCTTGTAACAGCCATCACGAGCGAAGCTGGAACGCCTTTGCCTGAAACGTCGCCAATACAGAAGAAGAGTTTTTCGCCGCGAATATGGTAGTCATATAGGTCGCCTCCCACCTCTTTTGCAGGAACGAGTGTGGCGAAGATATCTACGTCATTACGTTCGGGATAGGGTGGGAAAGTCTTTGGCAACATGCTCTCCTGAATGTCTCGAGCTATGCGTAGTTCACTTCCTATGCGCTCTTTCTCTGCATTTGCTCTTTGCAAAGAGCGGTCACTTCGAGCTGTACGGTAAATGATGTAACCCAGTAGGGCAAGTCCTGCCAACATGAGCAGCGTCAGATACAAGCCTCTTTTCCATAGGTCCGCGTAAACCTCTTCTCTATTGCAAACGACGGACATTGACCACCCCGCCTCGCCATCAATAGGAGCATAAAAGACGCTGACTTTTTCTCCATCAATGCCGGTGATGTCTTGGTGTCCACTTTGCCCGCTCATCTGTTGCTGGTTGATGTATCGTGTGGTTGTGTCAACAGCATCTTCAGTAACTTCTTGAATCGTGCTACGCATGATAAGGTTTTCGTCTGGACAAACCATCACCAAACCTGTACGCGAGATGACTACATTGTAGCTCGACGGATAAATGTGGCTGGCGTTGATGACACTTGAAAGCCAATTCAGCGAGACGTCAGCTCCAAACAGAGCCACTGTTTCTCCCTTACTGTTGCAGACGGGAATTGTGTATGTGCAGAGCATCATCTTCGCTCCTGCATTGTCGTAATATGGCTCGCTCCACACGCCTCGACCCGCTTTGAGACCGCTTAGATAGAATTCTGCTTCAAGATAGTTATGCGATTTACTACCTATCTGTGCCTCCTCGATGGAACCGTCTTGGCGTTGTGCCACGTATGGCTCGAACCAATGTCCTTTCTGCGGATAGTAGTCGGCCTTGAACATCAGTCCTGCTCCCACTATAGTCGGGTTTTGCTCCACCATCCTGCGAAGTACGGAATAGAGCGAGTCGGGCTCATCAATGTTTCGTTCTGCAGCCCAAACAGTGTTGCTGATAGCTGTCTCTACAGCTACCATTACCTTTTGAATTTCAAGGTTCTTTACGCGCAACTCTGTCTCAGCTTTATGCTCAACCTCTTCGCGAATGCCCTTGTGGGCAAAGATGTATTCCACGAGGAAGATGATCTCCAGCAGAACCGCAACAGTTACAATAATGACAACGCCCGATTTGTTCTTCATTTTCTCATCGTTTTACATACTTCCATGATGTAGTCGTAACGCTTCGCCACGCGCTCTTCGAAAACGGCTTTACACTCTTCTATTATCGCTTCAGGGAAGGAATCGGAAAGCGATAACCAGCTGAAGTTCCTGATGCATGATATGACATCAATCTGTGCCATAACTTCTTCCATGTTCCATTCTCCGTTTCCCCCTTCAAAATAATACGCCATTGCTTTATGGAAGAGCTGTCGCCCCAGTTCTCGTGGCATACCGATAGTTTTCTCGTAATCACCAATGAGACTTACCATTGCGGAGTATGCGTGCCCCAAGTCGAGTATTGGATGTCCGTAACTGATTTCGCCCATATCGATGAGCATCAATTCGCCGTCTTGCACCATGATGTTCTTCGATTGCATATCAAGATGAAGCAGTCGGTTTCCTTCGGGAATGTGGTTCAATATGCCAAGCATCATGTCAATATTTTTCTCTGGGAAATAGTGGCGAATCTGTTCAATCTGCTGGCGTTCGTGTTCCAGCGCAGACGGCACATTACCTCCTTCTGGCACCTCAATCTCGTGCATTTGCTTAAAGAGGTCAGCATATTTCCTTGCATATTTGTCAAGTTTGTCGGGGTGCTGCTTCAAGTAAGTGCTCAGCGTATTGGTTTTCAGCAACTCGTAAACCAAGCCGAAGCACTCTGTCTCGCCTTCTGTTTGTGGCTCTACCTTTACTACGTCAAATGATATTGCAGTCGGCATTCCCAATACGAATGCTTCCTTCGAGAGTGTTATTTCACGACGCACCTCTTCCATTGTCGTGCCTTTGCGAAATACCTTTATTATCGTGTCGCCATCCAACCTGTAAACCTTTCCCACGCCACCAATGCCGATGAGCCTACAGCCATCAATACTTAAGATACGCATGGCTCGTTCAACCTTCATAATCTTGGTGAAGCCAGTGGTTTCGAGCACTTCATAGACTTGTGGCTGGACGTCAGTCACACAGAAGTTCTTGTGACGCTTCGCCAAAGAAAGCAGGATGCGCAGGCCAGAACTTGAGATGTACTCAAGCCGGGAAGCATCGATCGTCAGTACGTCGATAACTCCTGCCTTGTCCAGTTCACGGTTAATCTTGGCATTTGCCTCAGCTGAAGTTGCAGTATCCAAGTGTCCTGCAAAAGAGACAATCACCTCGCTTCCGTTGCTATGAATGCTTGTAGTCATTTTATTTTCTTCTTTACGATAGCAATGAGTCGGTCAAGGTTTTCTTGACTGTTGGCTGCAAGTATTCCCGATGGCTTTGTGTGGTCGAGCGGATTGCCTTCAAGGTCGCATAGAACGCCTCCTGCTTCCTCTAGGATAAGAGAAGCTGCGGCAAAGTCCCATGGCGAAAGAATGTACTCAAAAAAGAGTTCGCACACGCCTTTTGCCAGATAACATAGCTCCGAAGCAGCTGAACCGAAGCGGCGAATGTCGTTACATTGCATAAAGACGTCGTAAATCACTTCTGAGCTGATACGAGCATACTCTTTATGATAGAGTGAAAGCGCCGTAAACATGATGCATTCCGAGAAAGGTCGTTCCGAAACATGAAGCTGCTTGGATGTGCCTCCCCTTGCCTCCTTTACGGGGAGATGAGGATGATGCAGGAAAGCACCCTTGCCACGTTCAGCCGTAAAAAGCTCGTCGGTTCGAGGCAGATATATTACAGCCAATTCCATATTGGTATATTGTCTCAGTCCAACACAGATGCCGCATTCACGAATGCCTCGAGCATAATTGGCAGTACCATCGATTGGGTCGATAATCCAAACATATTCGTGGGAAAGGTCATGAGCATCTTCTTCCTCGCAGAGAAAGCCCGAGTCGGGTAGGAGTGTGCTGAGACGATTCCGTAGGAACTCCTGGACTGCAATATCAGAGGAAGTGACGATGTTGCTGATGCCGTCTTTCTCCGTAATCTTAAAATCGTCTGTAAGCATCAGGCTCGATGCCTCGATAACGATGTCGATAAGAGTTTTAAGCATTATCAATTATTTTATAATTCATTGCTTATTTCTTATGCAAAAATAAGAATAATAACACCAAATACAAAGAAAAAGTAAGTAAAATTAAGTAATTTGCAACAAAATCGTACCTGAACGTACCAGTTGTTAGTTTTATTTATATATCTTTGCTGCATGAAAGGAACGATATTCAGCATTGAAGAGTTTGCTATTAACGACGGGCCTGGCATTAGAACAACTGTCTTCTTGAAAGGTTGTCCGTTGCGATGCGAATGGTGTCATAATCCAGAAGGGCTAAGCCCAAAACCGCAACTCATGAAAAAGAAAGATGAGACGGTAATAAGCGCTACAGAGATTGAGGCGAAGGAATTGGCAGACAAACTCTTAAGATATGAAAGAATCTTCAAACTTAACAAGGGTGGTGTGACGTTTACTGGAGGCGAGCCATTGATGTAAGCAGACTTTCTCTTAGAAGTGCTTGGGTTGATACGTCCACAAATTCATTGTGCCATAGAAACAAGTGGCTATGCAAGCAAGTGGTATTTAGGAAAGTGCTTGTGATCAAATAGAAGAGCGAATGTTCAGGCGCCACGGATTGCGAATGGCTTCGATGCCAGGCATCCCCAATAAAGAAGCCATTGTCTTGCCCATCTGGCGGAAGTCGGTAGAGAGCGTTGTGATGCCTCCACAAAGTACTTCCTTAAGTGGCGTTTCGTTGTATGAAATAATACCAAAGTCCTTGCCTGGTGTGAGGTCTTGCTTGGCAGCCTGTTTGATGATGGTAACGAGGTCGCGGTCGTTTACTAGGATAAACACATCGCCTTCGTGAATGCGTCGATTCTCAATGCTGTTCAGGTACCTGCACTCGAAATCGAACTCCTGACAGAAACGTTTCAATCCATAAAAGCGCTCGTAGGGTTCCTTGGCTTCGTTCTGCACCATAATGAAACGTTTGTATTGCTTTAAATGCTCGATCCCAGATTTTAGGCCGTCGTATGTGTCTTGTTCAAAGTCTTGAGCCACAGCCGAGTACTTTCCGTAAAGCTCCTTATCATAATGGTCGAGAAGATAGACGCGACCGCCAAGAGAATTGAGCAGGTCTTCGGTTCCGAGAAACTTGCCGGTCATGACGATATAAGTCGTGTATTTCCCTTTTGCTTCTGTAAGCAGCTGGTCGAAGACGTCGCGATTGTAATTGTGAAACTGCAGGTTGACAGAATTACGGTTGTCAATGCTTTCTATGAAGGCGTTGAAGAGCTCCTCCTTAAACTCGTTAAGTTCGTTGAAGAGCAGGAAGATATTGTATTCCGACTGGAAGTTTGTGCTGTCCACAAAGTAGCCTTTCCCTTGTTTCGACTCGATGATGCCCCTCGATTTCAGTTCCGTGATGCCCGCAAAGACAGTGTCGCGAGAAAGGTTAAACATGTGACGGAATTCGTTGATGGACGGAATCCAGTCGCCTTTTTGTAATCGACCAGACATGATGCCTCCCTGCACATATTTAACGATGAGTTTGTATTTGGAATCGTTGTTTAGCATTCCTTGTTTATGTTTTGTGCCAGCAAAGGTACAAAATAACTATGAACTATAAACTATGAACTGTGAATTTTCTCGGCATGTTGTATAACATGTGAAAAAAGCCCCAGCTGGTACGTTCTGGTATGGCAAAAAGTTGTATATTTGTAGCGGAAAATATTGTTTCTTGTGCTAAAACTATGAATGTTCGGATAAATCGTTCAAGGGAATTTATCTTTGACAAGCATCATCACTTACTTCGTCGCACGGCTGAGGAAGCGGGTTTGAACGGCATTGCCGATGAAATGATGGCTGCTGGTTTGAGCTATCAGATGCTAGAAGTAGCATTACTTCGAAGAGAAGAGCATCATGGCCAACGAGATAATCGATGTCCTTGAGCAGATACAAACAGAATTGATTTGTGAATAAAAACATAAACTGTTATGAAGAGGAATATTATTAGTTGTGTGCTGATTCTTGCCAGCATGATGGCAATTAGTACTCCTGTCGAGGCTCAGACTTTGACGGTTGATGCTTCGAACGTTTTGTGCAAAATATCTCCGCTGATATATGGTGCAGGAGCAGAGGATGTTAATCACGAAATCTACGGAGGACTTTATGACCAGAAGATTTTCGGCGAAGGCTTTGAAGAACCTGCGTTGGCAAACATCAAAGGCTTCAGGTCTTATGACGAGAAGTGGAGCGTCGTGGACGGAATGGCACAGTTGCAGACTTCCCGACATGGTAAGCTCATATATCAGGGTAAAACCATTTCGTCAGGAACCGTCGAGGTGGAAGTTCGCATGGACGATATCAATGCCATAGCTGGCTTCATCGTTAACGTCAGCAATGCAGGCACTGGAGCCGATGCCTTCAATGGTTACGAAGTGGCACTGAATGCAAGCAAGATGTCCTTTGTTCTCGGCAAGCATCAGCAGAACTGGCAGCCCATCTCGGACGAAACGATGAGCTTCAATCCGCTTGGCGAATGGAATAAACTGCGCGTTAAAATCAACGGCGCAAAACTTCAGGTATTCCTCAACGATACGAAGATAAAGGATTACGAGGACACGAGCAGCCCCTTGCAGTCAGGCTATGTTGGCCTGCGCTCTTATGGCGGCTCGGCAACATTCCGTAATCTGAAGATAGACTCTACGCCCATCATTTTCGAAACAGACGGTCCAAGCATTTCGGGTATGTGGACAGCATTAGGTGAAGGCGAGTTCCTGCACGACACCACACAGCCCTTCACTGGCAAGGCTTCGCAGAAAATAAGTGGCCCCGAAGGCACAGGCATCTACAATATGGGTCTCAATCGCTGGGGCATTGGCATTGAAAAGGATGAGACGCTCAGGGCTTCTCTGTATTTGAAAGGCATGGGTAAAGTGCAAATAGCCCTGCAATCCGCTAATGGAAGCAAGGAATATGCACGCACCGAAATAGAAGGTCTTACGGACGAATGGCAACGTTTCGACACAGAACTGACGCCAAACGAGAGCGATGTGAAAGCCCGATTCGTGCTTGAATTGGCAGAAGAGGGCACCATCTGGGCCGACCAGGTGTTGCTTTGCACCGAATCTTATCCTTTCCGTTCCGACCTGACAGAAGCCTTCCGACATGAGCACCTCACCTTCCTTCGTTATGGCGGCACTATGGTCAACGCTACTCAATACATGACGCACGACATGATAGGCAGTCGCCTTGAACGCCAGCCCTATTATGGGCATTGGTACAGGTTCTCGACGAACGGCTTCGCTATACCCGAATTCGTGGAGTTTGCAAGGCTAATCGGCGCGGAACCTACCTTCGCCATCAACATTGAGGACAACCCGGCCGACGTTCTTGCTTTGCTTCAATACATTGAGCCCTACAATTTGAGATACATAGAGATTGGTAACGAGGAATGCATCGGCTCTTCGGCTCGAAGCGCTTACGAACATTATGTCGAGCGTTACCTTGTTCTCTACGATGCAATACACGAAGCCTATCCCGAATTGCAGTTCATTAATGCGGCTTGGTGGCGGCCGAATAATACGGAACTCATGCAATACGTCTTCCAGTCTCTCGATGGCAAATGCGACTTCTGGGACTATCATCCATGGACTGAAACGCCGCAGCAAGCAGTGGAAATAGAAGCAGTTATCAGTCAGATGCACGACCTCTTCCTCTCTTGGAATCCGCAGACTACCATGCGCTGCGCTATTTTCGAAGAGAACGGTAACACACATGATATGGCTCGCGCTCTGGCTCATGCTGTCATGCTAAACGTCGTTCGTCGTGCAGGAGGCTTTGTGCCGATGGACAGCCCGGCAAATGCATTGCAGCCATACAAGCAGAACGACAACGGTTGGGACCAGGGACAAATCTTTTTCTCTCCTTCGCAGGTATGGATGCAACCGCCTTTCTACGCTCAGCAGATGGCTGCCACGAACCATCAGCCTTTGCTCATTGAAAGCAGCTGTACGCAAAGCAGTAATCTCGACTATACCGCTACTCGTAACGAAGCAGGCGACACCATCGTTCTCCACATTATTAATTATGGCACCTCTGCCCGTCGGCTGACACTCGACATCACAAACTTCGGGGCAATAAGCAGCATCCGTTCCTACGTCCTTACCGGAGCCTTGAGCGGCGAGAATACGCCAACTCAACCTACTCGCTTTGTTCCAACTGAGACTTCCGTTGAACCTGACTCGCGCCTTACAGTAAGGTCCAATAGCTACACTGTCTTTGTCATAGTGGCAGAGGAAGGGACAGGAATGGACGACCTTAATGGTGTTCGTAATGTTAACGGAAGCATCTACGACCTTCAAGGCCGTAAATTGTCAAATCGTGAGATTGTCAAATCGACCAATCATAATGTTTATATTCAAAACGGCAACAAATGGTTGAAGTAGCTGCTTTTTCTCATGCCACGTGTGGCGTTAAAAAACGCCGCGTGCGGCGATGCCAATCCCCGCACGCGGAAATTGCAATCCCCGCGTGCGGCGTTTGAAATCCCCCCGTGGGGTGTTAAAATCAGAGCAAGTATTTATTTTCAACGCATTTCTCAGAAAAGGACTTTTTTCGTGAATTTACAGACAGAAACAAATAAGCACAAAAGTTGATATGAAAAGTAAGTTGTATTTATTCTCGTTTATCATTTTTGGTTTAACATTTTGCATTGACGCTTTTGCAAATGGTGAGATAAAGCAGGTTCCGTTTACTGACGTGCAGGTGAAGGACCAGTTTTGGAAGCAGCGACTCGACGTGATGCGCAACACAACTATTCGTTATGCTTTCCAGAAAGTGACGGATGCGGGTCAGGTGCGTAACTTCGAATATGCCGGAAAGATAGTGAGTGGTGAGGCTCAGGTAGGCGACTTGACGTTCCAGTCGGGGCAGCCCTATGACGATGCAGAGGTCTATAAGGTGCTTGAGGGCGCGGCCTACGTCCTGACCACCCAAAAGAATTCGAGCCTCGAAAGTCTTTGCGACGGCATTATTGACAAAATCTGCTCTGCTCAGGAACCTGATGGATACCTGCAGACAAATTTCACGATCCATAACCCTCTTCATCCTTGGTATAACGGACAGAAGTGGACGAGCGATTGGAACCTCTCGCACGAGACGTTTAACGTTGCAGAGCTGATAGAGGCGGGAATTGCTTACTATATGGCAACGGGCAAGGACAAGTTGCTTAATTGTGCTATACGGGCAGCAGACAATATGCTCGATGTTTTCAACGACGAGGGTATCAGGATGGCTCCTGGTCATGCTGTTGTCGAGATGGCTTTGGTGCGCCTCTATGAACTGACGCGAGAGGAGCGATATCTGCAGGGCTGCAAGTTCTTCCTTGATTGCAGGGGTATTCGTCAGTTCGACCCTACGAGCAACGACCAGCGCGTGAACGGCAAGTATTGGCAAGACCATCTGCCTGCTACGGAGCAGCGAACCGCTGAGGGGCATGCTGTCCGCGCAATGTACTTCTACAGCGGCATGGCGGATTGGGTGAGGTATAGTGGCGACGAAGCATACGAAACTGCAGTCACTGCGATATGGGACAACATCGCAAGCAAGAAGTTCTACATAACGGGAGGCTTTGGAGCTCGCGACAACAACGAAGCCTTCGGTGAGGATTACGAACTGCCAAACGCATCGGCTTATTGCGAGACGTGTGCCTCCGTTTCGGGCTGCATGTTCAACCTCCGCATGTTCCGTCTGCATGGCGAAAGCAAATACATCGACATGATGGAGCGTGCCCTCTACAATACCACTCTCGATGGCTATGGCATTCAGGGCAAGACGTTCTACTATCCGAATCGCTTGGCATCGAGCGAAAGAGGCGACCCACGCTCGGAATGGTTTGGCACGAGTTGCTGCCCCACAAACCTCTGCCGCCTCATTCCTTCCGTACCTGGATACATCTATGCAGTCGATGATGATGCCCTCTATTGGAACCTCTTCGTGGCAAGCACGGCAACGGCAACTGTGGGTGATGCTACGTTCGGTTTAACCGTCACGGGCTCATATCCTTATAAGGGTGAGATGAAGCTGACGTTCAACAGCGTTGAGGGCAATGCAAACGGTAAGACGCTGAAGGTTCGCATCCCCGGCTGGGCGGTGAACAAGCCTGTGGAGAGCGACCTCTATTCCTATGTTAATCCCACCACAACGCCTGTCGTCATCAAACTCAATGGCGAAGAGATTAACTATACCGTTCAGGATGGTTATGCCCTTTTGCAGAAAGATTGGCAGGCTGACGACTATGTGGAAATCTCGCTTCCAATGGACATACATCAAGTCGTTTCGAATCCGAACTTGAAGAGTAACGAGGGACTTTGTGCCTATGAGCGTGGTCCTATTGTCTATTGCGCTGAAGGCATCGACAATGGTGGCAAGCTCGATAATCTCATTATCGAAGAGGGCGCAACAGGTACGGTAAGCACAGCTCCTTCAACAATGACGACGCTCTTCAAGGGCGGCATTCAGAGGATTCGCATGAATGGAAAACAGGCAACGTTGAATGACGATGAGGTGGAAACCACCGACAAACTGATTTCCCTATATCCGTATTTCTCAAGGGCTCACCGCGATGCTTGTGCCATGAAGGTTTGGATTCCCATCGATGACAGCAAGATAGAACGCCCGATTGATTATATTGATGAGGTGAAGATATGCAATAATGCAAGCGAACAGGCTCATAACTTGCAGGGACAGAATATGAATACGGGACCCGACCTTGGTTGGCGCGATGCATATGGAGGCTGGATCAGCTATGAGTTGAAGGTTGATTCGTGCCGTCCCACAGACTTCATCACAAAGCAATGGGGTAGTGATGGCGGCAATCGTCGGTACAACATTCTTTGCGACGGAACGGTCTTCTCCTACGATGAGCTCAATAATTTCATGCCCGGCGAGTACTACTACATGAGGCACCCGATTCCCTTCGAGCTCACGAAAGGCAAGGAGAAGGTGACAATTAAAATGCAAGCGATTGATGCTCAAAACAATGTGGGCGGAGTCTTCGGCATTTATACTGCGCTCTCGGAAAACGTTCCA
>Ga0310697_10005648_pt1 | contig 12038 bp, 7 predicted proteins | sample 172DNAGHGlowgp2_FD_203883 | JGI IMG/M metagenome (GOLD analysis project Ga0310697, IMG submission 203883) | Sheep rumen microbial communities from Palmerston North, Manawatu-Wanganui, New Zealand - 1728 DNA GHGlow gp2 (v2) (version 2) | ecosystem: Host-associated > Mammals > Digestive system >... | reverse complement strand
TACTATCCGATGAATGAGGGTTCAGGCAACTATGCCACTGACTTGGCACAGGGTGCCCACCTGATGCTGGAGGGTGCCTCATGGGCATTACCGCGAGGCATGTCGTTGAAGCTGGATAAGAACAAAGTCAACGAGAAGACGCAGATGAAGGGTCTGCAGCTGAAGAATGAATACTTCTCGGAATTTAATGAAGAGAAAGACTATACGCTGATGTTCTGGTTCCGTACTGTCGACAAGACGGGTACGTTGTTCAGTAGCGGTTCTGGCCGTAAGACCGACGTAGGTGCCAAGAACAACTTCTTCATCGGTTTTGAAGACCAGACGCTGAAGTATCGTACTAACGGACATGAGTATGAACTGGGTGACCACTACTGTGACGATGTATGGCACCACTATGCCATGACGGTGAACCGTGTTCGCAAGGTGGCCAGCATTTATCTGGACAACAAGTTGAAGGCACAGTTTGTTACTGACTCGCTGGGTAGTCTGGCAAGTACCAACTACTACTTAGGTAACATGGTCTGGCAGGAAGAGGGTCTGGAGAACGACAAGACGTTACAGGACAATGCCCTAACAGGTTATATCGACGGATTTGCCCTGTTTAAGCAGGCTCTGCCTACTACCCTCATCCAGCGTTACTCACAGAAGTCGCCAGGAGGATCAGAGAAGGGCCTGGAAATCTATCTCGACTTCGACCGACAGGAGCGTCAGAAGAATGGTGACCTCGTGCTGCAGCCTTACGTGCTGAACAAGAAGGTGAAATACGATAATGACGGTAAAGTCAGTGACAAGCACGACAACATCTTCGTTGAACAAGAAGATGTCATTACTCAACTCGTTGACCTCAATGTTGGTGCTCCCGTACAGGCTTATGAGGAGTTGCGCAACCTGAACTTCAGTTTCGTGGGTCGTGACAACCAGTTGCTGATCAATATTGACGAGCAGGATAAGCGCATCAACAAACGTAACATCTACGTAACGGTAGCTGATATCCCCGACAAGAATGGTAACTTCATGTCGTCGCCACAGACGGAGTGTTTCTATGTGAACCGCAATCCGATGACGTGGGTTAGCAAGAGCATCAATGAGACCATGCTGGAAGGTCAGGAGTACAAGATAAATCTGCATATCCAGAACGAGGGTGGTGCAGCACATACTTATACTATTGAGAACCTGCCGCGCTGGATGACAGTGAACAAGACGACTGACATTGTGGAAGCACAGGGCACTGACATCGTGACCGTCACCATCAGCAAGGATATCAACGTGGGAACCTACGACCATATCATCTATCTGACCGATGAGGATGGTCTGTTGGAGCCGTTGGCTATAGAGCTGACCGTTGAGGGACAGGAACCTTACTGGGTTGTTGACCAGAAGATGAAGCGCTACTCGATGAATGTGGTGGCACAGGTCTTTGTGGGTAATACCCTTGTGACTGACTCACGTGACCAGGTGGCTGCCTTTGATGCAAAGGGACGCTGCATGGGTGTCAGCAATGTGAAGTATGATACCAATACGGGTCGTAGCATGGTCTACCTGACAGTCTATGACAGTACAACGGTGGCTAACCAGCTGTCGTTCAACCTGTGGCATTATACGACGGGTAAGATCATGCAGCTGACAGCTTCGCAATTGATTAAATTTGAAGACCAGAGCATTGTGGGTAGTGTGGCAAATCCCATACAGATGCATGCCGATGACTTGTACCAGCAGAGAATCCACCTTGAGGAGGGCTGGAACTGGGTATCGTTCAATGTCTATAATGCTGCACTGCGTCAAGTATCAACGGTGCTCAACATGTTCCCGTGGAAGGAAGGTGACATCGTTACCGAGGACTCGGAAGACTTGACACTGGTATATAAGAACGGCAGATGGATGAGCAACACCGACAAGAATATCAGTAAGGTAAGCCTGTCGCAGGAGTTCTGCTACCGCGTGAAGGTTCAGGAATACCAGGAAATTGATATCTGGGGAACCTGCTTCAGAAATCCCGACCAGCGCACCATTCATTTGAAGAAGGGATGGAACAGTATTGGCTATACCCCGATGGTGAACCTGCCTGTTGCTACGGCACTGACAGAGTACTTCGATGAGGCAATGCCTGGTGATGTCATCAAGAATCAGCATGAGTTCGCGATGTTTACCAGTGATGGCGCTGGTAGCGGTGAGTGGCTCGGTTCACTGGAGTATCTGAAACCAGGTCAGGGCTACATGCTCTATCGCCAGAAGGAAGAAAACTGCTCATTCCGCTATCCGTACTATGAACCAGGATCAACATTCATTGATATGGGTTCTTCACGTGCTGCACGCTTTGCCACGACGATGAATGTGGTGGCTGAGGCTATTGGCGTAGACCTTGAAGAGGGTGACCGCCTGGTAGCATATGCTGGTGGTGAGGAAGTGGGCTTGGCCGAACTGAAGGTGGCCAACTCTCAGTTGTTCTATCTCAGCATTGAGGGTGACCAACAGGCACCGCTGTCATTTGCCATTGAGCGTGATGGTGAGATTATCGCTATGACGGATGAGGCTATGACCTATGAGGCTGATGCCATCATGGGTACTCCTTCGGAGCCTACGCAAATCAACTTCGTACTGTCTGACCAATTGCCACAGGAAGGCTGGTACACACTACAGGGTATTAAATTACAGAATGCACCGACCAAGAGTGGTGTATATATCTATAACGGACATAAACAGGTAATCAAATGAAAATAGGAAAGATCATGATACTCGTCGCAGCCCTCACTATGGCGTGGGGCTGCTCGTCAGACGATGAGGAGAAGTTGGAGGGCTCTACGTTTATAGCGTCAGAGAAGCCTAAATGGCTTGCCAACTTGATTGGCAATGATGATAAGCCCCAATGGGAAGCTCCAGACCCGTTGAAGTATGAGAGTTCCATGTTCATTATGGTCAAGCTAGAACAAAGGTTAGTGGGAGTCTCTACCGATGACGACATGATGACGGTGCTTATCAATGGTGAATGTCGCGCTGTGCCTGCTGTACGTCAAATTGATAATTTCAATAGCTACTATTTCGTACTGAAGGTTCGTGGCAACAGCAATGACCGTGATGTGTCTTTCTCGCTTTGCTACTATTGTGCTATGCTTCATCAACTGTTTATTCTGACAGGAAAAGAGAGCTTTGCCGCAGAGCGAACATATGGTGTTGAAGAAGATTTCATTCCGCCCATGTTCAAGGGTAATACGAAATTCCCCATTCAGTTTAAACAGTTAATCCATTTACCAGAAAACGCTCCCTTTAACCAATCCAAGGATGATCGTGTAGCAGTCTTTGTAGGTGACGAATGTCGCGGTCAGGGAGAACCTGACTATCCTTTCTACGTATTCTGTACTAATGAGAACGAAACACTGCAAGTGCGCTATTACAGTGCAGAGAAGGGTGGTATCTATACGCTGAAGCAGACTATGGTTCCCACAAAGGATGAGGAACGGGAGTCCACTATCGCATTTTAAAGTAATAACATTAAAACGAAATAACAACAATGAAAAAGAAAATCTCACTATGGATGTTGACTGCTGTCCTCTTTACAGGAGGCATCATGGCGCTGAGCAGTTGTTCACATGACAAGGACGACTATGTGAAGAAACCCTATGACATGACGGACGAAGAACGCATCAGGTATGCTGAGCAGATCTTGGGTGTAAAGCTTGACAGGAATCAGAATTGGATACTGACCGAACAATATGACCTGAAGGTCACTGCTGATGCTGACCTTGAGGATATTGTAGAGGTGGCAATACTTGACGGTAGCCCCTATGCAGGTTCCACACACAAGCTTGCTTACGCTGATGTGAAGAATAATGAGTCGGTAACACTCTCGTTCCGTGCGCCTTCAGCAGCGGAACTGCTCTATGTCGCTTGTCTGACGAAAGGCGGACTATGTATAGCACGTCCTTTCCAGCCAGGTACTGATGTGGAGATGTCGTTCCGCGATAAGCCGACATCTGGCAGTAATGCTCGAGCTTATGCACCTCGCTATGCAGCAAACCGTCGAAGCATGACAGGTCCTTTGGAACCTGATACGGAAAAGGACTATATCATCGACTATCCCAGTTTCTATCGTGCCGTCGAGAAACTGCTTCCTGAAGGTCAGGACAACCGTTCTGTCATTGGCAGTCACGACTATACCAATACCCTTCAGGTGCGCGAGAACCTTTATCAGATCTACGACCTGCCCATCTTCTTCATTGGTGGTGACAACCAGACCGATATTCACCTGCTTTATACATGGTATCCGCAGGGTGAGCCATCTTATCAGGAGTCGTTCCTCATCAACGACAGCTATGATGGCACTGGCACGGTAGCAGAGAAGATTGACTTTAAGAATTGGAGAGTGAATGGCCACTATCTGCAATGTCGTCGCCTGACAGAAGACAGAGAAATTGACAGGCAGTTTAGTCCTGGTGATAAGCTGGTTCTTCAGTTGGCAAAGGGCGAGCAGCTGATGGAAGATGCAGACAAGCGTGTCAAGGTGTTTATGCTGAATGGTTATGTATTCATTGCCTGTGAGGATGGTGAAGGCGAGAACTGCGACTGGGACTATAACGACCGCATCTTCTGGATGTCGTATGGTGCTGAGCGTATTGAGAAGGCTAAGATGGTGCCCTTCCCACCTGAGCCCATGAAGCCACAGGTGTGGACCTATGCCTGGGAGGACCGCGACAAGGGTGACTATGACATGAACGACTGCGTGATAGAGGTGCAGGAGAATGAAGAGAATAAGAATATGCTCGACGTAACCCTTGTGGCCCTGGGTGGAGCCCGTAGACTGTGGCTGGGCTTTGACAATAAGAATGCGACAAACTACAATGACTATATCCACGTCTTTGAACAAGAGTTGCACGAAGTGTTAGGCATTTCTGTCGGTCAGATGGCCAATACGGGTAATGGTACGCGCACTGTCGAACCCAAGAAGGTTACCATTGCCAAGCCTGCAGGCTTCGACTTCCAGACGTGCTCGTTTATTCTCGGTGCTATGTTCAAGGAGGATCAGCAGGGTGTCTATGACAATGACTATTATGCCATCAAGATTGCGACAGCGGGACAAGACCCTCATGGCATTATCATTCCTGGCCAATGGCAGTGGCCTACGGAGACAACCTGCATCAAGGAGGCCTATCCAGACTTTAACACGTGGGCTAGCGACCACACGAAAGCTAAGGACTGGTATAACAATCCCAAAGCAGGCAAGGTCGTAAAACGGTAATCATCATAAACAATAATGACACAAGTTAACAGATATTCTATCACACTTATTGTTGCAGCCGCTATCATCATAGAGGTGTTAGGGGCTGCACAATATTTTATGACTCGTAATGGCGCTAAACAGGAAATGCTGGAAAAAGCCCAGCGTGACATGCAGGAAAGCCAGCGAGTAGCCATAGTAAAAACTGAAGTAGAAACAGCGCTGAGAAATGCTGAACAAAGCATTCATCTGACGCTTGGCAACCCAGAAACCAGCTATAGCATCGCCTCACGCATCATCCAAGTGAATCCACACATCATCGGCGTAGGCGTTGCTTTTGTTCCAAACTACTACAAAGATAAGGGCCGTAACGGCCTCTTCCAGCCATACACCTACGACGACCAACCCAGTATTACCTATAAAGGCAAACGCACTGGCGATGCCCACATACAGACACGCATACCGAATTTTGATTATACCAAGCGTGACTGGTACAAAACGGCGATGGAAGGAAAACGCCAATGGACAGAAGCATATGTCGGCGAAGGTGGTATCAACGTACTGATGTGTACCTATTCTATTCCTATTAAGGATAAAACTGGACATACGGCTGGCGTACTCTTTGCCGATGTGACGATGGAGGATGCTACCATCATGATGAACAAGATGAACCATGGAATCCGCAAAGGCAGCTACGTCATTCTGGGCATCCAAATTATCAGCTTCTTGCTCATGGGCTTCATCATCTGGCGTGCCGCAGTAGCCTCGCGCCGTTATAAGGAACTGTTTGTAGACCGTGAGAAAAGTCACCTCATCACGCAGGTAGAGAAGATGCGTGAGGTAAACAACCGCCTGACAAGACGTAACCAAGACCTAGCCCAGAAGGTGGCTGACCTACAGGCACGCCTCAATGCACAAATGCATCAGGGTGCTGACCAGCACTGGTTTGGCTAAGCGCCCTACTACATCCATAGCTCTTGGAGCACGCTAAGGCTCTTCAGTTCAGGGAACTGGGGAATGTGCAAGCGATAGTATTGCAACAGCACGTCGACAATGCGGTTGCGCTCTTGATGTGACAGTCGGAACAGGTGCATCGTGGGAAAGTCCATGCGCATGAGCAATTGAATCATGCGTGCTTCGTCAGGCTGCAGAAAGTCGCGATAGGTAGGAACCTGCTGAGAGAAGGTTGCTGTACGCAGGTTGAAGATACAGCCCTCAGTATAGTTGTCAAGATTAGGATAGAAACCCAGAAAGCGACTCATGTGCATAAGAAAGGTGAGATGGAAATTGGCATAGCCCGTAGGGGCAGCATCCAACCATTGCATAGAGTTGAAGATATAGGCAAAGAGCAAATGATCCTGCTGCTCTGATCGGAGGGCATGATAGAGGAATTCTGCTGTAAAGAGCGTGATGGCCAACTTCTCAGGTGAAAAAGGTAACGAAGTGTAAGCGGTCAAGATGCGGGCATCTTTCAGCTTCTGTAACTGAGTGCGCTGACGCACGTCACACTCTATCTCCAACAGGGTCATGGGTTGAAAATACTGCTTCTTCAATTTTCCCTTCGACGTCTTGGGAATAGGTATGGCGAATGACAGTCTGCCCACCTCGCGGGTAAACATTTCTACTATCAAGCGGGACTCGCCAAACTTGAAAGAATGCAACACTATGGCCTCTGTTTTCACTAACATCGCCCCAAAATTACACAAAAATACGCAATTATTGCATTTTTCTTTAAGAAAATTTGTCCATTTCGGAAAAAAGCACTACCTTTGCACCCACTTTTGCGCATGCTGTTCATTATTCATTGTTCACTAGCGCAGCGAAAGGGGTCCCTTCGTCTATCGGTTAGGACGAGAGATTTTCATTCTCTAAAGAGGAGTTCGACTCTCCTAGGGACTACGAAATCTGGCATCTGCACAGCCAAGTGCTACCAGCAATGGGGACACGGTGTCAGAGGGCTTCGAAAGGAGTCCGCCCAGGGCAGCCCAATAGAGGCGCAAGACCCTCAAGCTTTATTAACACATTAAACAACAAAAAACAAAATGGCAAATCACAAGTCAAGCCTGAAGAGAATTCGTCAGGACAAGAAAAAGGCAGAACACAACCACTATTATGCCAAGACCATGCGTAACGCAGTGCGCAAGCTCCGCGCTATGACCGATAAGGACGAGGCTACAAAGCTGTACCCCACCGTACAGAAGATGCTGGATAAGTTGGCTAAGAACAACATCATCCACAAGAATAAGGCTGCCAACATCAAGTCAAGTCTGTGTGCTCATATCAGCCAGCTGTAAAAAGCACCCGATAAGACTGAAAAGTATAAAAAGTCGCGAACTACATAGTTTGCGGCTTTTTTGTTGCAACGGAATGCTATTTTTTTGTGGTTTTTTAGCATTAAAAGCTATGCTTTTCTCACTATTTTTTTGTATCTTTGCATCCAAATTGCAAAAATAGCACAATGACAGAAGAACAACTGAATCAAGAACAGAATTATTCCGCGAGCAATATTCAGGTGCTCGAGGGACTGGAGGCCGTACGTAAGCGCCCGGCTATGTATATCGGAGACATCAGTGAGAAGGGTCTCCACCACCTCGTAAACGAGACCGTCGACAACTCTATCGACGAAGCAATGGCAGGCTACTGCACACACATCGAGGTAACTATTAATGAAGACGGCTCTATCACCGTTCAGGATAATGGTCGTGGTATCCCCGTCGACGAGCACGAGAAGATGCACAAGTCGGCCCTCGAGGTCGTTATGACTGTGCTCCACGCTGGTGGTAAGTTCGACAAGGGTTCCTACAAGGTCTCTGGTGGTCTGCACGGTGTGGGTGTCAGCTGTGTGAACGCCCTGTCTACCCACATGTTGTCGCAGGTGTTCCGCAACGGACATATCTACCAGCAGGAATACGAGAAGGGTAAGCCCCTCTACGACGTGAAGATTGTTGGCGACACCGACCAGACAGGTACACGCCAGCAGTTCTGGCCTGATGGCAGCATCTTCACTACGACTGAGTACAAGTACGACATCATCGCCAAGCGTATGCGCGAGCTGGCCTACCTGAATGCCGGTATCACCATCACGCTGAAAGATATGCGTCCTGACGAGGAAGGCAACCTCCGCGAAGAGGTCTTCCATGCCAAGGAGGGTCTGAAGGAGTTCGTGCGCTACGTCGATCGTCACCGCACCCACCTCTTCGACGATGTCATCTATCTGAAGACTGAGAAGCAGGGTGTGCCCATTGAGGTCGCTATCATGTACAATACCGACTATTCAGAGAACATCCACTCTTACGTCAACAACATCAACACCATCGAGGGTGGCACCCACCTGCAGGGCTTCCGTATGGCTTTGACCCGTACGTTGAAAAAGTATGCCGATGAGGACCCCAATATCTCCAAGCAGATTGAGAAGGCTAAGATTGAGTTGGCTGGTGACGACTTCCGCGAGGGTCTGACAGCCGTTATCTCTATCAAAGTCGCTGAACCCCAGTTCGAGGGTCAGACCAAGACCAAGCTGGGTAACTCGGAGGTCGCTGGTGCCGTTCAGCAGGCTGTTGGCGAGGCGCTCTCCAACTATCTCGAGGAACACCCCAAGGAGGCTAAGCAGATTTGCGAAAAAGTGGTGCTGGCTGCTACAGCCCGTATCGCTGCCCGCAAGGCTCGTGAGAGCGTACAGCGCAAGAACCCCATGACGGGTGGTGGCCTGCCTGGTAAGCTCGCTGACTGCTCAGAGAAAGACCCCAAGGTTTGCGAGATCTTCCTCGTCGAGGGTGACTCCGCTGGTGGTTCTGCCAAGCAGGGTCGTGACCGTCACTTCCAGGCTATCCTGCCCTTGCGTGGTAAGATTCTGAATGTCGAGAAGGTTCAGTGGCACCGCGTCTTCGAGGCCGAGTCTGTCATGAACATTATCCAGTCTATCGGTGTCCGCTTCGGCGTGGATGGTGAAGGCGACCGCGAGGCCAATATCGACAAGCTGCGCTACGACAAGATTATCATCATGACCGATGCCGACGTCGATGGTTCTCACATCGACACGCTCATCATGACACTCTTCTATCGCTTCATGCCACAGGTCATCCAGGGTGGTCACCTCTACATCGCTACCCCACCGCTTTACAAGTGCACCTTCAAGAAGTTCTCTGAGTACTGCTATACCGAGCAGCAGCGTCAGGCCTTCATCGACAAGTATGTCGCTGGCGACGAGAACGCTACCGCACTCCATACGCAGCGCTACAAAGGTCTTGGTGAGATGAACCCCGAGCAGCTCTGGGAGACCACCATGAATCCTGAGAACCGCCTCTTGAAGCAGGTCACCATCGAGAATGCCGCAGAGGCTGACGAGATCTTCTCTATGCTCATGGGTGACGACGTAGAGCCACGCCGCCAGTTCATCGAGAAGAATGCCACCTACGCCAATATCGACGCGTAAGTCACCGCATAACATAATAGGAAAAGGGAACCGAAGAGGTTCCCTTTCTTGTTTTGATTTTTTTTGAAGCCTTGTACCCAGACCCGGGCTCGAACCGGGATGGGTTGCCCCACTGGTGTTTGAGACCAGCGCGTCTACCGATTCCGCCATCTGGGCTTCTTAGCGGGTGCAAAGGTACGAAGAAGAATGGAAAAAACAAAATAAATGGATAAAAAAATAAAAAATAATTGCTTTTTCTTGCTTGGTAAGTAAAAAAAGCGTACCTTAGTAGTCGAATTTTAAATCTATATACCAAATGGAAAAATCCAATCAGAACTATTGTGTGATATTAGCCGGAGGAAAAGGTCGTCGGTTGTGGCCCTGTAGCCGTGAAGAACACCCCAAGCAGTTCATCGACTTCTTTGGTGTGGGTCGCACGCAGTTGCAGTCGACATTTGACCGCTTCTCGAAGGTGATACCACTTGAGAATATATTTATATGTACGTGTCAGGAATACCTGTCGATGGTCAAAGAGCAGGTGCCTGAGATTGACGAGCGCAACATCCTGGTAGAACCCGTCAACCGCAATACGGCACCCAGTGTGGCGTGGGCCAATATGCGCATCAAACGCACCAATCCCGATGCCAATATCATCATTACGCCGTCCGACCAGCTGGTCGTTGACGAGGCTTCGTATATGCGTAGTCTGGAGACAGGCATCAGCTATGTCTCCGAGCATGACGTGCTACTGGTGATGGGTGTGAAGCCTACGCGTCCAGAGCCTGGCTACGGCTATATCCAGATGGGCGACCTGAGTTGCAAGCCCGACGTCTTCAAGGTGAAGTCGTTCACCGAGAAACCTGAGCGTGAGTTTGCCAAGATATTCATGGAGAGTGGCGAGTTCTATTGGAATACTGGTGTGTTTATCACCAACAGCCGCAAACTGACACAGAGCTTCGAGAGCATCTTCCCCAGCGTGTTGCGCACGCTGAAGTTTGAAAAGCCCCAGTACAACTATGACGAGGAACTGGAATATGTCGCCCAGAATTATCCGCGCTACCCTAACCTCTCCATTGACTATGCCATTCTGGAACATAGCGAGGACGTCTACATGATGAAGTGCGACTTCGGCTGGGCCGATCTGGGCACGTGGCATGCTGTCTATGAGTATATGAGCAAGAGCGAGGGCGACAACGTGGTAGTTAACTCAGAAGTCATGCTGGAAGACTCGCGTAACAACGTCATCAAGTTGCCAAAGGGTAAGGTGGCCGTCATCAACGGACTGGACGGCTATATTGTGGCCGAAGAGGGCAACGTGCTGCTTATCTGCAAGAAGGGCGACTCGTCGGCACTGGTGCGCAAGTATGTCAACGAGGTACAGATGAAATATGGTGACGACTTCGTTTAATTCAAAATTCTTCACTCTTCATTTTTCATTCTTCATTCTTCACTCTTCATTCTTCATTCTTCATTCTTCATTCCCATGATAATAGGTATTGACGCTAAGCGCATCGTGCGCAATGGAACGGGACTGGGCAGTTATGGTCGCACGCTGGTGAACGACCTTATCCGCTTGGGCGACAGTGACATGCAACTGCGGTTGTATGCCCCTGACGAAGGTCGCGACGAGTTGCGCAGCCAGATTATCGAGGGTGCTGAGTTCTGTTATCCCAAGGGACATCCTGCCGCCCTGCGCAAGGCGTGGTGGCGCTCACGTAGCATTGTCAGCGATTTGGTGCGCGATGGCGTAGAGGTCTATCACGGCTTGTCTGGTGAACTGCCTATGGGGCTGCGTAAGGCCGGCATCCGTGGCATCGTCACCATCCACGACCTTATCTTTATGCGCCATCCAGAGTATTACCATTGGCTCGATACCAAGATCTACGAGTGGAAGTTCTGCCAGTCATTGCGCGAGGCCGACCACATCATCGCCATCAGCGAGCGTACCCGTCAGGACATCCTGGAATTGGGTGGTGAGGAATATGCCGACCGCATCAGCGTCATCTATCAGAGTTTTGCACCCCACTTCTCTAGTTCTGTCCAGGACGAGCGCAAGGCCGCTGTCCGCGAGAAGTATAAGCTGCCCCAGCGCTTCGTGCTGAATGTCGGCACCATCGAGGCCCGTAAGAATCTCGCGCTGGCCGTCGAGGCTGTCGACCTGTTACCACAGGATATCCATCTCGTAGCTGTTGGTCGCCAGACCGATTATGTCCGTCAGTTGCCCCACAGCGAACGTCTGCACCTGTTGAGTGGTGTGCCCGACCAAGACCTCGCAGCCATCTATGCATTGGCCGAAGCTTTTGTTTATCCGTCACGCTACGAAGGGTTTGGCATTCCCATCATCGAGGCCATTGCTGCCGGACTGCCTGTTGTCGCCTGTACGGGTTCGTGTCTGGAGGAAGCCGGTGGACCTCATAG
>Ga0310697_10005646_pt1 | contig 12043 bp, 14 predicted proteins | sample 172DNAGHGlowgp2_FD_203883 | JGI IMG/M metagenome (GOLD analysis project Ga0310697, IMG submission 203883) | Sheep rumen microbial communities from Palmerston North, Manawatu-Wanganui, New Zealand - 1728 DNA GHGlow gp2 (v2) (version 2) | ecosystem: Host-associated > Mammals > Digestive system >... | reverse complement strand
TTAAAAGATATTGATTGGTAAAAGATTTTACGTGCATGACGGCGTTGAAGTCAATCGACGAATCGTTAAACGCCTGGTAACGAACGACGGGTGCAAGCGGGCTTCTGTCAATGCCGTTGGCGTCATATTCCGGTTCGTAGCCGTCAATATCAATCTGCAATGCGCGGGCAACTTCAATCGTCACGCGCTCAACTTGTTCAAGGTCGCTGTCATAGGAAACGCCGATTGGCACGACAAGGACAATATCGTCACGGGGCTGTGAATGATTGGTTATGACGGAGCCGGCGATAACTTTGTTCGGGATAACGACGACGTTGCTGTCGGAAGGCGGCGTGATTGTGATGTAACGCCAGTTAATATCGGTGACGCGCCCTTCGTCGCCGGTGGAAAGTTTAATATAATCGTTCACGCGAAATTGTTTTGAAACGATAATCTGCAGACCGGAGAAAATATTTTCCAAGGTCTCGCGAACACCAAAAGCTACCGCCATACCGCCGACGCCCATTGCCGCCATAATCGGTGCGATTGAAATGTTGAAGTAATCTAAAATAATCAGCGCACCCGAAGCGTAAATCGCCACGCGGAAAATCGTATCAAGCAATGTGGATTGAGTCAGGTCGCTGGAGCCGGAAAATTTTAGCCGAATGAAACCTGAAAGTGTCCTTTCACAAACCCGCGTTATTGAAAAAATAATAACCGTAAACAGCACGTAAGAAAAAATTCTTTCTAGCCCTGGCGGCATATCTGAAGTCGTGACGCTCCAATAAAGCCCCGTCACCAAACACAGGGAGATTGGTACGCCTTTCATTGCGCGGAAAAAAATTTCCATAATTTCCGAGTCGCTCGATTCTACGCGCTGGGCAAGCTTGTTTTCTAAAAATTTATTTAGCGCGATGCCGATAATCAACGCGATAACCAATATGCACGCTGGAACAATCAGCTTTTGTCCCAACGCCCACCAATCAATATGTTGAAGATAATCCAAACAAAATTCCTCCCTTGAAAAATTTTTTTGGCTGATATATTATAGCCGCCCTTAAAGGAGTTGATAACATGAACGAAATTTTAATTGAAGGAAAAAGATTACGCCTTAGGCGAGCGAACCCGACCGACATTGGCTACATCATGACGTTGCAATACGCGCCGGAAAATTTAAAATTTATCGTGCCGTTCAGCGAAGACTATCACCGCGAAATTATAAATTCGAACGGCACAGAAAAGTTGGACGTGATTATAGAGGAGATTGACACGGAAATTGCCGCCGGATATTTTATGTTGCGGGGAATGAATTCGCCCTGCGCGGAATATACTCACGTTATTATCGGGCGAAAAGGTCTGGGCTACGGGCGCGAAGCTCTGAAACTTTTGATGAAGTGGACGTTTGAAATTAAAAAGTTTCATCGCGTGTGGATTGATTGCAAGGAATATAATTCAATCGCTCTACATCTTTATGAAAATTCGGGCTTTGTGCGTGAAGGCGTCCTGCGCGAAATAATTTTAACCAACGGCGTCTACGAAAATTTAATTGTGTTTGGTATGCTCGACCGCGAATACTTAACTGCAATTCGTAATGCGTAATGATTTTGGTAACGTTATAAAAAAATTTCCCCCGCAACGCCGCGAGGGATTTTTTTATTTCGTTCGTCAGAAAATTTTAGACAGCTTTAGCCAAATCCTCGCCGAGTTTGCGGCACTCTTCAAGAGCGGTGTCGTCGGGGGCATTTTCAGCGATAACGGAGCCGACAAATTTTGCACCCGCCTCTTTTGTGCGCTCGCTCCAATTTTCCATCCAAATGCCGCCGCCCCAACCATAGCTACCGAATAAACCGACAGCCACGCCGTTGAGTTTGGTTTCCGCTTCGGTGAAGAAAGGCTCGAAAGAATCTTCTTCCAAAACTTCATCGCCCATTGCCGGGCAACCGAAAAGGAAACCGTTATAATCAGCCATGTCAGTTGCATTGAAGTCGTCTACCTGGAACACTTCAACATCTGCGCCCGCCGCCTTCGCTCCTTCAGCTACAGCGTTTGCCATTTCCTCGGTGTTGCCGGTGCCGCTCCAAAACACGACCGCGATTTTACTCATCAACAATCGCCTCCAAAAAAATTTTACTACAAACCGTGCACATATTATCACAGCGATTTTTACCCGTCAATAAATCTGTCACAAGAAAAATTTTTGTGGAAAAATGCAAAGTGTTACAAAATTTTTTCATTAAGGTATGCTAAACTTACAAAACTTACGTAGAAAATTTTTTCATGGGGGGAAAGCAGATGTTTGATTTAGACGAAAATACGTTAGATCAATTCGCGAAGATAAAAGTAATCGGCATAGGCGGCGGCGGCTCAAACGCAGTAAACAGAATGATTGAATCGGGTTTGGAAGGTGTGGATTTTATCGCAGTCAACACAGATTCACAAGCTCTATTGATGAGCAAATCTCCAAAACGTATGCAGATTGGCGAAAAATTAACACGCGGACTAGGAGCCGGTGCACGTCCCGACATAGGCGAACGCGCTGCCCAGGAAAGTCGCAATGACATTTTAGAGGCTCTGCGCGGCTCGGACATGGTCTTCATAACGGCTGGCATGGGCGGTGGCACAGGTACGGGCGCGGCTCCTATCGTGGCGGAATGTGCACGCGAAGTCAACGCGCTGACTGTCGCCGTTGTAACTCGTCCTTTCGGCTTTGAAGGTCCAAAGCGTAAAAAAAATGCCGACATGGGCATTGAAAAACTAAGAAAAAATGTTGACGCGATTATCACAATCCCCAACGACAGACTTTTGCAGGTTGTCGATAAAAAAACGCCGATGACTAAAGCTTTTGTCATTGCTGATGATATTTTGCGCCAAGGCGTCAAGGGCATTTCAGATTTAATCGCGGTGCCCGGCGTTATAAATCTGGACTTCGCGGACGTGCAATCGATTATGAGCAATGCCGGCTCTGCGCTTATGGGCGTTGGCGAGGCGAGCGGCGATAATGCGGCGGTTGAAGCCGTAAAAAAAGCTATTGCCTCACCGTTATTGGAAACCGGCGTGGACAGTGCACGCGGAATTTTGCTGAACTTCATGGGAGCAACGGATTCGCTGTCCATGTTGGAAGTCAACGAAGCGTCTACAACCGTGCAAGAGGTTGCTCACCCCGACGCAGAAATTATTTGGGGCGTCAGCGTCGATGATTCGCTCGGTGATACGATTATCGTTACAATTATTGCCACTCGTTTTGGCGAAGAAGAAGAAAAATCCGAACCCGAAATTCCCCCGACAAAATTTTATCCTCCTCCCTCAAGCAAATATAATCAGCCTGCTCAAAAAAATGTTCAGCAACCGATTCAGCCAATGCAGGAGCCGCAACCTTATAACAGACCCGCGCCTCAACAGCCCCAACAGCCCCAGCAGACTTCAAGAAATCCCTTCCCGAATATAATCCCTGATTTCTTCAATCGTCGCAACAGAAAATAAATTTGTCCCTAGTCCCCAGTCCATAAACAGAAAGGATTGATTGACGTGTTGGGAAATTTTGATAACAGATTTGTTAAAGTTAAAGTCGTTGGCGTGAACACAGCGGGTGGCGAAAAAATTTCGGGCGGATTATCCGCCCTTAATTGTATTCTGGAAAAAAATTTATCCGGCGTGAACTGCCTTGCTGTCGACCGGCACGACACGAATAATCTTGCCGCTTGCAACGCCATACACAAATTCCGACTGCTCAACACGGACGATGAAAAAATTTTAACTGACAAACTGCGCGGCGTCGAAATGATTTTTATCGTAGCAGACGAAGTTTGGGAAAATATAAAACTCGTCGCGCTGGTTGCTCACTGTGCAAAAAAAACCGGCGTGCCCGTGATTTTCATTGCCGGTGGAAATTTTGAAGACGCTGAAGACGAAATTATCTTCGATGCGCTGATAAAGTTGCCCGGTAAAAATTTCGAGTTCGACGCCTGCAAGGTCGTTCAAAATTTTATCGAGGTTGTAAGTTTGGACGGTCAGCCAAAACTTGATGTTAAAAATTTTTCCGAAGTTGTCAAAGATTCTCCTGCCATTGTCGGCTATGGTGAACGTGACGGGAAAAACGCCGTCATCAAAGCCGCTAAAGCCGCCCTTGAGCACGCTGAAAACAGCGCGGAAAATTTCAAGTCAGCAAAAAAAATTTTATTCAACGTAACCGCCGCCAAAGGAAATCTTTCGCTGGAAGAGGCGCAAAAAATTTCAACCCTCTTGAAACGCCACGCCCCCAAAGCAGAAATTTCTTTCGGTTTTTCGATAGATGATTGGCTTGTCGACAAAGTAAAAGTTTTACTTGCCGCCACAGCTTAAAAATTTTTAGGAGGTATTTTTATGGACGCCAATGTAAAAATCGTGCTGGATCAGTATTTCGAGGGAGCCGCCGAGCTTAAACCCAATCTCTTCGTTCCCGTGCGCGATAACCGTGTTTTGGAGGAAGGACTCATCATCGCATTTTTCAGCGAGACCGAACCTTCAACCCTCATTGTCAGCGACGACCAAGAAATTTTCGAGGGCGATATTCTCGTTTATCCCAAGACCCGCCAATTTTGCTACGTTGACGACATTCGCCACATTTCGGGCAAAGCTATTTACGTCGTTCACTATCACACCAAACACCAGCGCATGGCTCACACGCCGTTTGAAGCTGAATAAAAAAAAAATTTGCGTGCGCTGTCGCCGGATAACGCAAGGGCATTTGCATACGGACTGTAGGCAAGGGCTTTAAAGCCTAGGAAAGTTCGTAGCAATGCCCTTTTTTAATTAGGAATGAGGAATTAGAAATGATTTTTTTGCCGATAACATTAGCAGTTTTTGCGAACGTCTTTTATCACATCGCCAGCAAATCAATCCCTGCCGAACAAAACGCCTTCATGGGTTTAATCGTCAACTATGCCACGGCACTAATTGCAAGCACAATTTTATTTTTCCTCACGCCACACGAAAAAATTTTAATTGAGGCGACGCGAACAAATTGGGCGTGCGTGCTTATGGGCTTATCAATTACGGGCGTGGAAGTCGGTTTCATTATGATTTATCGGGCGGGTGGCGAAATTTCCACGGCGTCTTTAATCGTCAGCATTTTAATAGCGTTGGCAATGCTGGCTGTCGGAGCAATTTTTTATCATGAACAAATTTCTGCTCAAAAAATTTTAGGCGCGGCTCTTTGCATGGCGGGCGTGATTATGTTATCGTTAAAATAAAAAAGATGGGAGCGATTTTTTTGGCTGATAAAAAATTTTTCGGCGCAGTGCAGGAAATTCGTATTAAACTCACGGATTCTATAAACGCGGGCAAGGAACCGCTCGAAATTATTTTGGAGTTGGCAAAAAGTCTCGGCGAAATTTCCGGCGAAGACTCTTTTTACGAAACGACACGCGAACAAATTCTTGCAGTTTACGGTTTCGCGCTGAAAAAAAATTTTATTTTGGAAAATGAACTCGCCGAAGTCAAAGCTAGGCTGGAAAAAATTTCTGCGGCTTACGAAAATCCCGAATTCACCGAAGAAGAACATATCCGCATCGGTTATGCGCTGGAAAATCATAAAAAAGAAATTGAACGGCTGGAACGGTTAAAAATTTCATGATACAAGACATTTTAACGATAATGTGGCGCGATTGGATAGTTTTGCGGCGCAGGTTAAAAAAATTTATCTTATCGCGGCTCGTCACGCCGATTTTATACTTAATTGCATTCGGTTGGGGCTTAGGAAAAAATATCAACCTCGCGTCAGGCAGTTATTTGGATTTTTTGGTGCCGGGAATAATCGCGCTAAACACAATGAACGTCAGCTACATGAGTATAACCACGGTGCACGCCGAACGCGTCTATCATAAAAGTTTAGAAGAATATTTAAGCGCGCCGATTGAGCCGGTGGCGTTCGTTTTGGGAAAAATTTTTTCTGCGGTCGTTCGTGCATTAATTTCAACGGTGTTAATTTTATCCGTGGCGTTAATTTTTGGAGCGAATTTAAAATTTTTTGCCGAGCCGCTGAATTTTTTCGCCGTCATTGTGCTAAATTCTATAATTTTCGCGAGCGTTTGCTTCTGCGCGGCGTTGAAAGTTCAAACTTACGAAGACTTAGCGCAAGTCAACACTTATTTTTTAATGCCGATGAGTTTTTTATGCGGAACTTTCTTTTCAACAGCAGAATTGCCGCCGCTCGTGCGAATTTTTATAAATTCTCTGCCGCTGACTCACACAAGCCAGCTTTTGCGCGACGGTTTCAGCGCAACGTCATTTTTTATCTTGTCAGCTTATGCAATCGTCTTAATTTGGCTGGCGATAAAATTTTTTAAGAGGTTATCATCATGAAGCACAATAAAAATAAACTTTGCACCACGCAAATAGAAAATTTTTCCGTAAAAGTCGGCGACTTAATTATTTTTGAGGACGTAAATTTTACTTTGCATTGCGGCGAACTGACAGCTTTAATCGGTCCGAACGGCGCGGGCAAATCTACATTGCTAAAATCTATCCTCGGCGAAGTCAATCACAGCGGAAATTTAAACTATTTCGACGCGAAGGGCGAACATCTACGCCCAATTATCGGTTATGTACCGCAAACTTTAAAATTCGACGCAACAAGCCCCACAACCGTTTTAGATTTATTCATGGCGTGTTTAACGGCGCGTCCGGTGTGGCTTTGCAGTTCAAAATTCATTCGCGAGCGCGTAATTAAAGATCTTCGGCGCGTAAAAGCTGAATATTTAATAGACAGGCGGCTTGGCGCGTTATCCGGCGGCGAATTGCAGAGAATTTTATTAGCTTTGGCTCTCGACCCGCTTCCGGATTTACTTTTGCTCGACGAACCGATTAGCGGCGTGGATAAAGTCGGCATGAGAATTTTTTACGAACTTGTTGCCGAATTAAAAGCCGCAGAAGACATCGCAATACTTTTAATCTCTCACGATTTGGAAATGTTGGAACGTTTCGCCGATAAAGTCATTCTTTTAAATAAAAAAGTTATGAAATCCGGAAATGTTCGCGAAGTTTTTCAATCTGAAGAGATGCGCGAGGTTTTTAAAAGAATTTAATCACTGAAAATTTTTTCGGCTATTTTTCTTGACTTAAGTAAACTCTAAGGAATATTATAACCAAAATCCCTGCGCAGGGATAAATTCTTTACAAGGAGGAAAATTTTTATGGCTAAACAAGCTCCGGTCGTCGGTTCTAAAAATGTTACCAGTGAAAATTATTCAGGCTCGGCGGCAAAAGTTTATTTCACAAAAAAAATCGACGCTGAACATTTAATCAAACTGTACAAACTCATTAACGAAAATATTTTCGGAAAAGTTGCTATTAAACTCCACACGGGCGAAAAACATGGTCCCAATATTTTGCCACGCGATATGGTTAAAGCTTTTCAGGCGCAAATTCCAAATTCTGCTATAGTTGAGTGCAACACTCTTTACGAAGGCGACCGCTATACCACCGAAGGTCACCGCGAAACTTTAAAAGTTAACGGCTGGACATTTTGCCCTGTTGACATCATGGACGAGGACGACAAAATTGTTAATTTGCCTGTCCGCAACGGTTTTCACCTTAAAGAAGTTGCTATGGGCGCACATTTGACGGATTATGATTCGCTAATTGTCCTTACTCACTATAAAGGGCATTACATGGGCGGATTTGGTGGCTCAATGAAAAATATCGGCATTGGAAACGCTAGCGGTCACGTTGGAAAAGCTCAAGTGCACGGTTTTGATCCCAATAACGTTCCGGAAGATTTTATGCAATGGCCTACTAAAGAATATTTTATGGAATTGATGTGCGACAGCGCGAAAGCAACTTGCGATTATTTCGGCAAACACATAATTTTTATCAACGTCATGCGCCGCTTGAGCGTCGATTGCGACTGCGCGGGCGTTGAGGCGGAAGAACCGACCATGAAAGACATCGGCATTGCCGTTTCAACGGATATTCTCGCCGTTGATCAGGCTTGCACCGATATGATTTACGCCGCTCACGATAGCCACGACATGAAAGAGCGCATTGAAACCCGCCACGGTCTGCGCCAACTTTCTGCCATGGCTGAAAAAGGTCTCGGTAATCCTCAATACGAACTGATTGAGATTGAATAAATCTTATCGATAAAATTTTTTACCGCTCGAATTTTTTCGGGCGTTTTTTTTATTTGAGCCAAAATTTTTCTGCCAACTTTAAATTTTTCCCACGCCATGCTAAAATTATTAAAAATTTTTTGGGGGAATTTTATTGAACGCTTTAATAACAAAAATCGAATCCGGAAGCCTCGCAGAAGAATTAGAACTCGTTGCCGGCGATAAAATCCTAAAAATTAACGGAAAATCGCCGCTAGATATAATTGATTTAAGTTTTTTGCTCGCTGATGAGGAAATTGAACTTTTAATCGAACATTCCGACGGAAATAAAGAAATTATCGCGTTTGAAAAGGATTTTGACGAAGAATTAGGCGCGGAATTTGAATCTGCGGTTTTTAATGGCATAAAACGCTGCAAAAATCACTGCGTTTTTTGTTTTGTCGATATGATTGCGCCGAATTTGCGAAAAACTCTTTATATCAAGGACGACGATTACCGTTTGTCATTTTTATTCGGAAATTTCATTACGCTGACAAATTTAACTGAAAAAGACTTCAAACGCATAAAAAAATATCATTTATCGCCGCTTTTCGTCTCAATTCACACGATGAATCCGGATTTACGCGCAAAAATGCTAAGAACTCCGCTTGCCGCAAAAATTCAAACGCAACTCGACGAATTGGAACGCGCCGGAGCAGAATATCACACGCAAATTGTACTTTGCAGAGATTTAAACGACGATTTAGAATTAAATTACACGATTTCAGAACTTTTAAAGCGTCGTCCGCACGTTTTAAGTCTGGCAATAGTCCCCGTCGGCGTGACAAAATACAGAAAAGATAAATTTCCGCTAAAACAATTCGATAAAAAATCGGCAGAAAAAGTTATTTCACAGGTTGAAACGTTCCAAAAGAAAATTCGCGCAGAAACCGGCAAAACTTTTATTTATTTAGGCGACGAATTTTATTTTTTAGCTGAAAAAGAGTTCCCGCCGTTCGAATTTTATGATGATTTTCCGCAAATAGAAAACGGAATAGGCATGACACGAAATTTTATAGAAGAAATTGGAAATTTAGAACCGGAAATTAATAAAAACATAAAAATTAAAATCGATGTGGTTAGCGGCACATCTTTTGCAAAAATTTTAAAGAAAATGACCGAAAATATGCCGAATGTTAGAGTTTTGCCGGTTGAAAATAAATTTTTTGGCGAAAAAGTTAACGTTTCCGGCTTGCTTACGGGCGGAGATATAATCGACGCACTAAAAACTGTCGGTGGCGAACGCGATTTAATTTTAATTCCGGCTACGGCATTAAAATCCGGCGAAGAAATATTTTTAGACGATATTTCACTGGAAAAAATGCGAAAAATCTTCAATCCGGCTAAAATTATTCCAATTCATGACGGTTTTGAGTTCAAAAAAGCATTAAAAGGAGAAATTTAAATGAGTAAAGCGATAGTAGCGATAGTCGGACGCCCGAATGTCGGGAAATCGACGCTTTTTAACCAAATTGGCAAGAAAAAAGTCTCGATTGTCGATGATATTGCGGGAGTTACGCGAGATAGAATCTATATGGACGCGATTTGGCTAAATCGGGAGTTCACATTGATAGATACGGGCGGAATTGAGATAAAAACGACCGATAAAATGCGAAATGAGATAAGAATTCAAGCAAAAATCGCTGTGGACGAGGCAGATGCGATAATTTTTGTTGTAGACGGGCGCGCAGGACTAACTGCAGACGATGAAAACGTTGCAAAATTTCTTCGCGGTTCAAAAAAACCGATAATTTTGGCTGTAAATAAAATTGACGGCATAAATTTAGAAAATGAAGTTTTTGAGTTCTATAATTTAGGATTAGGCGAACCGATAGGAATTTCAGCGAGCAATGCGCTAAATTTAGGCGATTTGTTAGATAAAGTTGTAGAAAATTTGCCTGAAGACGAAAAAAATGCTCAAAAAGATGACGACGAGATAAAAATTGCGGTAATTGGGCGACCAAATGTCGGAAAATCGTCATTAGTTAATAAAATGCTGGGCGAAGAGCGCGTAATTGTAAGCGACGTGCCGGGAACGACGCGAGATGCGATTGACACGCATTTTTTCATTGACGAAACGAAATTTACGCTGATAGACACGGCAGGAATGCGAAAAAAATCAAAAATTGACGAACCGGTCGAAAGATACAGCGTAATTCGCTCACTTCGAGCGATAGATCGGGCAGATGTGGTGCTAATGTTGATAGAAGCACCGGTCGGAGTGACTGAACAGGACAAAAAAATAGCCGGATATGCGCATGATTCCGGAAAAAGTTGCGTAATAGTCGTTAATAAATGGGATATTTACCCGAATAAGCACGACAAATCGACAAATCGGTTTACAGATGAACTTAGAGAGCGTTTAAGCTTTTTGCAATACGCGCCGGTAGTTTATATCAGTGCTTTAACCGGACAAAGAGTCGAGCGCGTGACGGAATTGGTAAAATTTGTGGCAGAACAGCACTCAATGAGGATAAAAACGAGCGTTTTGAACGAATTAATTCGCGACTGCGTGGCAATAAATCCACCGCCGAGCAAAAAAGGTAAATCAGCGAAGATTTTTTTCGCCACGCAAGCAGATATTTGCCCGCCGAGATTTATTTTGTTCGTAAACGAGCCAGAACTTTTGCATTTTTCATATATTCGCTTTATAGAAAACAGATTGCGCGAAAGTTTTGGCTTTGAAGGCACGCCGTTAAAGTTTGTAATTCGAAAACACAAGCAAAATCCGGACGAACAATAAAAAATACGACTTAAATCAATAATAATTGCGCGTTGTCAAAAAAAAATGCGGTGCTATAATGCAAATCGTTCCAAGGGAATGGAAAAAGCAGTAACAGGAGGAAAAAGACGATGAAAAAAATCTTCCGCGACGATGTTTTGGCGGCGAGCATAGGAATTTTTGGTTGTTCGCTGGCAATCGGTCTGGCATCGCTTTACGCGTTTGATAAATTTATTTAAGACCGAAAAATCCCTTCCTATTTCTCGGTTTGTGCCGTAAAATATACCACCCTTTAACAGAAAAATACCCTCTCCAAAAAAAATCCCCGTTGATAGCGGGGATTTTTGAGTTTTAAAACAGATTTTAGAGCAAATTATTAAGAGTTTTAGAAATTTCGTTCAAACATTTTTTAAAAGCACCGCGTCTGGCGCGTAAATCGCTACCTTTTGAACTTTCTTCGTCACTTGCGGCGAACATATCGACAACTTCGGTCGAAGTGCAAAGATACGCGTCGAGTTGAACAGAAATTCGGGATTTTTCGCGGTGATTTGAACTGTTATGCTTATCAATGACGGCGTCGGAAATAATTATGTAAACAACCTTTTTACATCCACTCATGTTGGTAAAATTAATTAAATCGGACTGTTGAGGGGGTTGTTCGCCGATAAAACCGCGTTTTAGCCAATATTTTTTGTAACGGGTCTGTAAATCGTTGCCAACAACAATTTGCGCACCGCTTAGCGGTTTAATTACGTTTTGAACGATTTTATAATAATCGCTGGTCTTAAATTCCACGCCGCCGATAATTACAAAACCGATATTTTGATTTTGAGCCGCCGAAGCCGTGCAATTTACCAAAAAACAGAGCATAAACGCCGCGATAAAATAAATTTTCCTCAAAAAATCTCCTCCAATCAAATTTTTTAGCTTTAAATAAATCGCTATGACTTACTGTTCTCGAAAGACTAAGAATCAATTCATCTATTTAAAATAAAATCACGTTATTTTGTGTTGTTAATACTTTATTCAAGAGAGCATAAATATTTACAATCGTGCCGTATGAAAAGCCATCCTTTTTCATGAATTTTATCACCCGCCTAAAAAAATTCCCTCCCGCCGGAGGGCTTTTACATTGCCATTGCACTTTTATTGAAATTATCGCTACCTATTTGTTGGCTAATTACATCTATTGCCTACCGATAAAAATTACAATGCC
>Ga0310697_10005644_pt1 | contig 12044 bp, 9 predicted proteins | sample 172DNAGHGlowgp2_FD_203883 | JGI IMG/M metagenome (GOLD analysis project Ga0310697, IMG submission 203883) | Sheep rumen microbial communities from Palmerston North, Manawatu-Wanganui, New Zealand - 1728 DNA GHGlow gp2 (v2) (version 2) | ecosystem: Host-associated > Mammals > Digestive system >... | reverse complement strand
TCGGCGCTGAACCGCTTTTTTATCCCTACAGCGGTAAAAGGTGCCTTTTCCACTATCTTATAATCCAGCATAGTTCCGCCCTCCAATGATATCCTGATATGCAGCGGAGCAAACGACCGCAGGTTCGCTCCTGCTTCTCTTGCCTGCGCAGGAGCTATGCCGTGAAAGTGCCGGAAGGCTTTTGCGAAGCTGTCGGGAGAATCGTAGCCGTACTTCAGGGCTATGTCGATGACCTTATGCTCTGAGCAAGCCAGTTCCTGAGCTGCCAGCGTCATACGCCGCGCACGGATATATTCTCCGACGGTCATACCACACAAAGCCCCGAATATACGCTGATAATAGAACGGAGAAAGCGCAGCTTCTGCTGCAATATCCTCAATATCGAGCGTCCCGGAAAGGTTCTGCTCAATGTACTCTATCGAATCCTGAAATCCTTCTATCCACCCCTGCATTTTTTCACTGCTTTCCGCTGTATTCCCAGTATATCACATTTCAGCGAAGTCTGCCCGACATTTTGTGCTCGCTTTGTCGGGTAAGCTTTGGAATGAGATACACTGCCTACAGCCTTGTTATCGTTGATACTGACGGAAAAACTGTCTCAATCATAATAATTATACAAAGAATATCCTGAAAAGTCAATCAGCGGCGGTTCCGATATGGCTCCGCTGAGCAGAAAACGCTCAGCAGCCGAATGATTTGACACATCTGCCGTTGGATGATATAATGAAAAAAAGAAAAAAGGGAGGTATTGATGTGACGAGCGGATCCTGAAGTTCAGACGAAGATAAAAACGGAGTTTATCAAGGCACAAAAGTGAAGGGATACCTCCGTATTCCAAGCTTTTGCAGCGGAGCGAAATATCATTTTTGTCAGGTATCAGATCCAGCTGGCACATCAATAATATATGAAAATATCGGGCTTTTCAGTAAAAACACTTCCGCGCGACATAATAACGGGCATAATAATCGCGCTCGTTTCAATACCAATATCGATGGGATATGCACAGGTAGCCGGTCTGCCGCCTGTTTACGGGCTTTTCGGCTCGATATTCCCGATACTGATATTCGGGATCTTTTCGAGCTCCAAGCAGTTCATATTCGGTGTTGACGCAGCTCCGGCGGCTCTTGTAGGAGCATTTCTTGCGGAGCAGGGGATAGCTTCCGGCTCGGACGAAGCGGTGCGGCTCGTCCCGATGATAACACTGTTCGTGGCGGCGTGGCTGTTCGTGTTCTGGCTGATGAAGGCAGGGCGGCTCGTGAACTACATCTCTACGCCTGTAATGGGCGGTTTCATCAGCGGTATATCCACAACTATAATATTTATGCAGATACCTAAGGTGCTCGGCGGAACGAGCGGGAGCGGCGAGATAGCGGAGCTGATACAGCATATCATCAGCACCTGCCGCAGCAGCTTTGATCATATGTCGCTGATACTCGGCGGAGCGTCGCTTTTCGTGTTGATACTGTCGAAAAAGCTCGTACCGAAGCTGCCGATGTCGGTCATCGTAATGGCAGGCGGAGCAGCACTCGGCTATTCCGGATTTGCCGACAGATACGGCGTTGCTAAGCTCTCGGCGATAAATACGGGTCTGCCTGTGTGGAACATTCCGCATATGAACTATGACCTGCTCTCGGACGTTATTCCTGTGAGCCTCACCATTGCTATCGTCATAATGGCGGAAACTCTGCTCGCGTCGAATAATCTTGCGAACAAGAACGGCTACAGGCTCGATGAAAACAACGAGATAATGGTCTACGGAATGGGTAATCTTGCGGCGTGTCTTACAGGCTGCTGTCCCGTGAACGGCTCGGTCTCGCGAAGCTCAATGGGCGAGCAGTACGGCGGAGCATCACAGGTGATGTCGCTCTCGGCAGCAGGCACGATGACCGTGATAATGCTTTTCTTCACCGGATTCATACAGTATCTTCCCGTTCCGGTGCTCACAGCGATAGTAATATCAGCTCTGCTCGGAGCAGTCGAGTTCGAGCTTGCCGAGCGTCTTTTCAGGCAGGACAAGCGTGAGCTCGCGATATTCCTTGCCGCATTTTTCGGAGTCCTGCTTTTCGGTACGGTCTACGGCGTGCTCATCGGTGTCATACTCTCATTCGTATCCGTGATTATAAACACCGCTAACCCGAAACGCTCTTTCCTCGGCGTGATACCGGGACACGAGGGCTTCCACAGTCTCGAGCGCAACACTTATTCGGTGCCGCTTAAAAATGCCGTGATATACCGATTTTCCGGCAATCTTTACTTTGCTAACATAAGGATATTCATATCCGACATCGAAGGTGCTCTCACTGACGATACAACGTGTGTTGTCGTGGATTCCGGTGCGGTATGCAACATCGACATCACTGCCGCTGACCGCATAATATCGCTTGAAAAAGCACTTTCCGGCAGGGGAGTGAGCCTGTTTTTCGCCTCGCACATAGGTCATCTGAACGACCGTATGCGCGCCCTCGGGCTCGGTCATATGATAGAGGAGGGACGCTGCCGCCGGACTGTCGCGTCTGCGCTCGCAGCAGCAGGCTTCCGTCCGCCGTATACGCTTATATCCGGCGAAAGCACCGCGGCGGAATTGCCTTACGGCAACGCTGACAGGCTCGAATTCGAGTGGGCTTTCGGCGACAAAGCCGAGGAGGAAATGGAAAAGTATACAGAAAAGCTGCTCGGAAGTATCGGCAGCGAAGCCGTACCGCCTGAGCAGCAGCTGATGGATATAATAAAGTCTGGCAGCTCGTGGAAAGGCGTCGGCGAGCTTGACGGTGAGGAGCTCCTCGCGCATCTTCAGCTCCATATCCGTGAGCTTTCGGAAAAGCTCGGCATATCCGAGCCGCGCATCGCAGAGGCTATCGAGCGAAGGAGGCTCCGCCTTGCAAAGCGAGCGGCAAAGCACGACCCCGAGGCTCTTGAGCGCATAAAGCAGCACGACGAGCACTTCCTCGAAACGCTGAGAGCCGAGAAGCCGGAGCTCCTGAGCCGACTTATCGAGCTTCGCAGCGCCGCCGCAGAACAGCTCCGCAGCGAGGAAAGCGGGTACGCTGAGCTGATAGACGAGCTTTACGGTGATCCTCAGTAGTTTATCGTGATGACATACATATTGTCATCGTTGTAATACGTCAGCCGGTAGCCGAGCTCGGGAGAGCCGGGAAGCTCCCATATCTCCTGTTCGTCGAACAATTTCGTCATTGCTGTTTTATAGGCGTCCTTGTCAGCAAACATCATCTCCGCGACGCCTGCGTCTGCATTCTCAGCAAGCACTCTGCCTGTTTCTTCGGGTGAATATCCGGAGAAATAGGCATTTTTCTTTACAAAGTAGTTGCTGTAGAGGCTCGTGCACTTCGGCACGAAATAGTTCTCGCTGCCGATGTTCCTTGTGCGCAGCAGCATCTCATCGTTTATCATAAAGTAGTTGTGGCGGAGGCTTCCCTCGTCCGATTCGGATTCGGGGTCGTCCCACGTCACGTCGACCCAGTAGTAATCGCCGTCGAGCTTGAGGTAATTCCATGCGTGGCTGCCGCGGTCACTGATACCGGAGCAGACTCCGCATTCGTTCCCGAGCTTCTGCATTATCAGCTGATACGCCTCCGCGTAGCCCTGACAAACAGCGCTCCCGTCAACGAGACAGCCATACGCACAGCCCCAGAGCCCATTGTAGGTAAGGCCTGTTTTTTCCGAGGCATACCGCGTGTTCTGGATGAGCTGGTCGTGAACGAAAAGAGCAGTGCGGTAATCATCGCTCCCGGCTGGTATCTGCGAGATAATATCGTCAGCAGCCTCATCGAGAGCCGTGTACATCTGCCGCAGCTCGTCCTCGGTATAATCGTTGAGGACGGTGAAGCTGACGGAGGTGGACTTGTTCGTAGTTGTCGTAGCATAGCCGTTCAGCCAGAAATACTGCGGACAGTCGTGCTGGACTATCTTCACGGCTTCGTCGATGACCGACTGGCTGATACGGGCATCGTATTCCGTAGAATTCCCGAATCCCTTCAGCGCAGCTTTCATAGTTTCCGCTACATTCTCGGCTGTGTATTCAACGGCAGCCTCTTCCTTTACGGCTGAGCTGTTCCGGTGTGTCGGGAATCCGCAGCCGCCGAGCTGAGAGGTCAGAAATGCGGCTGAAAGAAGAGTTATAAAAAGTTTTTTCATAGCTGGTCATATCAGAAGTTGATGTTCACCGAGAACATATTGTCCGTGCGGTAATACTTCATACTGTCGCGGTCGATATTTGAAGCCTTGTATATTTTTCCGTCATCGAAGAGGTCGTAGAGTGCCTCCTTGTAGCTCTCGAAGTCGGCGAACATAAACTCGCAGTGCGGCTCGCCGGAGCAGCTCTCGATGTAGGAGATAACGGCATCTCTGTCATATGAAGTGAAGTAAGAGCCGTTCTTGACGAAATAGTTCTCGTCCATTGCGGTACACTCCGGGAAATAGCCCTGTGTCCAGTTGAGCTCTCTTGAACGTAGGAGCAGGTCGCTGTTCACGAGGAAGTATGTATGCTCAGCCTGATAGCCGCTTCCGTAGCTGTCCATATCGTCCCATGTCGCGTCGAGCCAGTAATACTGTCCGTCGACCTTGACATAGTTCCACGCATGGTTCGAGCCGGTGCAGATACCGCTTTCGATGCCGAGCTTGTTCATAATGAGTGTGAATGCTTCTGCGTAACCCTCGCAAACAGCTGAGCCGTCAACGAGACAGCCGTACGAGGTGTGCCACAGACCGGGCTTGTCGCTGTCTGCGCCTTTGTGGTCATATGTGGTATTGTCTGTGATGTAGTCATGGACGTAGAGTATCTTGTCGTAATCGCTTCCGGACGGGGCGTTCTGAACTATCTCATTCGCCTTCTCCTCGAGCTTTGCAGCCATTTCGGGTATATCCTCCTCTTCGAGACCGTCGAGGAACCCGAGGCTGACCTTCGAGCCCTCAGTGACCGTGACTGCGGAATATCTCTTTCCGAGCCAGAATATCTCAGGGTGGTCGCTGGGAAGGTGAGCAAGAGCGTCCTTCACGTCGTTGTTGGAGATGCGTGTGGTAACGATGCAGCTTGACCTGAACTGGAGTATCTGGTCGCACATCTCCTGATACCACGGATTTGCCGCCATTGCGGCACCGGTTATGGTGAGCTCGGGCACATCGTTGACAACGGGCTCGACCGGAGCCTCGATATGCTCCTTCCCCGGAGCAGAGCAGCCGGTGAGCAGCAGAAGTGAAGCGGAAGCTATGGCAAGTGTCTTTGTAAAATTCATTGTTCTTCTCCTATAATAACCCTTATTGTGAATATGATCAAAGTCTGAGTCCTTCAAAGCTCTCATCAAGTATCGCGGCAGAGCTGCGGAACTTTTCCTTTTCCTCCTCAGTGAGCGAGAGCTCGAGGACCTCCTTTACGCCGTTCCTGCCGATAATGCACGGAACGCCGATGAAAACGCCCTTGCTGTCGTATTCGCCGCGGAGCTTTGCGGAAACTGTGAGAACGCTGTTCTCGTCGCCGAGGATAGCCTTGACGATCCTTGTTATAGCCATTCCGATACCGTAGTAGGTGGCGCGCTTAGCTTCGATTATCTTGTATGCGGCGGTGCGTACCTGTTCCTCGATACGCTCCATATCCTCAGTGTTGTAGTCGTTCCTGTCGTCTGCGAGTATCTCCGATACCTGCTTGGTCGCGAGCATCACCTGTGAGAGCGGAACGAATTCGCTGTCGCCGTGCTCGCCGATAACATAGGCATGGATATTCTTGGGATCGACCGTGAAATAGTCGCCGAGCAGGTAGCGCAGTCTTGCGGTATCGAGCGATGTGCCGGTACCGATAACCCGCGAAGCGCCGAAGCGTGAGAGCTCATATGTCACTCTCGTCATAATATCGACGGGATTGGTGGCAACGAGGAAAATGCCGTCGAATCCGGACTTGACAACGGGTGTGATTATCGAGCGGAACACCTCGGTGTTGCGCTGGAGCAGGTCGAGACGTGTCTCGCCCTCCTTCTGGGCGACTCCGGCAGCGATGACGATAATATCCGCGTCCTTGCAGTCGTGGTAGTCGCCGGCATATATCTTCATATTTGATTTGGCGAATGCGAGACCGTGGTTGAGGTCCATAGCTTCGCCCATAGCCTTGTCCTTGTTCACGTCGACGAGGACGAGCTCGTTGCAGATACCGCCCTGATTAACGAGCGCGTATGCGAAGCTCATCCCGACCATACCTGTGCCGATGAGGACAACTTTTCTTCTGTCGTTGTTCATATCAACCTCTCCTTTACTGTATATTGATTTAATTTTATACTATTTTATTTTTTATGTCAAGTTAATTATTGCTAATGTGGCGCCTGTCCGTGATTACGCCTTTTAAGCCCCGACTTTATGCCGGAAATGATGATCTCCCGGGCGGCGATAGCTCCCTCTTTCGAGAGCGGGGGAGTATCCGGCAGGGGATATTCTATCCCGAGACGCTCATACTTCGGCTTTGCCATATCGTGATACGGCAGAACATCGAGCGCTTTCAGGTTGCTGAGAGTTGAAAGGTACTCTCCGAGGCGGAACAGCTCGTCGTGGCTGTCGGTTATCCCGGGCACAACGACGTGACGTATCCACACCGGAATGCCGAGGTCGCGGATATGCTCCGCAAACCGCAGGATATTGGTATTCCCTATCCCGGTGAGCTGCTTGTGCTGTTCGTTGTCGATGTGTTTGATGTCGAGCATGACGAGGTCGGTGTATTTCAGTGCATTATCTATTTTATCGCTGTTTCCGGGCAAATATACACCGGCAGACGTGTCAAGGCAGGTATGTACGCCCTTTTCCTTTGCAAGGCTGAACAGCTCTGCGAGAAAGTCCGGCTGTGCGAGCGGTTCTCCGCCTGTTGCGGTGATACCGCCTGATCTGAGGAATTCCTTGTACGAATCGTATTCGCGCATAAGCTCTTCGGCAGTGACCTCTCTGCCGCCGGTGAAGTCCCACGTATCGGGATTGTGACAGTATCTGCACCTGAGCGGACAGCCCTGAAAGAACACGACATAGCGGATCCCGGGACCGTCAACGGTCCCGAAGCTTTCGGTCGAATGTATGCGGCCGGTCATTTCAGCACCTCCCTTGCGTGTGCGAGAAGGCGGTCACGCTCGTTGGGCAGCTCGCCGTCGATGACGCGGCTGAGGAGCTCGTTCAGGCAGTCACTGATACGGCTCCCTTCGGCTCCGAGAGCGGAAATATCGCTTCCGTTCACAGCGAGCTGCCGGAGAGTGAGGCACTCGCCCTTTTCAATGAGCTCACGGGCGTATGCGATACATTCATCGAACCATTCATTCTCGGCGAAAACGAACTCATTTTTAGCAAGATTATCGGCTTTTTTTGCTTCCATCAGCCGGAAGAAGCTCTCCTCACCGAGCTTTGCGACGAGCCTTCGGACGTCGGTCCTGTTCTTTATCTTTATGCTGTGGTTGGCGATGATCGCCTGAACATCGCGGATAGAGGCGCTGTCCCAGCGAAGCCGCCGCATTATTCTGTGCGCAGCGTCTGCACTCACCTCAGCGTGTCCCTTGAAGTGTCCGATACCGTCGCTGTCAACGGTGAACATCTGAGGTTTGCAGATGTCGTGGAAGAGCATTGCTGTGCGTATCGTCCGGTCATACGGAGCAGCCGCGACTGCACGGACGGTGTGCTCGAATACGTCATATTTGTGGTAGGGATTGTGCTGCTCAAAGTCGAAGCAGGGGCGGAATTCCGGCACGACCTGCGCGATGATGTCTCTGTGCCGCAGAGCAGCCTCCGCAAAGCTTTCACCCATTATCATCCTGCATATCTCCTCGCGGCAGCGTTCGCGCGAGATATTGTCAAGAAGTCCGCGCATTTCGTGAGCCGCCCTTGCAGTTGCGTCCTCTGTCGTGAATCCGAGCACTGAAGCGAATCTCACGGTGCGGAGTATCCTCAGCGCGTCCTCGGAGAAACGTTTTTCCGGCTCTCCGACACAGCGAATGACCTTGTTTTCAAGGTCGTTTCTGCCGCCGAACGGGTCATAGAGCGTACCGCTTCTGTCCATTGCCATAGCATTCACGGTGAGGTCGCGGCGTGCGAGGTCCTCGGTGAGAGAAGCCGTGAACTGCACTGAATCCGGGCGGCGCGAGTCGCTGTAGCAGCCGTCCACGCGGAATGTTGTTATCTCAAACGGAATATGCTGATAGAGGACGGTGACCGTGCCGTGCTTCAGACCGGTCGGTATCACGGTCAGCTCGCTGAAAACAGACATTATCTGCTCAGGGAGAGCATTTGTCGTTATGTCATAGTCATTCACCTGTCTGCCGAGGAGCCTGTCTCTTACGCAGCCGCCGACAATATACGCCTCAAAGCCTGATCTTTCAAGCTTTTCGAGTAAAAAAACGTATTTATCTGCTGATTTCAAATCGTCACCGCCTTCATAGGTACTTCTTAGATTATAGCATAAATATTTGAAAATAGCAACAGACGCGGCGTAAAACTTCGGTGTGTATGGTCCGGACGCGGCAAAAATACTGCCATTTCTGTCATTTCCGGACATTTTTCCGCTTTTTTGCTGAGTAAATTTGTGTTGACAAAAGCTTGCATATGTGGTATAATATCATCGTCGTGATGAAATTGCGCAAAGGGGAGCTGTCTGTAGGGATAGCTCCCTTCTGTTTACGTACAGCAGTGCAGCATTGCGAAAAAATGAACATCAGTCAATATTTTTCTCAAAAACTATTGACAAAGCTCAGACAGAGTGGTATAATGTGAATTATAAAATGACTAACGGTCATTTTCACAAAGGAGGTACTGTATGGCATCTGAGGCAGTAAAAAAAATACTTGCAGCCGAAGCGGAGGCAGATAAAAAGTCCGCACAGGCGCGTGCAAGAGCTGATGAGATAGTCACCGAAGCCGAGCAGAGGGCTTCGATAGCCGCTCAGAAGCGCCTTTCCGACGCTAAGACCGAAATGAGCCGGCTGCGTGAGGAGAACAAGCGCAGGCTCGCAGAGTACACCGCCAAGGCTGACGAGGAATGCGCTGCGGAGCTGAGCAAGCTCGAAAAAACGGCAGCGGCTAATTCCGGCAGGGCAGTGGAAGCTATCATCGGCAGATTTTTCAGCTGAATGAGGATATTTGTTGAAGGAGGGTGATATTTTAGATGGCAAAGCTCAGAATGAAGAAAATAGAGCTGATAGCGCCCCTTACTGACAGTAAAAAGATAATCGAGCTGCTGCAGCGCCGCGGAGTCGTTGAGCTGTGCAGGACAGATGACGAAGGTCTCGAACAGACAAATGTGACGGCTGTGACAGGCAGGTTCGACAAGTTCCGCAGCACGGCTGTTCAGGCTCTCGAAACTCTTGATAAGTACGTCCCCGAGAAGACCGGGATAGCCGATATGCTCGGCGGACGCACCGAGGTCGAGAAGCACGATTTCGGCGAGCGTGCGGCTCAGCTCGAAAAAACGATGAACGTCGCGAATGAGATACTCCGCTGCGGAAAGGTCATCAGTGAATGCGATGCCGAACGGCTTCAGCTCGCAACAAAATGCGATATGCTGCGCCCGTGGCTGGCACTCGATGTCCCGCTGAATTTCCACGGAACAGATACAACGGCGGCATTCATCGGAACTGTGCCGTATCCGGCGACTTCGGAGGGGCTCGAAGAGCAGCTCCCGGAGGGCACGAGCGTTGAGGTAGTGCTCGCGACAAAGGAGCAGACAGATCTGTTCATACTCTGCTGGCGTGAAAGGGCACAGGAAACTGAGGACGCGCTGAGAAAGCTGATGTTCGCATCGCTCGGCGAGAGCGAGAAAGCAACTCCGGCAGAGCTGACAGAGCAGCTGACAAAGCACAGTGAGGAGCTCGGAGAGAAGCGTGACAGCGCCGAAAAGCGCATCGCAGAGCTGTCAAAGATGCGGAAGGATCTCAAATTCGCCGTCGACTACCTGACGATGCGAAAGGATAAGTATGACGCGCTCAATTCGCTCGGATTCACTGAGAGCACATTCGTGCTGACGGGCTTTATCCCCGAGAAATACTGCGAGAGTCTCCGGAAGGAGATAGAGGAAAAATACGTCGCTTACATCGAGCTGACCGACCCGTCCGAGGACGAGGATGTGCCGGTGCTCCTCGAGAACGGAAGGTTTTCCGCACCGCTCGAGGGTATCACAAGAATGTACGCGATGCCGGCAAAGGGCGACGTTGACCCGACACCGGTAATGGCGTTCTTCTACTACCTGCTGTTCGGAATGATGCTCTCAGATGCCGGTTACGGCTTGATAATGGTCATCGGCACGATGATAGCGCTGAAGAAGTTCCGGCTCGAGGAGGGGATGAGAAAGACCCTCATCATGTTCCGCAACTGCGGCATATCCACTGTGATATGGGGCGCACTGTTCGGAAGCTGGTTCGGCGACATCGTACAGGTCGTCGGCAAGCAGTTCTTCGACAAGGACATCGGAAGCATAGCGCTGTGGTTCCAGCCGCTCGATGACCCGATAAAGCTGCTGCTGTTCTCATTCGGGGTAGGTATACTTCACCTGTTCCTCGGCGTGGCGGTGGCGTTCCATATGTCGTGGAAGGACGGGCGGAAGCTCGACGCGATATTCGATGCAGTCCCGATATACCTGATCATTCTCGGTGTTGCACCGCTCGGAGCAGGGATACTCACCGACGTTCCGCAGCAGCTGAAGACTATCGGCGGATATATGCTCATCGCAGGCGTGGTACTGCTCGTGCTGACCGCCGGAAGGAGCTCGAAGAACATATTCGGCAAGCTGTTCGGAGGTCTGTACGCGCTGTATAATACCGCGACCGGCTGGCTCAGCGACATCCTTTCATATTCACGTCTTCTCGCGCTCGGACTTGCAACGGGATCTATCGCGAGCGTTATAAATCTCATCGGCACGATGCCGGAGAATAAGATCATAAAGCTGGTGCTGCTGATAGTTGTCTTCATCGTGGGACACACAGCGAACCTTGCTATAAACCTTCTCGGCGCATACGTCCACACGGACAGATTACAGTTCGTTGAGCTGTTCTCGAAGTTCTACACGGGCGGCGGCAGAGAATTTGAACCATTGACCGTAAACACCAAATACTTAAAATTCAAGGAGGAAAACAACAATGACTAACGGACTTGTACTTGCTATCTTAGGAGCGGCTCTTGCCGCACTTCTTGCCGGCATCGGCTCAGCAAAGGGCGTAGGACTCGTGGGTGAGGCTGCGGCAGGCGTCGTATCCGTCGACCCGTCGAAGTTCAGCAAGGTGCTCATTCTTCAGCTCCTTCCCGGTACACAGGGACTTTACGGACTTCTCACAGCTATCCTTATGCTCAGCCGCATCGGCGTTATCGGAAGCGGCGCTGCCGAGCTCACAACTGCACAGGGCTGGAGCTTCTTCATCGCTGCTCTTCCCATCGCTGTAGTCGGACTCATTTCCGCTGTCTTCCAGGGCAGGACTGCCGCAGCAGGCGTAGGCATCACAGCCAAGAAGCCCGAGCACAACGGAAAGGGTATCATTATGGCAGCTATGGTAGAGACATACGCTATCCTCGCTCTGCTCGTATCTATCCTTCTCATCTACAACATCAATATCTGATCACGGAGGTGCATGATATGTCAGGAATCGAAGAGATACTGAATATGATCGACTCCCAGCAGAAGCAGACTGAAGAGAACCTCGTCGCAGCAGCGGAGCGCAGAGCTTCCGCTCTGATCTACGACGGAAACGAAAAGGCAGAAAAAGCATATGAGGACTATATCAGAAAGACGACCGAGCAGCTCGGACGCGATCTCGAGAATGCCTGTTCATCGGCAGATGCGGCTGTTAAGCGCCGTATCCTCGCAAGGAAGATAGCCCTCATCGACGAGACGGTCGAGGCGGCGCTGAGCAAGCTCGACAAGCTCCCTGACAGCGAATATTTCGCAGTTATCGAGCGCCTTGCCGTAAAAAGGCTCAGAAAGGGCGATGGCGTGCTCGCACTCAGCAGGCGAGACCTCAGCCGTGTACCCGATACGCTTATGAAGTCTCTCTCGGCGGAGGCTGAAAAGCTCGGCGGAAGCGTTAAGCTCGC
>Ga0310697_10005643_pt1 | contig 12044 bp, 9 predicted proteins | sample 172DNAGHGlowgp2_FD_203883 | JGI IMG/M metagenome (GOLD analysis project Ga0310697, IMG submission 203883) | Sheep rumen microbial communities from Palmerston North, Manawatu-Wanganui, New Zealand - 1728 DNA GHGlow gp2 (v2) (version 2) | ecosystem: Host-associated > Mammals > Digestive system >... | reverse complement strand
TGACGAGTGTTTTCGATTTCGTTTGTAATTCAACTTTTCTCCACAAATTCTTTGTCTTCACAAAAGAAAATGCTAACTTTGCAAACAGAAAACATAAAACGGAACAACTATGAAACTCAGAAACCTTTTGGCACTCATCATTCTCTTTGTAGTGGGTTTGCAGTCGATAAAAGCGCAGGAAGCGTATGCTGTCTATACTTCAGAAAACGAGACGCTGACGTTCTACTACGACAATCTGCGCAGTTCGCGTGGAAGTTCATTCTCCCTGAACGCCGGGGCTGACTATCCTGGTTGGACTTCCGCTTATCGCTATTCCCATGTCGTTTTCGATCCATCGTTCGCCGATGCTCGTCCCACCACGACCTACGCGTGGTTTTTTAAAATGGAATATATTGAGTCCATTACAGGCTTGAATTATCTGAACACTAGTGAAGTGACGAATATGAAATACATGTTTGGCAAATGTTGGCATTTGACGAGCCTTGACCTGAGTCACTTCGACACATCGAAGGTAACTGATATGTCAGAAATGTTCAGCAATTGTACTGCTTTGACGAGCCTTGACCTGAGCAATTTCGATACATCGGAGGTGAGGTTCATGAGCTTCATGTTTGATGGTTGTTCCTCCCTCGAGAGTCTTGACTTAAGCAGTTTCAATACGTCAAATGTGCAAACAATGTATGCGATGTTTAAAGATTGTACTGCTTTGAAAAGTCTTGATCTGCATAACTTCGACACATCAAATGTAACCGAAATGCGGAGTATGTTCCTTTGTTGCGAAAAATTGACCAGTCTTGACCTGAGCAATTTCAACACCTCTAATATAAAAAGTATGAAGATGTTGTTCTCTAATTGCAACAGTTTGAAAAATCTTGACGTAAGTCATTTCGACACATCAAATGTAACCGATATGAACTGCATGTTCAAACACTGCGAAAGTTTGACGAGCCTTGACCTGAGCAATTTCAATACTTCCCAAGTAACAGATATGTCTGACATGTTTTCTGCTTGCCAATCCTTGACGAGCCTTGACCTGAGCAGCTTCAATACTTCTAATGTAACAGGAATGTACGCGATGTTCTATGATTGCCGCGATTTGACAACAATTTACGTGAGCGACGAATGGACCACTGAGAAGATAGAAACTAGTAGAACGCCAGAGAATTATTTCATGTTTACTGGATGCGAAAATCTTGTTGGCAGTTTGTTTACAACGTATGATATCAACCATAACGGCATGGATTATGCTCACATTGATGGAGGTCCCGACAACCCAGGCTATCTATCAGGTTATACTTTCGGAGTTGAAGGCATACAATATCGACTTGTTGCAGGCAACACTATTGAAGTGACCAGAAATGGCAGTGTTGGCTATACAGGCGAAATTATCATCCCAGCTACCGTTGAGTATAAAGGTAAAACTTATTCTGTCACAGCCATAGGCGAGTCTGCTTTCCGCGATTGCACTGGACTGACAGGAGTCACGATTCCAAGCAGTATAACAGAAATAGGAGAAAATGCTTTCAATGGATGCACGAATTTAACGCAGATAAAGTGCGGCTCAATAACACCTCCAACTATTTACAGCAACACCTTCTCGAACTACAGCGCAACACTCCTCGTGCCGAATGGCTTCAGGGCTGCCTATCAGGCTGCTAATTATTGGAAGAACTTCAACATAGAGGAAATGGCTCGGCACGACTTCATGGTGGACGGCATCTACTACAAGGACATCGGAGGTAGGGGATTTGCCGAGGTGACTTACAAGGACACAGAATACAACACCTACAGCGGCACAGTGGAAATCCCTGAGAATGTGTATAGCCCAGAGAACGGCATGTACTATCTCGTGACAACCATCGGCGAGCGCGCCTTCTACCGTTGTCCCTACCTGCAGCACCTGACGCTTCCTGCCACAATAGACCGCATAGAGAATGAAGCCTTTGTGGATGCCTTCCTCGATGCCAGCAACTCCGATATCACTTGCCTGGCCACAACACCTCCCACAATCTCTCCCTATGCCTTCGGCTCGGAAATAAATGACCTGACACTCTATGTGCTGAAGGACTGCAAAGCAGCCTACATGGCTCATAACGTCTGGAAGAACTTCGGCAACATTGTCGAATTGCCCTACCACTTCCAGGAGGGCAAAGTCTTCTACGCCATCACAGGTGCCAACACAGTAAGCGTCGTCCACCGCAACCCCAGCTACAATAGCTATTGGGGACAAGTCACCATCCCTTCAACAGTCAAGCACAAAGGCACCACCTATACTGTCACCGAGATAGGCAATGTGGCCTTCCTCAGCAGCTCACAGCTGACAAGGGTAATCATCCCCTCGACGGTAACGAGAATCGGCAACCGCAGCTTCAAGGACTGTCCTATGCTGACGAGCATCACCATCCCCGAAAATGTGACGAGTATCGGCACGATGTGCTTCAATGGCTGCGACACTTTGACCGACATCACTTGCCTGTCAAGAACGCCTCCCGCCATCTTGTACGACACCTTTACTGAAAGTCACTATCAGGGAGCAAACCTCTATGTTCCGAGTGGCTGCGAGAGTGCTTACAGGTTTGCCAATGTCTGGGAACTGTTCAGTGATGTCTTCGAACTGCCAGCTCAAAAGGGCGACACAAACCTTGATGGAGCTGTCGACATTGCCGATGTGACGGCAGTGCTGAGTGCTATGGCAAACGGCCTGAACGACGACCAATACAAGGTTAATGACGACGATGTGGTCGACATAGCCGACGTGACAGCCATCCTGACCATCATGGCGGGGCAGTGAGAGTTAAGAGTTAAGGAAATAAGAGAATAAGAAATAGATTCAACAAGCCCCGCTAACGAACTGGTTGGCGGGGCTTGTTGTTATTTAATAATGACTTTGCGGCCGTCTTTGATGTAGATTCCTTTGACAGGATGCTCGACTCTGCGACCACTTATGTCGAACCAGTCGCCATTTGATGATTTATCATTTGGGACTTCATCAATGGCAGTTGGGCTGCCAGCGGAAGGTGCTGCTCCAAGATATTCGGCCTGAACGGTCTCGCGAAAGACATCGACACGGATGTGATAGTAACCCTCTTGGCGTACGTTCCATTTATTGTCGCCGATGCCTCCCGTAAGCAATTGGGTACTCCCAAGGATGTCTTCGTCTTGCGAGAAAGGATGCAAGGCTTTTGGCTCCCAAGCGTTCTGTCCGAGGAACTTGAAGCGGCGAGGTTCGCCAAACTCTGGGCGTTCCTTGAGTTCGCCTGTCCAGTCCCAAGTGCAGACTTCATCTTCGTCGCGAGTAAAAGGCAGGAAGGTGTACGTCACCCATCCACATTCGGTTGCGCCTCCCACAATGAAAAGTTCGTTCCAAGGGCGGAAGAGCTCACCAGTCAGGGTCTTGGCATTGAGGTCGATGGTGATGCGATAGACGTCTTCCGTCAGAGGCACAGTCCAAAAGCTTGCCAAAGAGTCGCGAGCTGTGGCAATCGTGAAGGGCGTAGGATTCGTAACGGCGTAGGCATCTTCGTATGTTGGTTTGAGAAAGCGCACAAGGCTGGCCGACGTACTTTCCTTATTGCAGAAGCGAAGCGTGCCTCCCTCGATGAGACGTCCGGTATATTTGAACTGCTTGTTTGGGAACGGCGTCAGTTCCTGAATGCCTCCTGGCACAGCAGTCCCGATTGCCCAGTAACGGTCTTGAGCCATTAGACATTGACCGTTGAACATTGACCATTGAAGAAACAGGATAAGCAAGAGGCGTTTCATGGCTTGTAGGGATTAAGGATTTTCTTACCGCTTTGAATGTAAATACCTCGGGGCAGTTTATGATTTGACAAATTCATGCCGCTGAGGTCAAAGACATCATTTTGAATTTTGAATTTTGAATTTTGAATTGCCTCGATGCCTGTGTCCTTCTCCTTGACGTTGATAATAATGGCATTGGAGCAAGGACGAGAGGAGACGTTGACGGTCAGGCGACGCAGTTGCGCATCGTAGGTCCAGTCGGTTGTTTCCTCTCCATTGATGTAGATATTGCTTGGCTCTTCAATCGAGAAGAAGACCGCTTGCCAAGCACGCTCCTGGAGCATCCCCTCGTAGCTGCCTTCACGAGCATTGATGGTAAGCAACGTGCCTTCTGCGGAGTGCGTTTGCGTGAAGAGGGTTGTGGCGAACTCGCCATCCTTATAGGCTTCACTGTCGCCTTGGTCCTCATAAAGTGTGCCTTCGCCGTCGGCACCAGGGATAACCCAAAGCACGAGGGAAGACGGTTCGGCCTTCAGATGCGAAAGAGGAGGATTGCAGGGAATGATGCTGCCCAGGCGGATGAAGTAGGGAATCTCGTCCAGCCCGTATTGGTCCGTGATAGTCTGGTCCCCTGGGCATATCCTGTTGCGGCACATATCAAACCACAGACCTTGTGGCAGCCAAGTCTTGCGCTCGCTTGTGCCATCGCTGCATGATGGGGTAGAGATGGGCGAAACGAGGATGTCGTCGCCAAAGAGGTACTCGTCCTCGACCGTATAGGCTTTGTTCTCTTCGGGCCATTCGTAGTAGAGAGGACGGCAAATAGAGACGCCTGTGTCGTATGCCTGACGAGCTGCAGTATATATATAAGGTACTAGTGTATAGCGAAGTTTGAAGGCTTCCCTTTGAAGGTCGAGGTTCGAGAACTTCCAGATGCGACGTTCGCAACCGCTTTGGCTGGAGCCATGTGTGCGGAAGATGGGTTGGAAGACGCAGAACTGCATCCATCTGAGCACGAGTTCTGGGTCGGTGCTGACATTATTGGGCTGCAGATATCCGCCGCCGTCGTGTCCCCAATAGCCGAAGCAGACGTTGGCAGCTGTGGCTGTGACGTAGCTCTCGAACTGCAAGGTGCCGTATGTGGCGAAGGTGTCGCCCGAGAAGCCGATGGGGTAGCGGTGGCTTCCCATTCCGCCCCAACGATGGAAGATGACGGGGCGTCGGTCTGTTCGGTTGAGCCGCATGTCGTTGTAGAAGACGTGGTTGAGCCAAAATGTCTGGCCGAGTCCAGCGATGTAGCTGCTTGTGAGGTCTTGTTGCCAGTCGAGCCACCAGAAGTCGACGCCCTGCCGTTCCCTGACGCGCATCAGGTTCTTGAAGAATGAGCGATAGAACGTGGAGTCTTCGAGCTGCCAAGGTATGGTCGTAACGCTTGCGTCGAGCCCCATTTCGTTTCGAATCTTGGCGAAGTTCTCGTCGCTGGAACCGATGCCATCGGCAGGATGAAGGTTAAGGGCCGTCTTCGTGTTGTGCGTGTGCATCCAGTTGAGAAGAGTGGCGGGTTGGGGGAAGAGCGACTTGTTCCACGTCCATCCCGTCCAGGAGTTCTGATGCCAGTCGCAGTCAATCATGAGTACATCATGCGGCACATCATTATTCTCCATGTCCCTAATTAACTGCTGGATGTCGTATTGCGAATAAGCCTGATACTTGCTATACCAGTAGCCAAACATGTACTTTGGCGGGAGAGGCTGTCGGCCAGCTATGCGGACATAGCCGCCCAGGGCGTCCTTGTAGTCGTGCCCATAGCCGAAGAAGTACCAGTCGATGGCGTTGGCATCAAGAGGCGTGCCGACCCAGGGAATGCCGTCCACCTCTTTGTCAAACGGGAAGGAGCGGCTGCCGTCGCCACGCTTCGTACTGGGCGACTCATCGAGGATGGCCCAACCGTCGCGCGAGAGTAAGCCTTTTTCGAGTGAAACGCGATGTGTGTCGCCGATGTTGCCGTCGAGGGTTCGCTGGGTACCAAGCAGATTGAGGGCGTCGTCTTTGCCCGGATACCAAAGGATTTGGCGTCCGTTCATTTCAAAGGTGATGCCCAGTATGCTGCTGTTCTTGTGTTGCTTTTGGATGCGCGAGCCGACCTTGTAGCGCAGGGTCAGGTAATCTGTGCGAATGATGAGATAGCCGTCCTCTTCAGTACATGTGAAGGCAGGAACGGGAAGACGACGATTGACGACAGCAAACGTGGCTCTGTCCTCGAAGAGGCTCGAGGTGCTGTACTGAATGCGGATGAGTCTTGGCGTGAGGATGGTGAAGCGTGCCCTGCCGCTCGTCACGACGGCTTCTTCCTGCGCCAAAGGATTCCACTCTTCTCTCGCGTTAATAAATAAGGTAAAGAAGAGGAAGAGAAAAAGAAAGAATATCCTCCCCCGTTCCCTCCCGAGGAGGGGTAAAGTACCTCCTTCGACCCTTTTTAAGGAGGGGTGAATGGGTGCGGATTCCATTATTCCATATTGCCTTCAATGGTGAGGCGAACCACCTCATTTATGGCGTTGGAGCGAATGGTGACGGTCTTCTGGAAGTGTCCGGGGAACTTGTCTGCTCCGTTGTAAGTCACATCGACTACGCCTTTCTCACCCGGCTTGACGGGTTCTCTTGTAAAGACAGGAATGGTGCATCCGCAGCTTGCAAAGGCCTGATGGATGACGAGAGGAGCGGTTCCCGTATTGGTGAAGGGGAACTGGCAACGAACCACGGGGTCGTCCTTCGAGAACTTACCGAAGTCGTAACGAAGGGTGTCAAAAGTTATTTCTGCGTAGTTCTCTGCTTTCGTGGTAGCGACAGCCTTCACTTCGCTGACGTTAACTTTCTGTTTCAAGGTCTGTGCGTGAGCCTGCATACCGAAGAATGCAGCCAAAGCAAGTATAAGTATCTTTTTCATCATTTTGTGGTTTAATTCACACTTTTGCTCTGCAAAGATATAAAAAGATTGGGGAATAGAGATTAGAGATTAGAGATTTTTTAGTGGAAATGATGCATTTTTGACATTTATTTTGTACTTTTGCACATTGAAAGGCAAGGAAACGAGATGGAGCAAATCATTCTTGGCATAGATCCGGGCACGAGTATCATGGGCTACGGCGTGCTCCGAGTTGACGGAAAGAAGGCAGAGATGCTTGCTTTGGGCGTCATCGACCTGCGCAAGTTTGCCGACCCTTACCTCAAGCTCGGGCACATACACGAACGCGTTAGCAGCCTCATCGAGGGCTTCTTGCCTGATTGCATGGCCATCGAGGCGCCTTTCTTCGGCAAGAACATCCAAAGTATGCTGAAGCTTGGACGTGCTCAAGGTGTTGCCATTGCTGCTGCCATTCATCGGCAAGTGCCGATTACTGAGTATGCGCCATCGAAGATAAAGATGGCGATAACGGGCAACGGCAACGCGAGCAAGGAGCAGGTCGCTGATATGCTTCATCGTATGCTCCATGTCGAGAAAGAGGAGATGGGCAAGTTCCTCGATGCCTCCGACGCCCTTGGTGCTGCCTATTGCCATTTCCTGCAAATGGGCAAGCCCGAGAGCGACCATAAGTATCGCGGGTGGGCCGACTTTGTGAGGAAGAATAAAGACAGAGTCAATGATTAGGATAACGAACGGAGTGGCGCGTCATCCGCTTTGGCGGATGGCAGAGCCTATCAATCTGCATATAAAAAGAGGCGAGCAGATTGCCATTGTCGGCGATAATGCTGCTGGTAAATCGCGACTTGTAGAGGTCTTGACGGGACACTATCCTTTGCTCCTGAACGAGGTGCAGTATGATTTCTCGCCAAGCGAATCGCCTCTCGTCAGCGACAATTTGAAGTATATCTCCTTTCGTGATTCCTATGGCGAACAAGACGGAACATATTATTATCAGCAACGCTGGAACCAGCATGATATTGCAGAAGACACGCCCACAGTCGGTCAGCTTCTGCAGGCAAATGCTTTCTCCAAGATGTTCCACCTCGATGAACTTGCCGACAAATACATCATTTCATTGAGTAGCGGCGAGCTTCGCAAGTTCCAGATGGCGAAAGCGCTTGCCACAAACCCTCGGGTCCTCATCCTCGACAACCCGTTCATCGGCCTTGATTCGCAGACTCGAAAGGATTTCCGAGACTTGCTGGAAAAACTGACGAAAGAGGCCGGTCTGCTCGTCATCCTTGTCTTAAGCAAGCGCGACGACATTCCCGACTTCATCACGCATGTCCTTCCTGTAGAGGGTTTGCGCTTGCTTCCCAAGATGACACTCTCGGAGTATCGGGAGCAATATGCAGCCGTCCCTCAGCCAAAACTGAGCGACGAAATCAAGGACTGGATTGCAAACCAACCGATTCGAGACCTTTCGGAAAGTGACTTTTATCCCCAGGATGGCGGAGAAATACTGCGATTCAGGGACGTAAGCATCAGGTATGGCAACCGCACAATACTTCAACCCCTCAACTGGACCGTTCATGAGGGCGAACGATGGGCTTTGAGCGGACCGAACGGCTCTGGCAAAAGCACCCTTCTCAGCCTTGTCTGTGCCGACAATCCACAGGCCTATGCCTGCAATATCGAGCTCTTCGGACATCGGAGAGGCACGGGCGAGAGCATCTGGCAAATCAAGAAACACATCGGTTACGTGAGTCCCGAGATGCATCGAGCTTACCTTAAAGACATTCCGGCTATCGATGTGGTAGCGAGTGGGTTAAGCGATTCTGTCGGACTCTACGTGCGACCCAAACCAGAGCAGAAGCAGACGTGCCTCGATTGGATGCGTGTCTTTGGCATAGATGGCGTTTCAGACCGCTCGTTCCTGCAGCTTAGCAGCGGTGAGCAAAGACTGTGTCTCTTGGCGCGTGCCTTTGTGAAAGACCCGGAGCTGCTGATTCTCGACGAGCCTCTTCACGGCCTCGATGATAAAAATCGGCAGCTTGTAAGGCAAATTGTCAAGCTATTCTGTGAGCGCCCCCACAAGACGCTGGTCTTCGTGACACACTATCAGGAAGAACTTCCAGACTGCATCACCCATCATCTCGAGCTGAGTAGAAAATAACGACACGTCGAATTGCTCAACTCAGCACGTCGAATTGCTCAACTCGGCACGTCGAATTGCTCAACTCGGCACGTCGAAAATTGCAACACAACACGTCGTATTTTCGAACATCGCTTGCGGAGATTGAAAACGCCGCACGCGGAAATGCCCAACGCCGCATGCGGGGATTGCAATTTCCGCAGGCGGCGTTTTGGCTCTTTGCGCGTCGATTGATTTTCAACGACTTACCAAAAGCCCTAAAATCATAACCCAAAAAGCCCGCCTAAGCATCATAGCACAGACGGGCTCTTTCTTTTCTTTATATTATTACCTTGACATTGCCCAGCCGAGCTTCAAGCCTGAGTAGCTGCCGAGAACAGAGCCGAGAGAGCTTGAACCCTTGCTGCCTACTGCTGTAGCAATGCTGAGAAGCTTGTCGGCATCAAAGAGCATAAGCAGCTGACCGTTCTGGACAGTAACGGTGCAAGGCAGCTGTCCTGTAACAAACATGCCCGTCAGCGTCATCTTGTTCGAGCTTGGGTCGTAAGCATAAGTGCCGGTCAACGTCTTGCTGCCAAGCGTCAGAGAGCAGTTGCCGTCGCTGCCAAGCGTCAGGACAGTCTTGCCTGCCTTGAAGCCCATCTTCTCGAGATATGTGCCAAGCTTCTGCTCGATGTTATTGCTGAGCACTTGACCGCCGAGCTGCGAAAGGATGTTCTCGCTCTCGAAGACAAGCTTAGGACCAGCATAAGTCCAACTGCCAACGAGAGACTGCTGATTTGTGACTCCACCAAGAATGTTGCCAAGAATCGTGCCGAGAATGCCTGTGCCAGTCTGACCGATTGTGCCGCCAAGGATGCCGCCAAGAGCATCGGTTTGCTGAGCTGTTGTACCTCTGTTTGTGCCTGTTCCTGTTGTGCCAAGACCGCAGGAAGCAAGTGTAAGACTTGCAGCCAGGATGGCTGCGAGAGATTTAATCTTCTTCATAATATGTTTATAGATTATTGTTTATTGAATAGTCTCGTAAAGCTTGTAGGGTGGGGCGTCTCGAACTGCATTGGCTCGCCTGTCCTTGGATGATAGAAATAGAGACGAAAAGCATGAAGTGCAAGCCGATGAAGCGGATTGAGTCCGTTTCCGTACTTCTCATCTCCTGCAACAGGATAGCCCAAGTCTTTCATGTGAACACGTATCTGGTTCTTGCGTCCCGTTTCGAGTCGCATCTCGGCAAGTGTGAAACGTCCGTTTGTAGCAATTCGTCTGTAGTGAGTTATCGCTTCCTTGCCGCCGTTATCTGTTGGGCTGCTATAAGTGACGTAGGCCTTGTTGTCCTTGAGCCAAGAGTGAACAGTGCCGCCTTCCTGTTCCATCTCGCCACAAAGCACGGCCACATATCGGCGGTCATATACGATGTTGTGCCAGTCTTCTTCAAACAACTTCCTCATCTCCATGCTCTTAGCGTAGAGCATAAGGCCGCTTGTTTCCCTATCGAGGCGATGAACAACGTGAGCTGTGCACTTGAAATGGCGCTTCTTGAAGTACTCGTCGAGAATGGTCTTCACGCAATACTGCCCAGGAGCAGAGGCCATGCTGAGGATGCCTTCCGACTTCTCGATGACGATGAGGTCTTTGTCCTCGTAGATTATCTTGACGTACTTGTTCAGCAACTCAGTGCTTCGCTTGTGACGGCTTACGAGAACCGTTTGTCCAGGACTGAGCATGAAGTCGTATTGCGTCACGAGCTTCCTGTTAACTTGGATGCCGTGCCCTTGCAACAAGTCCTTGACCTTGTTGCGACTGATGCCGCTCATCTCCTTCATCAAGAACTCCATCAGCGGCATTGCTTCTGTGACATCAAGCTTTATGTACTTGCTTGCGGCGTATTGCTCACCGGTTAGGTTTCGTGCCATTCTTTCCTTTCTTTTTATTGTGATAATGCCTAAAGTGCCTCTTTTGCTTCGGCTTTGAGTGATAAACAGGTGTTTCGCCGAACTCTTCAGGCATCTTCTCCTTGTATATTTCCTTGCCCAGGAAACGCTCTATCTGTCGGAAGAAGAGCATGTCTTTGTCGTTGACAAAGGTAATGGCCTTGCCACCTTTGCCTGCTCTAGCTGTTCTGCCGATACGATGAACATAGTCTTCTTCGTCTCTTGGCACATCAAAGTTGATGACCATCGCAATGTCGTCAATATCAATGCCTCGAGCCACAATGTCCGTCGCCACAAGGATGTCAATCTTTCCACTACGGAACCCAAACATCACATCGTCTCGTTCGGCTTGTGTCAAGTCGCTGTGCATGGCTCTTGCATTGTATCCGGCACGAATGATGCTGATGGCCAATTCCTTAGTCTTCTTTTTCGAGCCAACGAAAATGATAACCCTATGAGGCGCCTCTTGCTCGAACATATGCTTGACGACCATAAGCTTCTGCGGTTCGTAGCAAAGATAAGCGCTTTGGCGGATGTTGTCTGCAGGCTTACTAACTGCAAGCTTCACTTCAACAGGATTGTGTAAGATGCTGTGTGCCAAGCTCAATATATCACCGGGCATTGTAGCGCTGAACATGATTGTCTGATGTTCTTTCGGCAATGCCTTTGATATAAGAAGTATGTCGTCGCAGAAGCCCATGTCGAGCATGCGATCTGCTTCATCGAGGATAAAGAACGACACCTTGCTAAGGTCGATATTGCCGAGGCTGAGGTGACTGATAAGACGTCCGGGTGTAGCAATTACAACATCGGCACCACTCTGCATAGCTCTCTTTTCTTGCTCATAGCGGATACCATCATTTCCGCCATAAACAGCCACGCTGCTAATGTCGTCGAGGTAATAGGCAAAGCCCTGCATAGCACTGTCAATCTGCTGAGCAAGCTCTCGGGTAGGGGACATAATGACGCAGTTGATGGCATCTTTCGGATAACCTCCATCGGCAAGCATACTGAGCACTGGCAACAGATATGCTGCTGTTTTGCCTGTTCCTGTCTGGGCAACACCCATTACGTCCCGACCTTCAAGAATAGGCGGAATGGCGTGTTCCTGGATTGGCGTCGTATCGGTGAAATTCATGTCGTCGAGGGCATCGAGGACTGAATCATTAAGGTTTAAATCATAGAAATCCATATATTGATAGCTGGGCTCGAAGCCCTTTGCGTTGCAAAGTTACAAATAAGCGAGCATAGTACAAAATTAATTTCGATTTATTTCCTTTTGTGACCCAAATAATACATCTAACACCCTTAACATGAT
>Ga0310697_10005642_pt1 | contig 12047 bp, 12 predicted proteins | sample 172DNAGHGlowgp2_FD_203883 | JGI IMG/M metagenome (GOLD analysis project Ga0310697, IMG submission 203883) | Sheep rumen microbial communities from Palmerston North, Manawatu-Wanganui, New Zealand - 1728 DNA GHGlow gp2 (v2) (version 2) | ecosystem: Host-associated > Mammals > Digestive system >... | reverse complement strand
GTCAACCTATGATCCCACTCCAAATGGTCAGAAACTAACAATTTGGAAATCGGAAAGCCTGAAAAGTGAATTTATAAAGACTCAGGATGTATTATTCGAAGAGAATATAGCAAGAAATGCGGGAATGGTTTTCAAGGATGGGGATAGACTTATTCGCCCGTCACAAGAATGTAACAAAACTTATGGACACGCCATCACATTTCAGCATTTGCAGAAAGGAGAGGATGATAGATTCATATTTAATGTACTATGGCGTATGACATCACCTCACCCTGGAAGATACGACCTTGGAATACACACATATAATCAACACACAGACGGAATGGCTGTTATAGATGTAAAAGGATGGCGTTATCCAATTATTGGTCCTCTTATAAACGGAGTTGGCAATATGCTTGTTGAACTTGGCTTGAAGAAAGCATACAGACCGCAATAATACAATTATTGATATGCGTATAGTTCATTTGACTTGGATGTTGAAAGTTGGTGGTATTCAGACAATGTTGGTGGACATTGCCAATGAGCAAGTTAAAGACCATCAAGTTGTTATTGTTGTAGTGAACAACATCATTGACGAGCATTTAGTAACTAAACTTGACAAACGTATTAGATTAATTCGCATAGGAAGGAATCCCGGTAGCAGAAGTATACTTCCTATTATCATGCTAAATATTTTTTTGCGAAGATTCCATCCTGATATAATCCATTGTCATGAAGATCGTCAAACAAAATTGCTTGTTGGCCATATTTGTCCTTTAATACGTACCATTCATAATACGCATAGCAATCCTTCGGAATATCCAAAGTTCAAAAGACTATGTTGTATTTCCAAAGCAGTCAAAAACTATACTGAGACACAGGGTTTCCCAAATGGAATCGTGGTATATAACGGCATTCACACCGATGACATTCTAAAGAGAACACTGCCTTTCCCGGCCAAAGGTGAGCCTTGTAAATGTGTATGTGTAGGTAGACTGCACCCGATGAAAGGACAAATAATTCTTATTGAGGCTTTTAACATATTAGTGAATCAGAGAAATTATGGAGGCCTGTTGTCATTGGATTTGATAGGGGATGGAGAGAGTAAAGACGAACTTGTGGCTTTAACGAAACAATATGGCTTAGAGAACTATATCCGTTTTCTAGGAAGTCAAACGAGAGAGATGTTCTATCCTAAATTGAGAGATTATGACCTTTTTGTACTTCCAAGTGTTAGTGAAGGGTTTGGCTTGACTTTGGCGGAAGCCTGCGCTGCAAGTATTCCTGTTATAACATGTGATCTTGAAGGACCGATGGAGGTAATTGATAAAGGGCTCTATGGTCGCAGCTTTAAGACTGGTGATGCAAGGGCTTTAGCAGATGCATTAGTTGACCATATAAAAAAAGGCACGAATATTAATCAAGTTGAAGAGGCTTATAATTACGTTCAGAATCATTTTGATGTAAAAGTTACGGCAATTGAATATACAAAATTGTATAGAAGTGTGCTTAAAGAAATCCTATAATAAATGAATAATAAAATACTATATGTCTTTGCCAACATGGGGCATCTCAATGAGTTGCCCAAGAGCGGAGGCCAATCTTCGGCACGAAGGGTGATGAAAGGCTTGCAAGACTCTGGATTTACCATTGTGCCAATACGTAGACATAGGGCAGAGTTGGAAGGGCGATGGAAACATCAGATGGAAATCATGACTTTTGCTGTCATTGATTTGCTGAAAATTATTTCAAAGATAGCTATTGGTAATCGAAAGAATTCTGCTTTCTTGCACCTGACATACTCAGGGCCATTAGTGCCATACGAACTGATTATTACTCGAGTGGTTCGGATGATGGGCTATAAGAGCATGATATATCTAAAGGGTGGTCAGGTGCTTGACTATTATAAGAATGGCTCAGATAGGCATCGCAGATTGTTCAAAAAGACGATGGACCTCCAATCGAAGGTTTTTTTTGAAGGGATAGAGAGCCTACAATTAGTAAAAGGGATCTCAAATACACCTTTGGTCTATTTCCCTAATTTCGTTTTCGATAATCAGATACCAACAGTCTTGTCTGAGAGACCAAAGGATACGATAGGATTACTTTATTTTGGACGTATTGCTCCAAACAAAAATATAGATGTTATTTTGGATACCTTTGAACTATTATGTAAACAATATAATAATCTGCACCTTACAATTATTGGAGGAATAGGACAAAGCAAATCATACGCAGATATGATAGACCGTCGTATTTCGGATTCTCCATATAATGATAAGATTATTCGTATGGGAATCACTCCTTTTGAGAAGATCAAAGAGATAATGCAAATACAGCACTTCTTTATCTTCCCTTCGCAAGAGAAGGCAGAAGGACATAGTAACTCTCTCAATGAGGCAATGAGCCAAGGGCTGATACCCATTGTTAGTGATTACCATTTCAATCGTTCTGTTGTTGGTGATGATAGATTAGTGGTCAAAGGCTTTAACGCAAAGTGCTATGCAGATAGAATTGATTCGATTCTGAAAAATGATAATTTAAAAGAATTGTCTGAACAGATGTGGAAACGGGTGAAGAATTGTTACGTGGATAATAGAGTGATGGAAAACATAATGAAAGAACTAAATTCAATTTGATATGAATATTGGACTTTTAATCGCTGGAGGTTCTGGCAACAGAATGGGGCAAGACATCCCTAAGCAGTTTATGCATGTAGATGGAGCACCCATAATTATTTGGACGATGAAAGCGTTTCAGCAACATCCTGACATTGATGCTATTGCCGTGGTTTGTCTGAAAGGATGGGAAACGGTTCTTCAGAGTTATGCTAATCAGTTTAGTATCGACAAGTTGAAATGGATATTCCCCGGAGGCGAAACCGGTATGGAGTCAATCCATAATGGAATCTATGGTCTGATGGAGCAAGGCTGTCAAGAAGAGGACTTGGTGCTTATCCATGATTCTGTCCGTCCTTTACTTTCACAAGAGACGATTTCCTCTAACATTGCCATTTGCAAGGCATACGGATATGCCATCACTGGCATACAATGTCGCGAGGCCATTTTGGAAAGTGAAGACGGTTTTACCACCACAACAAGTATTCCCCGTGATACATTGATCCGTACTCAGACTCCACAAACTTTTCGATTGAAAAACATCATTGCAGTACATGAAGAAGCCAAAGTAAAAGGTATTGTAAATTCAGTGGCATCATGTACACTAATTGCAGAATTGGGGACAGATAGGGTGATGCACATTGTACCAGGCTCAGAAAAGAACATTAAGATAACAACTGTAGAAGACCTTGAAATGCTTAAGGCTCTCATGCATACATCTAAGGATACATGGCTGAAATAAATGCTTATCAGCAGGACATTCTGCAAGTTTTTCAGGAAGATTTGCCATGGGGTAAATTATCTGGGTGTAACATTCTTATAACAGGTGCTACAGGATTGATCGGTGGATGCCTGGTGGACACACTGATGAATAATCCCCACAAGGATTATCATGTTTATGCATCAGGAAGAAATGAAGAACGTGCAAAAAAACGTTTTAAGATATTTGCAGATGAGAAATCATTTCATTTTATCCGCTATGATGTTTTGACCCCATTAGAGTGCGATGTGCAGTTTGATTATATTATTCATGCCGCAAGTAATGCCAGTCCAAACTTCTTTGCCCAGAAGCCAGTGGAAATTATCAAGGCTAACATATACGGAGTGGCCAACCTAATGGAATATGGTTGTAAACATGGAATGAAACGTTTCTTATATGTCTCATCGGGTGAGATATATGGCGAAGGCGATGGACGAGAATTCACAGAGGATTACAGCGGTTATGTGAATTGTGCAACATCACGTGCATGTTATCCTTCTTCTAAAAGAGCAGCAGAGACTCTATGTGTCTCATTTGCAGAAGAGTATGGGACCGATGTGGTGATAGCACGTCCATGCCACACGTATGGGCCTTATTTCACAGCTCAAGACAATCGTGTTTATGCCCAGTTCATACGCAATGTGTTACAAGACGAAAATATCGTAATGAAAAGTTCTGGTAACCAATTTCGTTCATGGTGTTATGTGGTAGATTGTGTATCGGCATTATTATTCATTCTCCTAAAAGGACAGAATGGAGAAGCATATAATATTGCTGATGCAAAGTCAAATATAAGTGTTCGGGAACTGGCAAAAATGATTGCGAACTTGGCTGGTAAAGACGTAATTATGCAGATGCCTTCATCTATGGAGAAAGCGGGGTTTAACGTCGTTAGTAAATCAACATTCTCAACTCAAAAGATTAAAGCATTAGGATGGGTGGTTGATAATAGATCGATGATAGAAAAGTTAAGCCATACTATAGAAGCGCAAAAAAACAATGAAGATTGACTGGTGTAGTCCAAGGAAAGTGAGCTGGATAGCAAATGCAGTTCTCTTTAATCTCTGTAGGCTTATTCCTAACAGAGACAAACGGCTGTGGGTGTTCGGAGGAAGGGAAGGCGAACAGTATGACGACAACTCTCGTTATTTGTTCGAATATGTGAATACACATTTTGCGGATAAAATTCATGCTGTCTGGTTGACGAAGGAAGAGAAAACCGCTGAACGAGTTAGAAAGATGGGCTATGAATCCTTTACGTTCAGTAGCCGTGAAGGGAAAAAAATAGAGAGAAAAGCTGGTGTCGCGATTTACTCTCATGCACTTATTGATTTTGGACTATTCCCTTTGGTTGGCGGTGCTTTCATCGTATCGTTATGGCATGGTGTGGGATTCAAGAAGTGCTATAATGATAAATACTCTGGATGGGCACTAAGGGCAAAGGAATTAATGGACTTCTTCTTCTCTTGGACACACCGGGATTTAACCATTGTCACTTCTGAATATGTCAAAAAGCAATTTTCTGGCATTTTTGGCCTTGGTCCTAAAGACTTAATAGAAATTGCGGGTCAGCCAAGAAATGACGTGTTTAAGACAAATTTACAGAAGAAAAACGTCTTAAGCAGGTTGGATATAGATTATAACAAGACAATCATTATCTATATGCCTACTTATCGGGGAAAGGCGATGGGGGCTGATGCAATGGCAAAGATTGTGAATGATTTATATCAGAATAAGCAACTGGACAATGTGTTGACACAAAAAGATGCAATTTTTATCGTAAAGCTTCATCCTTTAACTCCTCATATTGACTTGCCTAACCGTAAGAATTTTATGATACTGGACTATGGCGCAGTGGAGTCAAACCAAGAATTATTAGGAGTTAGCGATATATTGATAACAGATTTCTCAAGTTGTTGCGTGGACTTTGCATTACTTAATCGTCCTGTCATTTTCTATATGCCAGACAAGGAAGATTTTGAAAATAATTCCGAACCATTATACGAGGAATTACTCCCAATATTTGATTTGAATAGTTGTGATACACCAGGAGGATTGGCAGAAAAAATTACTGATTCATCAACTATAGCAGTAGATAAATTGAATGAAGTGTTTGAGGATGAAAGCATCCGAGGCTCTTGCTACTCCGAGAATGTATTTAAAGTAATAGCTCGAGAAATTGGAATATGAAGAAATATGCAATTATTGACTTTCTTCGAGGCTATAGTATTTTTACCATAGCACTCATGCACTTGGTGATGGGGAGTGTTACAGGTGTTCTGTCGAAAGCTGCGGCTTTTGGTGGTGCAGGGGTGCATGTGTTTATTCTTTGCTCAGGTTTTGGACTCTATCTGTCATATCAGAAGAAACCTTTAGGATATGGCGACTTCTTGAAGCGGAGATTTGGGAAAGTGTGGATTCCATACGCCATTGTTGTACTGCTTTGGGGAATTTGGCTGCTAACCCAAAGTGGTGCGTTCCCTATACGCGAAGTGATGAGCCATCTTTTGCTTTACAAAATGTTTTCTGTGGAATTGGATACTTCGCTATGCTATCCCTACTGGTTCATATCAACCATCGTGCAATTCTATTTGGCTTGGCCTTTGATTGTAAGAGTCTTTGAACGAACTGGGGGGTGCATAATTTTGCTTTTCGTCAGTTTGATCTGGAGCACTATTGTGGGGTTGCTTAGACTGGAGGACGAAAGACCATGGGGAAGTTTCTTTTTACAATATTTGTGGGAGTTTGGATTTGGCATGTGGATAGCTCAAATAGTTTATCAGGACAAAGCAGGGAAAGCATTGTTTATGGACATCCATTATTATCGTTGGTGGTGGCTGTTGTTAGGTACTTTCGGAGGGATGAGCCTTTCTGCCTTGATGGCTTGGAATGGTGGATTTCTTAAGCTGTATAATGATATCCCTTCCTTGGTGGGTTATCTGTCAGTAGCACTTCTCATCTATAAGATTGGTATTAGCATTATAAATCGATTCTTTGAATGGACAAATAGTTTTTCGTATGAACTGTTTTTGGTTCACTCGTTAGTGTTCGTTATAATGACTGCGTTATTGACTTCTTTGGTTCCTGCAAGTATAATATTGACCATAAGTCTCGTTGCTGCCTATGTTTTTGCTTATGCATACAATTGGATCTTGAAGATAATACGATTGGTTAAATGAGAAATAATGACAATCGCTTGGAAGATTGGGAAAGATTACGTAACTTTGCATCGGTAAAGGGAATCATTCTTTAGAAAAGATGACTGAAAACAGCAGATACATCCGGTTTGACTGGGCCATCAAGCGTATTCTTCGTGACAAAGCGAACAAGAAGGTGCTTGAGGGACTTATCTCTGTGCTCCTCAAAGAACCGGTGACGATTACGGAGATTCTGGAGAGCGAGAACAATAAAATACGCCGTGAGGACAAGGACAACCGTGTGGATGTCAAGGCAAAGACAGGAAAGGGTGAGATGATTATCGTGGAGGTGCAGTTGACGAAGGAAACAGACTTCTTCAACCGCATCCTGTTCGGTACGACCACCGCCATCAATGATCAGATAAGCATCGGGCAGGACTATAGTGTCATCAAAAAGGTGTATTCGATTAATATTCTCTACTTTGACTTCGGTAAAGGTGATGACTACGCCTATCATGGCTATATGGAGTTCCACGGTATGACGAAGGAAGGGTCTGTGCTCAGTTTCAACAGTGAGAATGAACAGAAATATGCCACGAAAACTTTCAACCGGGTCTTGCCTCCCGAAGAAGTGTTCCCAGAATATTTCCTGTTGCGTGTCAATCAGTTTAATGAGGTGGCCAAGACTCCCATTGAAGAGTGGATGGCTTATCTGAAGGATGGTATTATCAAAGACGACACCAAAGATCCCGGCCTGCAGGAGGCAAGGGAGAAACTTGCTTTCATGAAAATGACTGACCAGGAACGCAGGGAGTACCGCGATTATATGGTCAGTGTGCATGCGGCTCAGGATGCCATTGATACTGCCAAGAGTGACGGGTATGAGGAAGGCTATTATGAAGGCATAGAGAAAGGCATGGAGAAAGGCATGGAGAAAGGTGTTGAGAAGGGCATAGACCAGGAAAAGAAAGCTATTGCCCAAAAGATGAAAGCTAAAGGCATGCCTGTGGAGATGATTGCTGACATGACAGGACTTGCCGATGAGGAGATAGCGAAGCTTTAGGCACTTTGGGTCTGAAATGGCTATGAATTAATATCTTTTATTTTTTTCATTCGGTCGCTTCCGCAAGGAAGTGACCTTCTGCTTTATATAGCACTATTGTTGAGATGGATAAAGTTAGAATTCTGAATGTTGAGATAGACAACGTGACGCAGGATGAACTGCTGGCACGGCTGAAGAAAGGGGTACTGGTTACGCCGAATGTGGATCAGATTGTAAAAATGCAGTCGGACAGGGAGTACTATGGCATTGTGCGCAGGGCAGAGTGGTGCGTGTGCGACTCAAAGATTCTGTATCTCTGTGCGAAGCTGATGGGACAGCCATTGCCGGAGGCTATTCCTGGCAGCAGTTTCTTCCCCGCCTTCTATGAATATCATCAGGAGGATGAAAACTGCAAGATATTCTTGCTTGGTGCCATGGATGGCGTAGCGCAGAAGGCGATGGAGCGTATCAACAGGAAAACGGGACGGGCTATGGTGGTGGGTGCCTACTCACCTTCGTATGGCTTCGAAAAAAAGGACGAGGAGAATGAGCGGATTTACGAAATGATAAACCAGTCGGGAGCAAATGTCGTGCTCGTGGGGGTTGGCTGTCCGAAACAGGAGAAATGGATTGATGCCCACAAGACAAAGATGCCGAAGGTGGACATCTGGATGGCTTTGGGCGCAACGATTGACTTTGAGGCTGGGAACATCAAACGGGCACCCAGGATTTTTCAGATGCTATATATGGAGTGGTTTTACCGTTTCCTGCAGGAACCCAAACGGATGTATAAACGTTATTTCGTGGACGACCCGAAGTTCTTCTGGTTATTGTTGAAACAAATAATGGGCAAATATAAAGATCCATTTCAAATATGATTATTACAAAAACACCTTTTCGAATGTCGTTTTTCGGAGGAGGTACGGACATGCCAGCCTTCTTCAATGAGCATAGAGGTGCAGTTATCTCTACGACATTCGACTAGTTCTGCTCTCCGAGAAAGGAAATTCTGCTTCGTTAAGCAGCCCTTTGCAATTCAGTATGAACCGTGTCGCAATTTGGTATAAATTGCGATGTAATTCAGCCTGAATTGGAAGGTAAATCAGTATGAATTGCAAAAGGCGCTTTTTCGTTGATATTGTGAACAGAGGAAAGACTGTATGGAACTTCCTGTGTATCATTGTCTGTGTCTGATGCTGGAAGAACGTTTCTTTGGCTGAAAAGGAAAGAAATTACCAGAAATGAGCAAAAAATATCTTTTAAATTGTTGCGGATTCGAAGAAAAATAGTACCTTTGCCGTAAAAACCAATATAGAAGGATATGATAACAACAGCAACATCCAGCCAGGTTCCATCGGACAGCAGGCATTCAAGGCTTTATAATGCAAAAGAATATGCAAGGAGAATGGGTAGGAAACCGTTGACTCCCGAGGAGCACAAGGAATTCATGAAGATGGTAGCAGAGTTTACAAATCTCTAATATGCGCTATCTGCTAGATACTTGTATCATGCTCTATATGGTCAGAGACACTGGCGAAATGAGCAGCGATGTGGAAGCTGTAGTTAATGACTATGGCAACCAATTGTATATGTGTGCTGCAAGCATTCGTGAGATTGTGGCGGCATGGTACAAGTATGAGGATATGCGGAGAAACTGGAAGTCTCCTGAAGATGTTGTACAAGAACTGACAGACCAGTTGGGAATTCAGGTACTATATCCTCAGCGTGAACATTACGAGACTTTCATTCATTTGCAAAGGAATGTCGCAGAAAAGCACACGGACACAACAGACCACCTTATCATTGCTCATGCCATTACGGAAAAGATGACGCTCATCTCTTCTGACACAAAGTTTGATTTCTATTGCAATCAAGGTCTTGACTATTTCTATAACAAGAAATGAAGTAGTAGGTCAAAAGTAGACATAATATATACCGCAGTTATTTAATAAGGTAAGCATTGGGTTGTTTACCTTCTGTTATTTTCTTTGTATTTTATGAAGGTTGTGATTATGGCGGGAGGCAAGGGTACAAGGATTGCCTCCGTTAAGAATGACGTGCCCAAGCCGATGATTCCCATTGCAGGGAAACCAATCTTGGAATGGCAGATTGAGTGTCTGAAAAGACAAGGGCTGACGGATATCACGCTGGTCATCGGGTATTTAGGACATGTGATAAAGGAGTATTTCGCCGATGGCTCGAAATTCGGGGTGAACATTAGCTACTTCGTAGAGGATAGCCCTCTTGGTACGGCTGGTGCCTTGTTCAAGATGGAGCTGAAAGAAGACTTCCTGTTGATGTGTGGGGATGTAATTCTGGATGTGGACTTTCATCGTTTTATTGCTTTCCATCAAAAGAACAAGGCTTGGGCAAGTCTGATGGCACATCCTAATGGGCATCCATACGATAGTTCACTGTTAGTGACAGAAATAATTCCGCCTCAGGTTGCTGGTGGCAATCCTGTAGACACACATCGAGTGGTGAAATGGATGAACAAAGAGGATGAACGGCTTTATTACAAGAACCGGGTGAATGCAGGAATAGAAATTATCTCACCTGAGTTGCTACGTGAGACCATGAAGCATTTCGTGCCCCGTCATCCTGAGACCCCTGACAAGATTGACTTGGACCGTGATGTGTTGAAGCCGAATATTCCTTCGGGAAAGATATTTGCCTACGACACACCAGAGTATATCAAGGACATGGGAACACCTGACAGATATTATGAGGTGGAGAAAGACATTCTAAGTGGTAAGGTGAAAGCCAGGAATTTATCACATAAGCAAAAAGCAATCTTCTTGGATCGGGACGGAACTATCAACAAGTATGTTGGCTTTCTGACTAAACCAGAGGAATTTGAGTTGTTGCCAGGTGCTGTCGAGGCCATTAGGCAGATTAACAAGAGTGGCTATCTTGCAATAGTCGTAACAAATCAGCCTGTGATAGCCCGTGGCGAATGTACATGGGAAGAGTTGCAAATGATTCATGATAAAATGGAGACTCTTCTTGGTAAGGACGGTGCTTTCGTGGATGCTATTTATATTTGCCCGCATCATAAGGACAAGGGGTTTGAAGGGGAACGACCTGAGTATAAGTTCGACTGTGATTGCAGGAAACCAAAGCCAGGACTATTACTGCAAGCAGCTAAAGACTTAAACATTGATCTTTCTCAGTCTGTTATGATTGGTGACAGTGATCGGGATATGGAAGCTGGTAGGAATGCAGGGTGTAAGGATTGTATTATACTTGAAACGAACAGGGCGGATTCTTTACTAAAAACATCATGTCTTTATTTACAATTACATTGATGCACTTGGTATTTTTTTACAGAGGGGTAAAATGAGAAATTATGACAATCGCTTGGAAGATTGGGAAAGATTACGTAACTTTGCATCGGTAAAGGGAATCATTCTTTAGGAAATATGACTGAAAACAGCAGATACATCCGGTTTGACTGGGCCATCAAGCGTATTCTTCGTGACAAGGCGAACAAGAAGGTGCTTGAGGGACTTATCTCTGTGCTCCTCAAAGAACCGGTGACGATTACGGAGATTCTGGAGAGCGAGAACAATAAGATACGCCGTGAGGACAAGGACAACCGTGTGGACGTCAAGGCAAAGACAGGAAAGGGTGAGACGATCATCGTGGAGGTGCAGTTGACGAAGGAGACAGACTTCTTCAACCGCATCCTTTTCGGTACGACCACCGCCATCAATGACCAGATAAGCATCGGACAGGACTATAGTGTCATCAAAAAGGTGTATTCGATTAATATCCTTTACTTTGACTTCGGTAAAGGTGATGACTACGCCTATCACGGCTATCTGGAGTTCCACGGTATGACGAAGGAAGGGTCTGTGCTCAGTTTCAACAGCGAGAACGAACAGAAATATGCCACGAAAACTTTCAACCGTGTCTTGCCTCCCGAAGAAGTGTTCCCAGAGTATTTCCTGTTGCGGGTCAATCAGTTTAATGAGGTGGCCAAGACTCCCATTGAAGAGTGGATGGCTTATCTGAAGGATGGTATTATCAAAGACGACACCAAAGATCCAGGCCTGCAGGAGGCAAGGGAGAAACTTGCTTTTATGAAAATGACTGACCAGGAACGAAGGGAGTACCGCGATTATATGGTCAGTGTGCATGCGGCTCAGGATGCCATTGATACAGCCAAGAGTGACGGGTATGAGGAAGGCTATTATGAAGGCATTGAGAAAGGCATGGAGGAAGGCATTGAGAAAGGCATGGAGAAAGGCATGGAGAAGGGTATGGAGAAAGGTATTGAGAAGGGCATAGACCAGGAAAAGAAAGCTATTGCCCAAAAGATGAAAGCTAAAGGCATGCCTGTGGAGATGATTGCTGACATGACAGGACTTGTCGCTGAGGAGATAGCGAAGCTTTAGGCGCTTTAGGTCTGAAATGGCTATGAATTAATAATCTGTATATGGTATATGGAGTGGTTTTACCGTTTCCTGCAGGAACCCAAACGGATGTATAAGCGTTATTTCGTGGAT
>Ga0310697_10005640_pt1 | contig 12047 bp, 9 predicted proteins | sample 172DNAGHGlowgp2_FD_203883 | JGI IMG/M metagenome (GOLD analysis project Ga0310697, IMG submission 203883) | Sheep rumen microbial communities from Palmerston North, Manawatu-Wanganui, New Zealand - 1728 DNA GHGlow gp2 (v2) (version 2) | ecosystem: Host-associated > Mammals > Digestive system >... | reverse complement strand
CAAGCACTCATGAAGGTCGGTATGAATCTCATCGGCCCATGAACCCCACTCGCGGTAGAATGCCTTCTCGGCCTCATCCCATGCAAACTCATCCAGAGTGCTGGTGGGAGATTCCTGTGCGGCGTAATCATATGCGTGTGTGATGTTGGCTATGGTCACGCTCTTGCTGCCGTACATCTTGCGTATCCAGTCGGCGTTGGGCAGGTTGATGCCTATAGGAGTTGAAGGATATGAGTCACCTGCCAGGCAGACTGCGTTGATAACCTTGGCCGATATGCCTTTACACTCCTTCTTCTTAAAGCGGGGGTCAACCGGCGAGTGGTCCTCAAACCACTGTGCGTTGGCACTCAGTATGGTGGAGCGCTCGGATGCCTTGTGGTCCTTGATGTTCACGTAGCCTTCCCATGCACCCTTGCGGCCCAGCGGGTCGTTGTAATCCTCAATGAATCCGTTGATGAAATCAACAGTTCCGATGGTATCCTTTACCCACTCAATATTGAACTCATCCCAGATCTTAAGGTCGCCGGTCTCATAGTACTTTATGAGCAGACCCAGAGCACGTTTCTGGATATCGTTCTCGGCACAGGCGGCTGCCAGTTTGAGCTCTTCACATATTTTTTTGATGGCAGGTCCGTACATGCCGTCAATCTTCCAGGGAATCTCAACTATGTTGCCGTCCTTATCCTTGGTAACCTTGGTGTTCAGACCGTAGGCAATGGGAGTCTCATCGGTCTTATCCTCGATGGATGCGTAGTATTTCTCTACCTCATCGCGGGTAACGCCCTCATAGAAGTTACCGGCCGACAGAACCACGATATCACCGTCGGTGCTGGTTGAGCGGCGCTGCTGCAGGGTGTTGGGGTTGTAGATTACATCCAGCAACTCGGCGCACTTGCTGCCGTCACCCACAGCCTCCATGAGAGACTGGAAATATGCCTTGGGGCACTCCGGGAAGAACTTGTCCTCGGCATAGTGGTGATGTATGCCGTTGGCAAAGAAAAGGCGCTTGGCATATACGGTAAACTGGTCAAACTCCTTTGTGGTGCGGTCACCCTTGTAGTTGTTAAGTATATTCTCAACAGTGTGACGTATGGGCAGGTTCCACTTGCAGTTCTGGTCCCAATGGATGTCACGTCCCCACTTGGCAGCCTCGGCCAGATGGTATGCGTACTCTTTCTGCTGCAGGGTCAGCTCCTCCCATCCGGGAATCTGGTAACGCATCACCTTAAGGTCGGCAAACTCATCAAGCAGATACTTGAAATCACTCTTTTTCTGTCCGCAGCCGGCTGTTATGGCCAGCACACCAGTCATCATCATAACTTTAAAGATTGTTTTCATCGTTTATTTTTTTGTTTGTTTGTTCAGTCCTTTCTTGTTTTGACTCCCGCCAGTATCACGCCGCCCAGAATCATGGCCGATCCTATTGCGGCGGTAACGGTCATGCTCTCTCCCAGAATGATAATGGCGGCAATGAGTGTGATAACAGGATTCAAATATACATAATTTGTTGAAGTTACGTTCCCTATTGCAGCCATAACCCTGTTCCAGCCTATGAAACAGAATAATGAGGCCAATACGGAGAGGAACAGCAGATTACCCCAGACCTGGATAGCGCTGAATTGTACGTTCAGGATGTTTGAGTTGTCGCTCAGAAGTATTACCGGGATTATGGTAATGAGTCCGTAGAAGAACACTTTCCTGGTGGCAAAGAACGTTCCGTAGCGGATGGTCATCTGGCTCATGAACTGGCTGTAGAGAGCCCAGCACAGGGCTGCCCCGAATGCCAGCAGGTCACCCTTGGGCGATATGTGCAGTGTGTATCCGTTAAATACCACCAGGAACATACCGGTAAGCGCCATGACAGTGCCGCCGATGAGCGGGAACCCCAACCTTACATCCTCAAGCCCGTCTATCAGCGGCCCCTTGAACAACCGCTTCAGAATCAGAGTCAGGAGCAATGTCAGTAGCGGAGCGATGCAGACTATGAACGCAGCGTTCGATGCCTGGGTGTGTGCCAGAGCCGTGTTCTCGGTAAGGAAATAGAGTGATCCGCCTGTTACACCCAGAAATACCATCATCAACTCATCTTTAAGAGTGCGGGTGAATAGCACCTTATCCCTGCCGCCTTTGATGAGACATACAGTCCATATTCCGATGTAGGCAACCGTGAATCGGATGGTGAATATCTGGGCTGGAGTTAGTCCGGAGGTGATAAGTATCTTGGTTGAGATGAACGTAACACCCCAGATGGTCACTATAATGAAAGCCAGTATGTGAAATATGAACTTGCCTTGACGTCTCATTCTTTGTTCAGTATTTTTCTGAAAGTTTCCACTACGCTCTCAGTTGAGTATTTCTGCAGGAACACATCACGGCAGTATCTGTTGAACCTTGGCCGCGGATTCTCTGCGAATGACTTGATTGCATCAATGAACTCCCGGGCGGTGTTGCACTTGGCACCCATCCTGTCATAGTCAAGGTCATATCCTTCCAGGGCTTCGGTTGTGGCTATGATATTCTTTCCGTACATAAGGCTCTCACAGGTCTTGACCTTCATGCCGCTGCCTTTGAATATTGGCAGTACCATGATATCGGCCTCCTCATAATAAGGGACCAGGTCGGGCGCGTCACTCACAATCCGGGTTCCATCCGGAACATAATAGTTGTCTTTGATGCGTGACATGCCTTTACCTACTATTTTCATTTCTATATCCACATTCGGGTAGACATTCCTGGAGAACCATTCAATGCCTTCACAGTTGGGCGCAAAGTACGCACCCAGAAACAGACAAAGCGGCTTGCGCGATGTCAGTTGCTCCGGATAAGATTTTTTTGAGTAGGTGTCATTGAAAGTGACGGGGACAATGGCATCGGGCATACGTCCGTATCGTTCTTTGATGACTTCGGCATCACGTGAATTCAGTGATATGGTGCGGTCTGCATAACGGCAAGTCCAGCGGTCATTGCGGTCTGCACAACCGGTTATGATGAACCTCCATGGCTTATGTCCCAGTTTTGCCTTGAAATAGAGAATCTCAACATTGTGGAAGAATCCGATGATTACGCCTTTATATCCGCTTTTCTTGAGCTTTGCGGCTATGATTCCGAAAACGCTTCGGTCTATGAAGACGTAGTCATAATCACGGGCAGTCCTGACAAGTCTGCTGACAATTGCAGGAGTGATGCCGAAAAAGTACCCGAAAGGAAACCAGAAAGCACCTTTCAGATAGTCTGCAACGGTACGCTTGCGGTTCTCATCGTGGATATAGACGGTATCTACATTCTGCTCACCGAGAAGTTTGCACAAAACGCTCCAGTTCTTTTGGGAAACCTGTTCGCCGCCTTCCAGGACCTTGCCCGGTTTCTTGTACCTTATATATAGTAGTCTGCTCATCTGAAAAATAACATATAGAGTTTTCTCATTATCACGTTCAGAGCCCGGTTGATGGATTCAAACCATCTGCGGGGACGACGATGGTGCCTGTGCCAGAACCGGATCAGGTCACACCTTATGATCTTGTTTTCGGGATAAAGGCGTACCTGACCGAATCCGTTCCTCAGGCAAGCCTCTGTCAGTTCTTTGTCCAACTCCTCAAAACGGACTGCGTCAAAGTGTTCACGGGGAGTATCCACAAGGTGGCATTTGTACAGGAATCTAATGCGGTTGGCGTAGTATTTCCTCAGGAACGTGAGCCTTGTTTCAGACAGGCTGGCGGTATCAGAAGACTCAAAGAATGATATGAGCTGCCTTATCATCTTCTCCATTTGCATAAGGCTGCGGGAAATCACTTTGGGGTCCATTGTCTGTCCCTCGCGTGCCATGTTGTATTGGTAAAGGTCAATATCAAGGAATGTTACTGTCTGAGCCTTGAATACAGGGTAACAGCACCATTCGGTATCGGTATAGGATATACCTTCGGTCTGACGGTAATCCATTTTACGCAGAAGGTCTGTCCGATAAGTGAGTCCGTGCATGAGGAAATACTTTATGTATCCCTCCTTGAGGACCTCATCCAGTTGATATGTCTTTCCGTATTCAAAAGGTTCCCGACCGTAGTCATTGTATTTGGTGAGTTCCCGGCCGCCTCCTTCATGCAGTATGGTGAAGTGTGTTACAGCCATATCGGTCTCCAGATCCTGCAGAGCATCCAGGAATCTTATAAGGGAGTCGGAACGTAACCAATCATCGGAGTCAAGAATCCTGACGTATTTTCCCTTAGCTGCGGGAAGAGCGGCATTGATTGTCGATCCGTAGTTGCCGTTGGGCTTGTCTATTACGGTAACCGAATCCGGATAGCGCTCCCTGTAGCTGTTGGCAACAGCCAGCGAGCCGTCTTTGCTGCCGTCATTTACCACCATGGCTTCAATGCGCTCCAGGGCACCGTCAACCAGAATGGAATCAAGACAGCGTGGAAGCAGCGCCTCCATGTTGTAAGTGGGGATGATTATTGATAACAGTTTACTCATATTTTCATTTCAAGAACGTTCTCTACAATCTGATGCATATCATAATATTTATACTCGGCCAGACGGCCGCCGAAAATGACATCCGTCCTTTGGGCCGCCAGTTCAGAATAGCCGGCATAAAGGGCATTGTTGCGCTCATTGTTGATAGGATAGTATGGTGCGGCGCCCTTCTCCCATTTGCGTGAGTACTCATAAGTGATTACTGTATCAGGCTGCTGTCCGAATTCAAAATGCTTGTGTTCGATACATCTTGTGTACGGCACCTCTGCTTCAGTATAATTGACAACGGCATTGCCCTGGAAATCCTTTACACCCTCCATCAGCTTGTGTTCAAAACGGAGAGAACGGAAATCCAGCTCTCCCAGGCGATAGTCAAAAAACGCGTCTATCTGACCGGTGAATACAGTCTTATCGGCCAAACTGTCAAATAACTCCCTGTTTTGGAAATAGTCTGTATCCAATCTTACTTCAATACCATCCAGAAGTTTCCGGAAAATCTTTGTATAGCCGCCTATCGGTATACCTTGATATGTGTCATTGAAGTAGTTGTTGTTGAACTCAAAGCGGAACGGCAGACGGCGTATCACGAAGGCCGGAATCTCGGTGGCTTTCATGCCCCACTGCTTCTCGGAATACCCTTTTACCAGAGTCTCGTAAATATCACGCCCTGCCAGTTTCAGAGCCTGCTCCTCAAGGTTACGGGGCTCTTCAATATCTGCGTATTCTGCCCGTTGTTTCTCTATGATTGCCTTGGCTTCATCGGGCGTATCCACTCCCCACAGCTGGTGGAAAGTGTTCATATTGAACGGCAGATTATAGCGTTTCCCTTTGTAGCAGGCAATAGGCGAGTTTATAAAATCATTGAACGGCACCAGGCTGTTCATGAAATCCCAAACCTTCTTGTTGGATGTATGGAATATATGCGGACCATACTTGTGTACGTTTATGCCGTTGATTTGTTCAGTATAGCAACCTCCGCCGATATGACTGTTGCGGTCTATCACAAGACACTTCTTTCCTGCCTTACAGGCCCGATAGGCAAACATACTGCCCCATAGACCTGCACCTACTATGAGATAGTCATACTGTTTCATCTTTTCTGTTTTAGTTCCTGAAGTATGTCAATATATGATCTGTCAGTTGCGAAAAGAGTTTCGCCATGACCGGACGGAGCTTTGCACGGCTTCATGTAGTCTTTACCGTAGATAGTCGTCAGCACCTCATTGTAATTGCCCGGAACAGGCATCTCCAAATCCTCAAACGGAAGAGAGACCGATTCACGGTACCACTCTTTCAGTTTGGTCTCTCTCTCTATCTGCCTGCGGTCATAAGTGGGGCATGCTATGCATTTGCTGTCGGTGGCATTCCATTTGGTAAACTGCGTCTCATAGAAACGGTAGATGTTTCGGGGGCCGAACAGGATACATGCAAACCTGGCTATGATGAATTTGACGGATGTTACGGGATGCTTAAGGCTGAACTGTTTGTAGTATGAGGTAAGGAGGCATTTCTGGGCCCACTTGGCCCTGAATAGGGAACGTTTCCATTTACGGCCCTTTTCATCGGGAATATTGTCATAGACAAAAATATCAACGAATATACCCTGATGGAAAGGTTGGTTGATGTCATCCTTGAGGATGGCGGCCGTTCCGTCATATCTTACCTGGGCATGTCCGCGGTAATATTGTTTTTCTGTATGGAATGACTGCAGGAAATAGGGATGCCTGAATTCACTGTCAGCCAACAGTATCAGTTTCTCATAATCATCGCGCATCATCATAAGGTCTATGTCATCATCCCATGGAATGAACCCTTTTTCCCTGACGGTGCCCAGAAGTGTGCCCCAATCGGCCCATACCCTGAGTCCATGACGTTTACAGACGTCAAGTATATGTCGGGTAATATCCAACTGAATTGACCACACCCGTTTCATTTGGGCTGTAATGAGATATCCGTTTCTTGTTTCTTCCAGGTCGTTCATTTGTCAGTCTTAGTGTCGGGTTTGAGTACGGATTCCCATTTGGAGTAGATTGATTCTCCCGAGAACCGGTCATCCGGCCCGATGCAGTTGCGAGCCATCCTGTTGAGCCCGTCTGTATCGGACATCAGACAGGAGAGCCGTCTGGCAAACAGTTTCCTGTCAAATCCAGGAACAATCAATCCGTTATATCCGTCTTCGATTATGTCATGTACTGATGACGATGATTCAAAGACCACGGGAACACATCCCATCTGCTGAGCTTCAATCATCACCATTCCGAATCCTTCAAAAGCCGATGTCATCAGGAGTATGCTGCTTTGTGAATAATACGAAAGCGGGTCCTGGCGACCTTCGAACCGGCAGCGTTCAAGCCCCAGCCGTTTGGCCTTGCGGCGGTAGTATTCCATATCCTGTCCGTCACCCACCAGCACCAGATTCCAGTCTTTGGCTGTTTTGTCTGCCGATACCATATTCCAGATTTCAAGAACTGCCGATATGCGTTTGGCATGCTCTGTCATGTTGGAAACCACAAGCAGCGTCTTCTGTTTGGACTGCAGTTTCTCTACTGGAAGTCTGTGATTGAATGTGACGCAGTTTCCGATGGCAGTTACTTGGGATTCCCTGCAATCCACATATTTGCGGTAAAGAGGTATGAATGACTCCGAAAGCAGTACGGTCATATCCACATTGTCCGTTACTGCCTGACTGCGCCTGGCAATCCTTTTTACGGCAAGTTGCGGGAACAGCATCGCCGTAAGGCACCAGAGCGATTGTGATATACGCCGGCTGACAGTCAGTCCGGAGTGGAACAAAAGGTACTTGAGATAGCCGCTGTCATAGCCCGCAGCCTCTGCAAAGGGGACGCTGTGATGGCAGTATATGATTCTGGTACCGTATTGTTCTCTGACAGATTTGAGTATGGGCAACAGATAGAGGTTTGACTTGCTCATCTGGACTTGCACGATAAACACATCATTCCGGGCGGCTAATGTTGACAAAGCCTCTTTTTCCTGATTCCTGACAAGTCCGGTTACTGTTCCGAAAGAGCCTCCGGATGGACCATCTACATCATTATAGTAGGCCAGATTGCAGACATGTCCTTTTTCTGTGAACAGCTTGCTCAGATTGCCGGTCACTCGCGCTATGCCGCCACTGGCATTCTCCGTAACTTTAAAAGTGCAGACAAACAGGATATTCATACCGACGGTTCTATAGGTGTGACAAGAGACAATCTGACAAACAGTCTGTTCAGCCATACGGGGCAGTATCGGTTTGAAGAGACTATCTGCGCCATTTCATTCAGTGCATTCAGGCGGAATACATAGCAGAGAAGCAAATAAACAGAGGGGCAGAGAATAAGGCTGAGGCCCAGCACAAGCCAGTCATTAGTCAGCAGGTAATCCAAGCCTAACCCGACAGACATAATGATCAGCGAGAGTAACAGGTATGGGAATATGTCCCTGAGCTGTTTCAAAAGACCATATCCCAGTATCTTCCGGGTGTTCCTTGTGTTGAGAATCAACGCAATGACTGCATAAATGGCCTGACCTATGCAGACTGCTATTACACTATACCTTATGGTGATGCAGAGTATTGCTATTGCTATGGATTTCTTGATGATCTCCAACTTTAGCACTACGTTTGATCTTCCTTTTACATACAGGAGATTCAGGTTTACAAGTGTAATACCGTCACACAGATATGCAAAAATCAGGATCTGTATGAAAGGAACACATCCAATCCATTTTTCGGTGATAAGCGAAACGATCAGCGGTCTGGCAACGCCGCACACTCCAAGTGCTACCGGAAAGACAATGAATGCTACCATTCCGATAAATTTCCGGTATGCCCCTATCAGTTTCTCATCGTCGTTCTGGACTCTGCTCAATACAGGGAATGAGACTCTTGTCATGACCGATGCCAGATGAGTGCTGACCATCTGTCCGAATAGTCCGGCCTTCGTGTACAGCCCCAACTCCTCCTTAGTGTATTTCTTACCTATCGCCAGGTTGTACAGATAGACATACACGGTGCTGATTATCTGGGCGACCAACAGTTTGGAACCGTAGTTGAACAGGGACCTGAAAGATTCTTTGGAGAATACGGCATCGGGTTTCCATCTGACAAAGATGAAACTCAGGATTGCAGTCATTGCGGCGGCTACGTTAGTCTGAACCACGATGGACCAGACCCCGCAATCATTCAATGCGCAGGCTATACCAGCCACACCAGATGTGAAGGCCGAAATGAGCGAAATCTTGAGTTGAGTCTTGAAATTGAGTTCAACAGTCAGCTTGACCTTGTTTACGGCAGCAAGCGATGAAAGGATCAGATTGATGCCGTAAACCCTTATGATGGGAACCAGTATCTCATGTTTGTAAAAAGAGGCTATCAGAGGAGCAAACACAAACAGGAGAGCATAGGACAGTAATCCTATGCAGATATTGATCCAGAATACGGTCGAAAAGTCAGTTTCGGTACGTTTCTCTTTCTGGATGAGAGCATTGGCAAAGCCACCGTCTATGAAAACCTGTCCCAAAGCCATGAAGATGGCAATCATCCCTATCAGTCCGTATTCACCTGGAGTAAGAATCCTGGCCATGAAAAGGGTGACTATGAAAGATACACCTTGCGTGGAGTATTTCTCAAGGAAACTCCACCAAACGCCCTTGGCAGTCTGTGTCTTTAAACTTTCAGCCATCTATTCAAACAGTTTGCACAATTCTTTGTATATGTTTGAGGCAACAGACTCGTCTCCCTTTGGCCTGAGCTGTTCATTGATGAATGACGTCCTTATGGCAGCCATAGGGTCAGTTCCACTTATCACATTGTCAATGAAGGATTCTATCTCCGGCATTGAACAGCCGTGATAGTGAACCTTAAAGCATGCATCGGCAAAGTCATTGAATGCATCAATCCTCTCTTTGCGGGTCAGATACATCACGGGCTTGTTCACATACAGGTATTCGGCAGTGAACGAACTGCAGTCGTGGATCAGGGCATCGGACGTCATGAACAGGTCTACGTAGTTGCCTTCGGACAGATTGCCGTTGGGAAGTGACTTCCAGGCTTCATAATAACTGTCAGTCCTTTCAATACCCCATGATTCCAGTTTATACAGCTTTTCCTTAAGCATCGGATGAGGCTTGAAAACGAACTGAGCCCTGTCCTGATATTTTTGGGCAGTTGCAAGCATATCATCCGCTATTTCAAGAAAGTTGGAATAATCCAGGATATCATCGGGAAGTATGGAGTGATGCGGGGCCCAGATTATCCTTTTAAGTCCGGGATCTCCGGCAGGCCAGTTATCCGCCTGAGGGATATGACCGTCAAAGAAATAATCGGCCAACGGGTTGCCCGAAACCACAACATTCCTGCCGCCATTGAAGTTGTAACGCGCCTTGAGTTCCCTGTGCAACTCTGTTGGAACAAAAATCTTCCAGCAGATGTTCTGGTACAGGGTATTGTAGAAATGCCTCTCATCCTCCATCTCAAAACAATATGGAATATATGAAAGCAGGACATTGCGCGGTATATCTTTCAGTCTGTTCCTGTAAGGCTGCGGATAGAAAAGGATGTCAGGTTTGAACCGGGAAACGGGGTATAACCTGTTTCTGCCGAAATCAAATCCACTCTCAATAATGATTCCCATCGGACCGAAATGATCCCGAAGCTGTTGCTCAAGACTTTTCTTGTGCCCGGTAGTGTCCGACGGATATAGATACGTGACGATGAAGGGCTGGAACCTGTCATCGTTTTTGAGAATCATCAATAGCCTGTCATTTTTCCACATGGACAGATTATTGACATAAAACATGATCCTGACAGGCCTGCGGGATGCTATTTCGGGCAGTATTCTGCTGAGATGACGGTTGTAAAGGAGTATGCTGAGTTTCAATCTCAACCTCTCCTTCAACTTGTAGCATGCAGAAAGAACAGACCTGATACGCATAGTCGGGTTATGACAGGATTTGATTATACAATTTCCATGCTGTAGCTTCGTCAATCAGAACAGGATTGTTCTTCATGCGGACGGGGTTTACGGATTTACTCAGTACATCCAGTTCCAGTTCGCGGTTTGAGGCTACCGGTTGGGGAAGTTCCAAGTCTTTCATCATCTCACGGAAACCGGCAACGGCTTTTCGGGGAGATTCATAACCTAGTGCCTGTGAAATCTGACCGAAAACCTCCATCTCCGGACGGACATCCAGCATAAACTCCCAGATTACAGGCAGACATACTGCTACGGCATGTCCGTGAGGCAGATTATAGAGTGACGTTATCTTATAGCTCATGGCATGTGCCGCCGTTGTGGCCGATATGTTTATTGCCCGGCCGGCATAGTTGGCGGCAATCATTATCTGAGATGCCGAATACGGTTCGTTTTCAAAGATATATGAGCGCCAGTAGCGGGTGATAAGTTGTACAGCCGTTCTTGAGAAATCCCGGCTTTCGTCGGTGGCATTAACTGACCACCAGCTCTCAATGCCCTGACATAATGCATCCATCATGGTACATTTTTTCTGGTACAGAGGGAGGGTTGCAAGTACTTTCGGCTCAAGCAGAGCATAATCAGGCAGGACCCCGTCATTTGTGACGGTCTGTTTGGAACCCTGATAATACATGACGGCATTATGTGTTGATTCGCTTCCGGTGCCTGCTGTTGTAGGGATGGCAATGAACGGAATACGTGATCCGTCCATATCAAGACGCTTTGATACCAGCGGAGGAATGAGTCCTTCACGTCCCTCACGGGCCAGCACAGCCAGTTTGATGCATTTGGCCACATCAATGGAGCTGCCGCCGCCCACGGCCAGTATGGCATCGCACTCCTCCTTGATGAACAGGTCTATGCCTTTACACACGTCTTCATACAGGGGGTTAGGCCTGAAATCAGAGAAACAGACTTTGGTCACGTTTATTCCCTCAATCCTATCCTTTATGTTAAGGAAAGGATAGGACGAGTCTATGACCATGAACAGCTTACGGCTCCCTATGGTCCTGACCAGATCCTGCAGTTTGTCTATGCCTTGTATTATATTCTGCATAATGTCATTTCTTTAGGAACTGCATCAGCGCATCCCTGTTCTCTATGGGTGTTGTGGTGGGGCGTCCCAGATCCTTGCGGTTACCTTTCTTTACCTTCACTTCAATCAGTACCGGACCTTCTGAGAATTGAGAGTTGAGAATTGAGAGTTGAGATTTTAGTTCCTGTATGGTGCTTACACTGAATGCTGCGGAATAACCCAGGGCTTTGGCTACTGCCGGAAGGTCTATGGCAAGTCCTACGGTGGGCTGACCGCCTACTGAGTCATGGGCTCCGTTGTTGAATACCACGTGTATGTAGTTGGCCGGTTTCTTGCTTGCCACTATTGCCATTGAGCCCATGTGCATTATAGTGGCGCCGTCACCGTCAAAGCACCATACCCTACGGTCTGTCTTCTCCAATGCTATCCCTAATGCAATCTGGCTGGCATGTCCCATTGAGCCTACTGTCAGGAAATCCCGTTCGTGACCCTGCCCCCAGGCAGCACGTGCTTCAAACAGTTCACGGCTTATCATACCGGTGGTGCTTACTATCACGTCTTTGGATGATAAG
>Ga0310697_10005638_pt1 | contig 12050 bp, 14 predicted proteins | sample 172DNAGHGlowgp2_FD_203883 | JGI IMG/M metagenome (GOLD analysis project Ga0310697, IMG submission 203883) | Sheep rumen microbial communities from Palmerston North, Manawatu-Wanganui, New Zealand - 1728 DNA GHGlow gp2 (v2) (version 2) | ecosystem: Host-associated > Mammals > Digestive system >... | reverse complement strand
ATATTATCGGGTGACGGTTTCATAATAAGTTGCAGTTGGTGATGCTGATAAAGGCGATTGGGATTGTCGCCGTAACGCCCATCAGCCGGTCTGCGCGAAGGTTCTGTGTATGCAACGTTCCAAGGCTCTGGACCTAACACTCTCAAAAATGTAAACGGGTTCATAGTGCCCGCGCCTTTTTCCACGTCGTAGGGTTCCGCTATTATGCAACCCTTATCTGCCCAAAATTTTTGCAGGGCAAAGACTAATTCTTGATACTTCAAACTTGTTACCTCCTTAGTAAATTTCAAGCCCGTTATAGCAAATGAAAGTTGCAATGTCAATTCGTTTGACAATTACGACGCAAACGTTTATTATCAACAAAGCAAATTTTAGGAGGTATATTTTATGCCAATGATGGATTTAAGCAAATATGGTATCACGGGCACGACCGAAGTTCTTTATAACCCGACCTACGAAGTACTTTTCAACGAAGAGACTAAACCGGGTCTTGAAGGCTTCGACGTTGGGCAGGAAACGGAACTCGGCGCAATCAACGTTATGACCGGCATTTACACCGGACGTTCGCCTAAGGATAAGTTTATCGTCTACGATGACACGACCAAAGAAGGCGCACCTGGCGAAATTTGGTGGACGACTCCCGAATATCCCAACGACAATAAAAAATGCTCCGTCGAGAGTTGGAAGGCTCTTAAGAAACTCGCTATCGAAGAACTTTCTAACAAACGCCTTTTCGTTGTCGACGGCTTCTGCGGCACTCATAAAGATACCCGCATGAAAATTCGTTTCATAATGGAAGTTGCTTGGCAAGCGCATTTCGTTACCAACATGTTTATTCGCCCGAAAACTCAGGAAGAATTCGACCAGGAACCGGACTTTGTCGTCTTCAACGCCTCCAAAGCTAAAGTCACTAACTGGAAGGAACTCGGACTCAATTCCGAAACTGCGACTGTTTTCAATATCACCGACAAAGAACAAGTTATCCTCAACACGTGGTACGGCGGCGAAATGAAAAAAGGCCTCTTCTCCATGATGAATTATTTCCTGCCGCTCAAAGGAATTGCCGCAATGCATTGCTCCGCCAATACCGATATGAACGGCGAGAACACCGCGATTTTCTTTGGACTTTCCGGCACGGGCAAAACGACACTTTCTACTGACCCGAAGAGATTGCTTATCGGCGACGACGAACACGGCTGGGACGATACCGGCGTTTTCAATTTCGAGGGCGGTTGCTACGCGAAAGTTATCAACCTTGACCCCGTTGCCGAGCCTGACATTTATAACGCGATTCACCGCGACGCACTTCTTGAGAACGTCACCGTTGACAAAAACGGCAAGATTGACTTTGCTGATAAATCCGTCACGGAAAATACCCGCGTCAGCTATCCGATTTACCACATTAAAAATATCGTGCGCCCCGACAGTCACGGACCCGCCGCGCAGTCGGTTATCTTCCTTAGCGCGGACGCATTTGGCGTATTGCCGCCCGTCTCGATTCTGACTTCCGAGCAGTGCAAATATTATTTCTTGAGCGGTTTTACTGCTAAACTTGCGGGCACCGAGCGCGGAATCACTGAACCTACTCCGACCTTTAGCGCGTGCTTTGGTCAAGCCTTCCTTGAACTCCACCCGACTAAATACGCTGAAGAACTCGTCAAGCGCATGGAAAAGAGCGGCGCGAAAGCTTATCTCGTCAACACCGGCTGGAACGGCACCGGCAAGCGCATTTCCATTAAAGATACTCGCGGCATTATCGATGCGATTTTGGGCGGCGCGATTAAAAATGCTCCGACTAAGAAAATTGCTATCTTCGACCTTGAAGTCCCGACCGTCCTTGAAGGCGTCGCGACAAATATTCTCGACCCGCGCAACACTTACGCTGACCCGACTGAATGGGATAGAAGAGCCGAAGATTTAGCTAGCCGCTTTATCAAGAACTTTAAGAAATACGAATACAACGCGGCGGGCAAAGCTCTCGTTGCGGCAGGTCCTCACCTTTAAGATTTAAGCAAATAATTAACGGCAAATAAATTTCAAAGTCCGCTTCAGGAAAACTGGAGTGGGCTTTTTTCTTTGATTCTAATCGCTCCTTAAAAGTTTCGTGGTAAATTTTTTTGGACTTTTGAAAATCTGTGTTATAATCAGCAAAAATTTTGACTTAGAGGAGCGAACACTATGATAAAAATTTTGAAAAGGATTTTGATAGGTGTTAGTCTGTGTTTTATGTTGATGACGGGCGGCGAGGCTGAAGCGGTTGATTATTACAGCGCGATTTATCAGACGGTTAATCGCTACAACGGCAACGAAGTCGAATGCGATTGGATAACGCGCGCGATTCTTTATGCGTCTTCGGAATATCAAGTTGACCCGATTTTGATAACGTCGATAATGGAGGCGGAAAGCAATTTCAATTTCCGTGCGGTAAGTCCGGTTGGTGCAGTTGGGCTTATGCAACTTATGCCGTCGACGGCGGCGAGTTTAGGCGTTAATCCGCATAACCCGCTTGAAAATATTATCGGCGGCACGATTTACATTAAGAATCAGCTTGGACGTTTTCAGAATTGGGGCGCGTATTCCGTGACGGACGCGGTTGCGGCGTACAATGCGGGACCTGGCGCAGTCGAAAAGCATGGCGGCGTTCCGAATTATTCCGAAACTGTTCATTACGTCATAAAGGTCGCGAACAATTATAAAAATCTTTTGACGCTGATTCAGTCTTAAAATTTTCGCGGCGGTGATTTTTGCTACTTGTAAAAATTTTTCTGCGTGCTAAACTATCAAAAGTTCTCCGAGCGAAAGCGTCTAAAGCATAGCCATGACGCTGAGCCGGGGTGACGGGGGAAACTTCGTCGCCTTCCCTGTTTGAAAAGGAGACGTCCATAATGCGCAAGCTATTTTTTGGGCTATCCTTTTTGCGGGATAGTCCTTAAACTTTTTATGGAGTTGATAGCATGAAAAATTTTTTAACGGTAATCTGCGCGGTCGGCTTGTTAATGACGGGGTGCGGCGGCGGTATTGCTGAAGAAAATCCCGTTGAACTTCACGTATCAGCGGCGGCGAGCCTAACTAATGTTATGAATGAACTTGCTGAGCTTTACGCCAAAGAAAATCCGAATATCAAAATTATTTTCAACTTCGGGTCGAGCGGCGCACTTCAGCAGGCGATTGAGAACGGAGGCGGCACTGATTTATTTTACTCCGCCGCGCAAAAGCAAATGAATGCGCTTGACGAAAAGGGCGAACTTGCCGAAGGCACGCGCAAAGATTTGCTCCGCAATGAAGTCGTGCTGATTGTTCCCGCAGATAGCGAAAAAGGCATTATGAGTTATGACGACGTGGCGAGCGATAAGGTTGAGAAAATTGCGTTGGGCGAGCCTAAAGGCGTTCCTGTCGGGCAATACAGCGAGGAAATTTTCACGGCGTTAAATATTCTCGACGCAGTCAAGGCTAAGGCGGTTTACGGTTCGGACGTTCGACAGGTTTTGGCGTGGACTGAAAGCGGCGAAGTTGATTGCGGCGTTGTCTACGCGACTGACGCGGCGATTTCCGATAAAGTCAAAGTTATCTGCGCGGCTCCTGAAGGAACGCACAAGCCGGTTATCTATCCTGCCGCCGTGATTAAGTCTTCCAAAAATCTTGACGTCGCTAAAAAATTCCTAGACTTCACAAACTCCAACGTCGCCAAGAAAGTTTTTGAGAAATATGGATTTAAGAGTATCGATTAGAAAAAAATTGCGAGACTTCGTGCTTGACGTTGATTTTTCTGTTCGCGACGAAATTTTTGCTTTACTGGGCGCGAGTGGTTCCGGCAAGTCAATAACGCTGAAATGCATTGCGGGAATTGAGACACCAGACGAAGGCGAAATTATTTTGAACGGGCGAACGCTCTTTGACAGCGCGAAAAAAATTAACCTGCCGCCTCAACTTAGACGCGCAGGTTATCTTTTTCAAAACTACGCGCTTTTCCCTAACATGACGGTTGCAGAAAATATTTTATTGGCGGCGGTCGGGTCGGCGGAAGAAAAGCGGCGCAAGCTTAAAGAAAATCTTCTGCGCTTCCAACTCGACGGCTTGGAAAATGTTTATCCGAATGAATTGAGCGGCGGGCAACAACAGCGCGTTGCATTCGCGAGGGTTCTGACTTCGCACGCAGAAATTTTGCTATTGGACGAACCTTTTTCAGCGTTGGATAGTTATTTGCGTTGGCAGTTAGAACTTGAGCTTGCCGAGATTTTCAAGATTTACGGCGCGGCAATTTTGGTTAGTCACGATCGCGGCGAAGTTTATCGGCTGGCGGATAGGGTTGCAGTCATGAACGCCGGAAAATTTGATACGGTCGACGGCAAGCGCGAAGTTTTTAAAAATCCTAAGACATTAGCCGCGACGATTCTGACTGGTTGCAAAAACATTTCGCCCGCTAAAAAGATTTCCGCCGATAAAATCTTTGCTGAAGATTGGCAACTAACATTGACTGCCGAAAATATCCCCGACGATTTAAAGTTTGTTGGCGTTCGCGCCCATGATTTAGAACTGCGCGACGAACTTGGCGAAAATACTTTTGCTATGGAAGTCGTGCAGGTTATCGAAGACACTTTTTCTTATATCGTAATGGTTCGGGCGGCGGGCGGCAAGCCGATTCGTTTTGAAGTCGACAAAAACTTTTTTCAAACCAGCAAAATTTATCTGCACTTCCCGATTGACAAAATTATTTTGGCGAGTGATTGAAATGGAAATAAGTCCGCTGATAATAACGCTGAAAACTTCGGCGGTCGCGACGGCGATAACATTTTTTGCGGGGATTTTCTTAGCGTACGTCGTTTGCAATTTAAAGCGCGGCAAAAGTTTCGCCGACGCCGTGATAATGTTGCCAATGGTCTTGCCGCCGACGGTGGTAGGATTTTTTTTGTTACTGCTACTGGGCAAGCGCAGCGCGATAGGAAAATTTTTTCTGCAGTTCGATATAAATTTCGTGTTCACGTGGAAGGCGGCAGTAATTGCGGCGGTGGTTGTGAGCTTGCCGCTAATGTACCGCACAACACGCGGAGCATTTGAACAACTCGACCGAAATATAATTTACGCGGCGCGGACTTTGGGTGTTAGCGAATGGAAAATTTTTTGGCGAATACTCTTGCCGAATGCACGGAGCGGAATTTTGGCGGGATTAGTTTTAAGTTTTACGCGGGCAATGGGGGAATTCGGCGCAACGATAATGTTCGCGGGAAATGTGCCGGGCGTGACGCAAACAATGTCGACGGCGATTTACGCGGCAGTTCAAGCCAACGATTACGATTTAGCGTTTAAATGGGCGTTGGTCGTGTCGCTGTTCTCGCTAATTTTTATCTATGCCATGAACGCTGTTATTTCAAAGGAAAAACGAACTTTAGATTAAGTCGCGAAGTTTTTTAAACGATATATAAGGCAAACAGGGAAGATAAACTGAAAAATTTTTGCAAGGACGCAATTAACCAGGTGGTGGAAATTATGTTTGTAAACAAAGTTGGCTCGACCGCGAATTATTATTCCAACGTGGCGGCGACAAGGTATGCAAATGCGGCGACGGCTACTCGTGGCGTGTCCCAATATGAAGCGTTTACTCCGTCAAAGGAAGCGCAAAGTTTTAGCGCAATGCTTAAAAAGCTTAAAGCTACTTCGGAAGTTCGCGAAGATAAAGTTAGCGAGTTCCAAGAAAAAATTTCTTCCGGTCAATATTCCGTGCCGGCAGAAAATATCGCCCTCAGCCTTTTAACCAATCGCTATTGAGGCGGCGTCATGTGGCAAGCTTTGATTGATACGCTCGACAAACTCGGCGCAACTTATGCCGATTTGGCGACGCTCGGCGAAAAAAAATACGCGGCTTTAGTCAATGTCGACATGAAAAATTTTTCCGCACTTCTCGACGAAGAAAAAGCTATCATAACCAAAATTAATAAGCTCGAACAAAATCGCCTTGAACTTTTTAAGGATTCTCCTAAAATGTCGGCGGAAGATTTTTATAAATCAGCTCCCGCGCCAATCGCTGAAGAATTATTCAAGTTGCATAAGCGGCTTGTCGAAAATGTTCAGCGTGCTTTGAAACTTCGCGACGATAATCAAGTTTTAGCTCAATGCGCTTTGGATTCCGCGCAGATGAATTTAAATAAACTCGGCGGCGCGACCGTTGAGCCGACTTATTCCGGAAAAGGTGCGGGCGTCGTTACTCATCAGAAAAATTTTGATTTTATGGCTTGAGGATTGAACATGGACGAAACGATTAAAATTTTGCGCGAACAAGTACTTCTTTGCTCGCAACTGCCTGCGCTTTTCGACGAACTGATAAAAATTATGCGCGACAATTCGCCCGATATGCAAGAAACTATCAGCAAAATTGAAAAAGTAAGGCGCGAAATTGACGCCAACGAAAAGAAAGCGCAAGCCTTTTTAAAGCGCGTCAACGCTCCAAACTTCGCCGAATATTTAGCCGCGCAGAAACGAACTATTCAACGCGATATGGCGGAAAAACTTTTGAAGAAGGCGTCCGAAGCGCAACTGCAAATCAAAACTCAAGTCGAAGAACTTAAAATCCTTCTGAAAAACGGCAGAGATTTCGTCGAGTTTAATTTAAACATATTGGCGCGTACTTCGGCGAGCGAAACTTACGGCAACAACGCGCAGAGAGAATCACAGCGTACGCGGCGCATGTTCGACGCTAATGTTTAAGGGAAAAGGGAAACGGGAGAAGGGAAAAAGATATGAGGGCAACATTTGCAGGACTAAATACGATGGTGCGCGGCATTATGGCTAATCAACTGTCGCTAGACACCACCGGACATAATATAACAAACGCCGGCACTGAAGGTTATTCCCGTCAAGTCGTAACTTTGGCGACGACTTACGCGGAAGAACGTCCTTCTTTGCACGGCACTGTTATTGTCGGCACGGGCGTCGACGCCTTAGCGGTAAACAGGGCGCGCAACGTTTACGCCGATATTCAATACCGCAACGAAAATCCTACTCAGCAATATTATAAAACGCTGTCAGTCAACTACGACAAACTTGAAACGATTTTCAACGACAGTCAAAATTTGGGCATTGAAGAGGCAATAAACAAATTCTATCAAACATGGGTTGATGTCTCGACTATGGCTTCTAATTCGGCGTCGCGTACTCAAGTTATCGAACAGGGCAGGGAATTAAGCGACCGTATTCAAAGCGCGACTGCTGAACTGCAGGAACAAATTCGCTCCGAATACAAGGACATTGATTCCGAACTCAAGCAAATTGATGATCTTCTCGAAGGTATTCGAGCTTTCAATAATCAAATTCTTTCGCAGGAAGTCACCGGCGCACAGGCTAACGACATACGCGACAGACGCGACCTTTTAGTCGACCAACTTTCCGATTATCTTAACATTGACGTTCACGAAAATGAATTTGGAGCCTACCAGATAAATTCGGGCGGCGTCACCTTAGTAAATGCTCAGGCGCGGGCGCATCTTGTTATGAGTGACGGCGTTTCCTCCAGCACTTACGGCGTCGATTACGGTGTCACTGATTACAATATCAAAGTTAAGGAAAGCGACGTAGTTTTTATTCCGCAAAACGGCATAATTAAGGCGCGTCTCGATGCTATTGCCGAAAATAAAGATTACATTGACAAGTTGGCGAACATAGCAAGCTTTATGCTTTCGACTTTCAACGACCAACATAAACAAGGCTGGGATTTAGACGGGCACAGCAAAACAGATTCCAGCGGAAATACCGTTCCCGACACGATTAATTTCTTTGGACAAACCGATTTAAAATATGAATACCGCTACGACCCCGACACCAAAGCCAATTATCTTTATAGATACGATAGCCCCACTAGTGGCGAACTTTTAAGCGGCGTGCGAATTATTGACGCTTTGGAAGTCAACGTTAAGTTCAGCGAAAATCGCGGCGACCGTTACATTGCGGCGGCGACTTCTAAAGAATACGTCGAAAATGCTGCCGGTTCAGGTTCGTGGCAGGATATAGCTTGGAACAATCGCACGGGCGACGGCACCAACGCCGTTTACATGAGCGAGCTTTTTAATATTCCTATGGAAACGATTCTAAGCGACGACAAAGCTAATGCCTTAGTTTATGCAAATGCGCTCCTGCGCGACAAGGACGGAAATTACCTTGATGAAGACGGCAACGTTACTACCGACCCGAATAAATATGTTTACGCAACGCCAATGACGAAACTTAGCATTAACGCTTACTACGAGCAATCAATGTCTTATTTAGGAATCAACGCTTATTCGGTCGACGTGAATTATGAGGCTATGCAAAATGTCATTACGCAGATACAAAATTGGCGTGACTCAATGGCGGGCGTTGATTGGAACGAAGAGCTAACAAAAATGATTCAGTTCCAAAAAGGTTTTGGTTCGTGTTCGCGTTGCCTTAATGCTATGGACGAAATGCTTGACCGCCTCGTCAATTCTACCGGCGTAGTTGGGAGGTAATTAATATGGGAATGAGAATGGGCAGTACGCATTTTATGTTTAACTACCAATACGCCCTGAACAATGCATATCAAAAGCAAGCGAAACTTTTCGAGCAGGCGGACGGCTCGTCTTTGCACCGCGCCAGCGATAATCCGATGAATTATTATAAGCTCCTGCGCTACAACATTAACGATACCGAAAACGAACAGTATCGCGAGAACATTAAGACGGCGTCTTCATGGATGAAAAATTCTGATAGCGTTATGATTCACATGACGGACATTATGCAGACCATGAAGGAAAAATCCGTTTCTGCCGCTAACTCTGATAAAGCTGAAGACGATTTTGACGCAATCCATAAAGAGATGATGGCTTGTATGCAGGAAATGGTTAGCGTCGCAAATACTCAAATGGCTGACAGATATTTATTCTCCGGACAAAAAGATTTAACTAAGCCCTTTGAAATGTCGCAAAATCTCTACGATCGCGGCTTAGCTAAAAATCTTGACACCTCGCAGGCGTCTTTCTTTAAAGGTTCCGACGCCGATTACAATACCGAACTTTTCCAAATGTTGGAGCTTGAAAAGGACGGCGAAACTTATTATCTCGACACCGAAAGCGGCAATATCTTTACAAAAGATTTTATCGACAGCGGCTATAAAGAACTTATCGCGCAGGGCTACGAAAGTTTAGACGCCGCCGGCAACAATGCTAGTAGCGGCATTGCGGGCACGATAAGCGGTTTTAGCGTCGCCACTTATTTTACTAATCAAGGACTTCTGCGCGGCGGTAATACGATAGCTGACGCCAATAGCAACACTTACACTTTCAAAACGATTCAACAGCATATTGTTACTTACAGCGGCGACGAAAATTTAATTTCAATGGTTAAACTCAACGGCGCGACAGACCCGACTTCCGATACTGTCAACTCGACGGGCGGCAGAATGTTCGGTAGAGATATTTTTGACAATGACGCATCTGGCAATGAGGTTTCGGGCACGGCTATGTTGAATAATCTTTTCACAGTTTGTTCAAAAGTTGAAGGTTGCGATATTCATTGGATGTCGTCCGACGGCGTGACGGTTGCTGACGTTGCGCACGCTACTTTAGTTGTTGAAGAAACGCGGATTGGTGCGCGCCAGCAACTTTATCAAAGCGTGGAGACAATGTTAGAAACTCAAGGCGACAATATCACCGAAGAAATTACGAATGTCAGCGGCGCGGATATTGCGCAACTTGCAACGCAACTAATGCAGATGACAACGCTTTATAATTTATCGCTGTCAATGGGCGGAAGAATTCTGCCGCAATCGCTTGCAGATTATCTTTAATTCGTGATTGGTGCGCAGGGTGTTTAGGGTGAATGCCGCGCACTTTTTTTATCTTTACAATCGCCAATTAAATTGATAAAATTTGCTTAAAGAGCGGGGCAAAATCTATTCCCACTCGAAAATTTTGACGTTAAAGCAGGAAAAATTATTGGAAGGAGGGAACTAATCATGATGTTGGCAAGGTTAAATACTCGACATGAATTGCCGCAAATCGCAATGAGGCAGACGCAAGGACGGCTCGACCAATCGGGAATAATTCAGCCGCAAGTGCAAGGCACTAATCGACAAGCGCGCTCGAATAAAACCGTAAATCAGCCTAGTCTCGATATTAACAGCTATCCTAGCCGCAGATCTTACGGTCATAGAACTATGAACGATTTGACTGCTGAGCAAGGGCAACGCGGTATCTCGAACGCTAAATCGGCGGCTTCGAGCCATGCGCGGCAAGGCTGGGCGGCGGCTACTAATGCGGCAAAACGCGGCGACGACATTTCTCAAAATGTTAGAGCCGAAATGTTTTCTAAGTATCAGGCGCGGACGGTTTTTGAACTGAATTTCATTCAAGATCCGCAAATTCAAGGGCGACCCAATCAAGTTGTCGGCGAACCCGATCTCGGTGATATTTCGGTCGATATTCAAACCGCGCCAAGTGCAAGGCTTCAGTACACGCCGGGCAGTGTGGAAACTTATCTGCAAAACGAAGGCTTTATCCGCCATTGGGTCTCGTATGACAGCTACGAAATCTATGCCTAGCCTGCTTGCGAAGAAAATTTTCATTCTGTCGGGAAAAGTTTAAAGGAGGAAAGATGTATGCGTAAAATTCATACCAGCAGATTTGGTGAGCTTGAGGTTGATGAAGAAAAGGTTGTTCATTTCCAAAACGGAATTCCGGCATTTGAGAACGAGCACGAATTTATTATTCTGCCCTATGACGAAGAAAGCCCGTATTATTTCATGCAGTCGCTTAATTCGCCGGATTTGGCGTTCTTGCTTACGATTCCGTTCCTGTTCTTCCCCGACTACACGTTTGAAGTTGACGATGCGACGATTCATGAACTTGACGTTAAAGACTATGACAAATTGCTTTACTACTCGATGATTACCATTCCGAACGGCTCTATTCGCTATATGACTGCTAATCTTTTGGCTCCGGTCGTCGTTAATATCGAAAACATGCAAGCTAAGCAAGTCATTTTGGAAAAGAGTAATTACACGACGAAGCATCGCCTCTTCCCTGAACCTGCTAAAAAGGGGGAATGATTAAATGCTTGTCTTGACGAGAAAACCTCGTCAACAAATAATGATTGGCGACAATATCGTTATCAACGTCGTTGAAGTGCAAGGCGAAAACGTCCGCATAGCGATTGACGCCCCGCGAGACATTAAAATTTATCGCGGGGAAATTTATCGCTCAATCCAGGAAGAAAACCAAAAGGCGGCGCAAAAAACCGACGTTGATTTACATGAAGCGTTGCCAAGCAAAGGAATTTCGGCGTCGGAAACTAAGGAATAACCCGGCGCACTACACAAAGGAGTGTTTAATAATGGTAGGCAAATTGAATGACATGGTTGCAGCAGCAGTCGTGGCGGATTCGGCAACTAAGACGGGCGCGGCGGCGCAGGTAAAACCTGCTACTGTCGACTTGAGACCTTCGGCAGTGAAAGTTCCCACAATCCAAGACCGTCAGGCGGCTAAGGAAGAAGAACAGAAGAAACAAGAGCAAGAAGGTCGTTTGGAGCCCGGCACAATGTCGGAATCGTCCGTTAGCGAAATGACCGAGACCTTTAACGAGCTCATGGACAAAATCAACTGCAACATTGAATTCAGTTACAACAAGGAAGTCGACATGCTCAACGTTAAGATGATCGACAAGGAAACTAAGGAAGTTATCAAGGAATTTCCGCCCGAAGAAATGATTGAGAACATGATTAAGGCTAAGGATTGGCTGGGCGCGTTCATCGACAAAGCGATTTGAATTTGCGCCTCCTAAGGAGGGATTACAATGGGCGTCAATGGAATTTACGGCTTGTCGGGTTCGGGGCTTGATATTGAGTCGATGGTTAAAGTCGGCATGATGAGCAAGCAGAACGAATACGACAAGATGGCGCAGAAGTACACAACTAACGAGTGGACTAAAAACGCGCTTATCGAGATTAACAATCAGATAACTACGTTCAATATGTCTTCGCTCACGGATTATAAGCTGTCGTCGAAAATGAATGCTAGAAATGCTACTAGCTCCAATGAAGCGGCGGTTAC
>Ga0310697_10005635_pt1 | contig 12051 bp, 8 predicted proteins | sample 172DNAGHGlowgp2_FD_203883 | JGI IMG/M metagenome (GOLD analysis project Ga0310697, IMG submission 203883) | Sheep rumen microbial communities from Palmerston North, Manawatu-Wanganui, New Zealand - 1728 DNA GHGlow gp2 (v2) (version 2) | ecosystem: Host-associated > Mammals > Digestive system >... | reverse complement strand
ATCGCGACGGCCAGAATAAGATGATAGCAGGCGTGCTGGCCGGCCTGTCCAACTACTTCGGCGGCGACGTCACCCTGTGGCGACTGGGATTTGTCGGGTTGCTGCTACTGGCGGGAGGTCCAAGTCTCTATTTCGAAAACATCCCTCCCTTCAGCTCTTTTAGTTTTTCCTTTATATTCTCCTGGGGTATCATCGCCTATATTGTCGTAGCCATCATCACCCCTGAGGCCAAAACCCCAGAGGAACGGCTGAGGATGAAAGGGCGCGAGGTGACCCCCGAGACGCTGGCCGACGAGGTGGCTAATGAGGCCCAACGGCGCGACATCGCCAACGGAGAGAGCGGCAGACAGACAGAAGCCAGGGGCTGCATTGCCGGGTTCTTCAGTGCCTTAGGTGTATTGATTAAAGTATGCCTCATCGCCTTTGGCATGTTGTTCATCATCCCTGCTCTGGTGGCCCTTTGCTTTGCCGTTGCCATCGCCGTTGCTCCCAGCGTCACGCTGCCGGGTATTGATTCCTCCCTGTTGTACATCTATCAGAATGCACCATTCATCGTATGGGGACTCTTCGCCTGCATCCTGCTGGTGTGCTTCATCCCAGCCTATTGCTCAGTTCATGCTGCCCTGACGATGGTCAAGAAGACGCAGCCGATGGGCATCGGACAACGCATCGTGTGGCTCCTGCTGTGGGTGGCCTCGGTGGCTGGCATCGTTGGTTGTGGCGTGAAGATGCAACAGGTCATCGACAGCTATTGGGATAAACAGAATGAAGAAGAACTTGCCGAGAACAGATACGAAGGCCAGGTGATGCGCTCCCACGAACGCGACTACTTCCGCAAGAACAAGTGGCATCCCGTAGAGAACAGTGACAACAACAACGATTTCTACATAGGCGGACAAATATGGCCGGAGTGGACCCGTTCGGGCAACTACTATACGGGCGATAAATATGTACGCTACCTCGATGCCAACGGAGCTGACGTGAGGTATCAGGTGGAACGCACCGATACCGTTGCGAAAGGCCGTTACACGTTGAGCTATGTGGCCCGCGCAGCCGGTCAAGGTGCCGTAGTCTTTGTGAAGAGTCCAGAGTGGAAGGACGACATCATCATGCCCATCACAGCCTATGGCGGCGAGGGCGGTCCGATATGGGTCGATGCTCAGGCACAGTTCCTGAATGCACAAATCGGCAACACAGCAATCCCAGAGCGAGTGAGACAGGCTGCCCGGGCCAACGACGGCAAGGGTGCCGGATGGGCCCGCTACGAGATTGCGGTCGACATGCCGAAGGACGGATGTGTCACCTACGGTGTGAAGGTTGCGCCTGAGCAGTCCACACCCGACGATCCCTTCGTCTGGTTCTCTGCCACCGACTTCAGGCTGGAGCGCACACCAGCTGAAAAGGAGAGGAGGTAAAGTATTAAAAAGGAGCACGCCCCAAACTCGTTTACAAATCATGTTTTCAGATATCGGCCTGCAGCAGTTGTGAAATTGTTGCAGGCTTTTTCTTTCGTTCTTATTTGCAAGGTTCAAAGATTATTTGTAACTTTGCAACGGAGAATATTGAAATAAAGGCATGAAAGATCCCAATTGGAAAAAATGCATCCTGTTTGGAGATAGCAAAGATGTAATTCGGCGAATTCCAGATGGAACTATTGATTTAATTCTGACTGATCCGCCATACAATATCGGGAAACATTCCACGGGTAATATTCCTATGTCAGGAAGATTACCCGTTAACAACGATATTGCCGAATGGGATATGTTAGATTTCAATCCTGAAGAATGGGCGGAAGAATTTATAAGAATCCTTAAGCCAACCGGTAATCTGTTTATCTTTACTTCTTACCATCAATTGGGAAAGTGGTACAACTGTTTAGACCATCGTTTTGATCGGTCAAACTTTATCGTTTGGCACAAAACCAATCCAACTCCAAAAATTTTCAAGGCGGGCTTTTTAAATAGTTGTGAACTTGTGTTTACTTGCTGGAACAAACAACACACATGGAATTTCAGCACTCAATCTGAGATGCACAATTTTATAGAAAGTGCTGTATGCATGCCTCCAGAACGCCTTGTTCATCCACACCATCCTACTCAAAAGCCAGTTTCTATATTGAAAAAACTCATCCAAATAGCAAGCAACGAAAATGATATTATTTTTGACCCCTTCATGGGAGTCGGTTCCGTTGGAGTTGCCGCGATGGAACTCAACAGAAAGTATATCGGCGTGGAAATTGACCATAAATACTATACAGCAGCTAAAGAAAGGGTTGAATCATGTTTAGATGGACATGAGGGGTTTATGGCAAGCGAGCCTATAGCTAGTTCGTATATTTACCGACAAATTGACGATTCTCTCCCCATTTTACTGTCTCCTGGAAAAAAACCTTTACATGAGAACAGAGAAACCTTGGTTGAAGGTTCTTCTTCTCAATTAAAACCCTTATTAAAATGGGCAGGAGGAAAAGAAAAAGAATTAAAGTATATTCTTCCTAATATTCCTAGTCATTTTCAGAACTATTATGAACCATTTGTCGGGGGGGGATCCGTTTTTGTATCCGTACAGGCTAATCATTATTATATAAATGATTTATCCTCAGAATTGATACAACTCTATCAATATGTCTCAAAAAGAAATCCATATTATATTTTCTTTATCAATCAAATAGACCTTTCTTTAGACAGGGCTCATGATTTTTTCGCCAACCAGCATAGTTTGATAGACATTTATAAACAATATCAAAAAGAACTAATAACAACAGAAGAACTTAAAAAGATAATAATGTCATTCTGCGTCAAAGAACGCTCGGGAATTTTACAAGTATTAGGCGACTTTTTTATAATGCATACTGACGTTTTTGAGAAAGAACTGCATCTTAACCTCTGTCGAAAAATGATACGAATGCGGCAGTTAGAAAGAGAAAAGACTTTATTGCCTATAAAAGATTTACAGGACAATATAGAAACTGCAATTCTAAGTGCTCTATATATGTATTTTCGACATTTATATAACGACAAGCAAATCCTTCATTTATATCCAGAAATGTATGCAGCCTTATTCTTTTATGTAAGAAATTATTGCTATAGTGGGATGTTTAGATATAATGATAAAGGTGAATTTAACGTTCCCTATGGTGGTATGGCATATAATAAGAAGCGAATGAATAAGAAAGTAGAATATTATCGTTCTATTGAATTGTCAAAACATCTAAGTCGCACTGATATTTATAATTTGGATTTTGAAACTTTCCTGCAAAGGCATGAACCTACAGAAAACGACTTCGTTTTCCTTGATCCTCCGTACGATACAGAATTTAGCACATATGCACAAAATGAATTCACACATGCTGATCAAGAACGGTTAGCCGATTACTTATTAAATCATTGTCAAGCCAAATGGATGCTGGTAATTAAAAACACTGATTTCATATTTAATTTATATCATCAAGAAGGTATAAACATACGTTCTTTTGACAAAAAGTATTTAGTGAGTTTTATGAATCGAAATAGGAAAGAAGCAAAACATCTTCTTATAACAAATTACCAATAGTAAACATGAAAAAGAAACTTACAGAATCCGATCTTATCATTCCTGTATTGGAATTGATGAAAAGGCAAAACGGCATAGTTACCATTCGGCAGATAAGAGATTATTTACTTGAAAATTATCCTCTAACCGAAGCCGATTTATTAATGTCTATCACTCGTCCTAAAGAACACATGTTTGAACAACAGATTAGAAACTTGACAAGCCATAGAAAACTTGAAAAGATGGGGTTGGCAAAGAATATTGAAAATGGTTTTATGTTACTACCTGAAATATCTGATTTGTTAAACAATAGTTCAGATTGGGTCTTTGATATCATCGGGAACGGCTATAAACCTACCTTTATCCGAAAACAAATAGAGCAGATAGACAAAAAGAGAAAAATTATTGGATTTGAAGAATTAACAACAGAAGGATTACAAACCGTTAATACCGTTTCTAAAAAAAGAATTCGTTCATCTAAATTGAGAGAAGCGGCCGTCAACTATTTCACACATGATGGCATTATAAAATGTGACTGTTGTGGTTTTGAATTTCCTCGTTTTTATGGACCTTCATATGGAACTTCGTGTATTGAAATCCACCATATGAAACCCATTTTTATGTATTCGGACATGGATGAAAAGAAAACTATACAAGATGCCTTAGAAAACCTGCTACCAGTGTGTCCTAATTGCCATCGAGTTATACATAAAAACCAATTGTTTAGTAAACAGGCGATAAAGAACCTTAAGAGAGAGATTACTATTGCCCATCAGATTTTTTAATTATCCAATGGCAACTATCAACGAGATACAAGACGAGATTATTGAGGAGTTCAGTGAGTTGGACGACTGGATGGACCGCTACCAGATGCTCATCGACCTGGGCAGTGGGCTGACACCGCTGTCCGACCAGTACAAGACGGAAGAGAACCTCATCGACGGCTGTCAGAGCCGCGTGTGGGTGCGCTGCGAGCTGATGGACGGTCGTATGCACCTCACGGCAGAGAGCGACGCCCTCATCGTGAAAGGCATCGTGGCACTGCTGCTGCGCGTACTTTCCGACCAAAGGCCGGAGGATGTCCTCCATGCCGACCTCTACTTCATCGAACGCATCGGACTGCGCGAACACCTCTCGCCGACTCGCTCCAACGGGCTGCTGGCAATGATCAGACAAATAAAGACTTATGCGAAAGATATTGTTGACAACGGCGCTGGTGCTGACAACGGCGGCGCTGTGGGCACAGCGTGAGAAGACGACGTTCCAGACGTCGGGCCCGTGGAAGCCTGCCACCGACATCCGTGCCGATGCCGTGATGGTGTATGGTGTGAACGACAACCGTCGCCATCCGTTCGCCGAGCGGGTGCTGTCATGGCGCGAGCGGGGATATACCGCCCACTTCATGACGGGCATCGCCTGGGGACAGTATCAGGACTACTTCACCGGACAGTGGGACGGCACACCGCATCTGGACGAAGGGCAGAAGACGCTGCAGGGCGACACCATCTGGCACGGACGCATGGTGCCCTATATCGTGCCCACGGAGAACTACCTGAAGTACTTTAAGGAACGGCACATCAAGCCGGTCATCGACCAGGGCATCGATGCCATCTTTCTGGAGGAGCCGGAGTTCTGGGCTCGCGGCGGCTACAGCGAGGCTTTCAAGCGTGAGTGGCAGGCCTACTACGGCTTCCCGTGGCGACCACAACACGAGTCGGCAGAGAACACCTACCTGTCGAACAAACTCAAATACCACCTCTACTACCGTGCCCTCGACGAGGCCTTCGCCTATGCCAAGCAGTACGGACGGGAAAAGGGGCTGAACGTGCGCTGCTATGTGCCTACCCACTCGCTGCTGAACTATTCACAGTGGCAAATCGTCTCACCAGAAGCATCGCTGGCCTCGCTGAAGTCGTGCGACGGATACATCGCACAGGTGTGGACGGGAACGTCGCGCGAACCGAACTATTATAACGGTATCGCACGGGAGCGTGTCTTCGAGACGGCGTTCCTTGAATACGGCTGCATGGAGTCGATGACGCGACCTACGGGACGGAAGATGTTCTTCCTCACCGACCCTATCGAAGACCGCGCCAGAGACTGGGCAGACTTCAAGCGCAACTATCAGGCTACGTTCACTGCCCAGCTGCTCTATCCGCAGGTGGCCGACTATGAGGTGATGCCATGGCCCGACCGCATCTATGAAGGCCTCTACCGCGTCAGCAAGGACAGCGAGGAACGGGCACTCATCCCCCGTTTCTACTCGACGCAGATGCAGGTGATGGTGAACTCGCTGAACCTGATGCCGCTGTCGGACAACCGTGTCAGCGGGTCGCAGGGTGTCAGCGTCGCCATGGCCAACTCGCTGATGTTCCAGCGGTCGCCGGCTCCCGTCGAAGGCTACGACGACCCGCAGCTCTCCAACTTCTACGGGCTGACGATGCCGCTGTTGAAGCGCGGCATCCCCGTGAGTATCACCCACTTGGAGAACACCAGCTATGCCGACACCTGGAAAGACGTGAAGGTGCTGGTGCTGTCGTATGCCAACATGAAACCCCTCGACCCGAAGGCCCATGAGGACATTGCCCGTTGGGTGCGCCAGGGCGGTCGCCTGGTCTATGTCGGGCGCGACGACGATGCCTACCAGAGTGTGCAGGAGTGGTGGAACCAAGGCGACAACTCCTTTGCTGCTCCCTCGGAGCATCTCTTCTCACTGATGATGATGCCGAAACGCCCTGTCGAAGGGATGTTCGTCTATGGTCAGGGCCGCGTCTTTGTCATCCGGAAAGACCCGAAGGAACTGGTGCTCAACACTGGTGGTGACCGACAGTATATAGAGACGCTGCAGAAGGCTTACGGACGGCTGACCCTCAAGAACTCGTTCACCCTGCAACGCGGACCCTATCTGATGGCTGCCGTCGTCGACGAGTGTCCCGTCACCAAAGGCGATGAGCCGTTGCACCTGAAAGGTAGGTACATCGACCTTTTCGACCCCGAGCTGCCGCTGCTGACAGAGAAGGTGGTCTATCCGGGCGAGCAGGCCTTCCTGCTGAACCTGAACAAACTGAGCGACAAGCAACGGCCTCAGGTGCTGGCTGCCGCCTCCCGACAGTATAACGAGCGCTATTCCACGCAAGAGCCTACTTCTGACACGAAACACCACGTCTATTCCTTCACTGCGAAGAGTCCTGCCAACACCGACAACGTCATGTGCATCTGGCTGCCGATGAAGAAGCAGGAGGTGGTGAAAGGGTTCTCTGTGCCCAGCGGAAAGACTATTGAGAACTTCCGCATCCGGCTGACCGACAAAGACGGCAAGACCTTTGAGGAACTCAATAGGAAATATTCATACAACGGCATCAACCGTCAGAACATCTTAGGCAGCACCAACCTTGTGTGGCTGCACTTCGAGAATATGCCCGACGGTGTCAATGTCAATATAGAATGGGAATGATCAGGAAGCTGAAGACCATAGAGATGCAGCGCCTCACGGTGGAAGAGTTCCACGAGGCGAAGAAACTGCCGCTGGTGGTCGTTCTCGACGACGTACGGTCGCTGTATAACGTCGGCAGCATCTTTCGTACCTGTGATGCCTTCCGGGTGGAAGCCCTCTGGCTCTGCGGCATCACGGCAACGCCCGAACAGTGTCTGACAGAAATACATAAGACCGCCCTCGGGGCCGAAGAGGCTGTGGCATGGCGCTACTTCCCTACTGCCGACGATGCCGTGCGCGAACTGAAACGCCAAGGCTATCACGTCTATGCCGTAGAACAGGCAGAGGGAAGCATCAAGCTGCCTTCAAGACCCTGGGATGGCGGTGAGGGGTCTCATTCCATCGTCCTCGGCAACGAAGTGAAAGGGGTGCACCAAAGTGTCATCGACCTATGCGACCACTGCTTAGAAATCCCTCAGTTCGGTACGAAACACTCGATGAATGTTGCCGTCACCGCCGGCATCGTCATCTGGGAGTTTGCCAGAGAAGAAATGAGAAATGAAGTGTTAGTAGACAAAGTAAACAAGTTAAATGATAAAGGTAATCCTAATTACTCATTACTCATTACTAATTACTAATTACTCATGACTAATTACTCATGACTCGTCAACTAAAAGTAATAACTCGTCAACTCGTTAACTTGTCAACTAAAAAAGAACTATACATGCAACGCTGCCTGGAGCTCGCCAGATGCGGACGGATGGGAGCCCGACCAAACCCGATGGTCGGGGCCGTCATCGTCAGTGCCGACGGGCGCATCATCGGCGAAGGCTACCATCGGCGCTATGGCGAAGCCCATGCCGAGGTGAACGCCTTTGCATCGGTAAAGGCTGCCGACGAAGCATTGTTGCACGAGGCTACCCTCTACGTCAGCCTTGAGCCTTGCTCCCATTATGGCAAGACGCCACCCTGTGCCGACCTCATCGTCAGGAAACAGGTACGAAAGGTTGTCGTGGGTTGCATAGACCCCTTTGCCGAGGTGCAGGGCCGAGGCATCCAGCGTCTTCGCGACGCAGGCATCGACGTAGAGACGGGTGTCCTCGAGGACGAGTGCCGATGGCTGAACCGGCGGTTCTTCACCTTCCATCAGTACCACCGACCCTACATCATCCTGAAGTGGGCACAGACCGCCGACGGCTTCATCGACAGCGATGGCCAGCCGCTTGCCATCTCTACCCCTTTCACGAAGATGCTCGTCCACCGGCTTCGTGCCGAAGAAGACGCCATCGTCGTCGGACACACCACCGAGGAACGTGAGCATCCCCTGCTGAACGTGCGCCACTGGTGCGGGCCGTCGCCACGGAAGTTTGTGCTCAGTCGCAACAACACCATGGACCAAATTATAGAAACCTGTCGAAAGGAAAACCTCCAGTCGCTCATCGTTGAAGGAGGCCGCAAGACGTTAGAGAGTTTCCTCGAAGCCGGTTTCTACGACGAACTGCGTATCGAGACTAACACCCAACTGTTTGCACGGCAGGGCACACCAGCCCCCCATCGCCCGACCGATGTGACGCTGCTCCAACGAAACGTCTATGGGACAAACACAATTGAAAAAATGAAAAATAATTTGATAGTAGACAAGTAAACAAGTTATTACTTTTAGCAGACAACAAAAAAGAAATATGAAAAGAATTATCACATCACTCCTGCTACTGACGGCCCTTACTACGGCCTCCGTCGCACAAAATCCATCGCGCCTTGTCGGCGGCGACATGTCATTGCTGCCGTCCTACGAGGCTGCCAGTGTCAAATACTTCACGCAGAGCGGCACCCGCATCAACGACGTGCTGACCTATGTCGCCTCGTCCGAGGTGGGCTGGAACGCCATCCGCGTGCGCCTCTTCGTAGACCCCGCAAAGGCTTCTGATGAAGACAAGAAACAAGGTGTATGCCAAGACCTCGACTATGTCACCGCCCTCGGCAAGCGCATCAAAGAGGCCGGACTGCAGTTCCTGCTCGACTTCCACTACAGCGACTCATGGGCCGACCCTAGCAAGCAGAACAAACCCAGTGCATGGTCATCGATGAGTGTCGAGGAACTGAACGATGTCATGTACTCCTATACCAAGGAATGTCTGCAGCACCTTGTCAGCAACCAGGCCACACCCGACTACATACAGATTGGCAACGAAATCTCCTATGGAATGCTCTGGCAGACGGGGCGCGTCCATGCCAACAACACCGATCGCTGGGATGTCTTCGCCGGCTTCCTCAACCAAGGTGCCAAGGCCTGCCGCGAAGTATGCCCGAAAGCACGCATCATCATACATATAGAACGCGCAGGCAACCACAGCTACACCCTGAACTACTACACCAAGCTCGACAAATACAATGTCGACTACGACATCATCGGACTTTCATACTATCCTTTCTGGCACAAAGGCCTCGACCAGCTTTCCACCACACTGAACACGCTGGAGAAGAGCTTCCCCAACCGCGAAGTGCAAATCGTAGAGACCGCCTACTACTATCAGTATAAGCCCAGCACGGGTTATGACTCGGAAAGCGCTCCGTGGGCTGTCACACCGGCAGGACAGAAAGAATATGTCGATGCCCTCATTGCCGAACTCGAGAAACACTCAAACGTGACAGGTCTCTACTGGTGGTTCCCCGAAGAGAACGGCTATCAGAACAGCGTCATCGGAAGCTGGGTCAACCGAGGCCTCTTCAACAACGGCAACGGACGTGCCTTGCCCGCTCTCTATGCCCTGAAGAACTTCTTAGGCACCAGCGGCATCGACCAACCGACTACAGACACCTGGAGGACGGGAGGGGTCTCTTATAACCTCGTCGGACAGCGCGACAGCGACAGCCCCATCGTGATTGTCGACGGACGTAAGGCCATTAACAAAAGATAAAAGCCATAGGGGTCGGATTGTAACTGTATTCGTGCCCAGAAAGGTAGGGTGTCAGTTACATCCGAAACTTGAATTGATTGATAATGATGTGTTGATTTTTTGAAGAGACCTTAGGAAAGGAAAGTGTGAAATAAAGAGCGGAAGGGATGGGGCTGCCAGCGAGGCGGCATCTATTTCCGACTCTCCATTTCACACTTTCACTGTCTCTATGCGTCTTTCTGCCGCGTTCCCATGCGGGCTTCAACGACGTTGACGACATAGTCGCCCAGCTTTTCGCATTCGTTGATGAGGTCCATGTAGATGGTACCGACGGCGTAGGTGTATTTGTGGTTGTTGACGTCGTTGATATTCTGCGACTTCAACTGCTGGCGGAAGTTATTGATTTCGTTTTCGATATTGAACGAGCGGTTGACATCGAACGACTCCTTGCGACCCATCATGAGGGTGTTCATCTGCGTCAGGGCATCATCGGTGAGCTGCATCATCTGGTGCAGGTGCTCATACTGCGGCTGCGTGAAGTGGTCCTGTTTGTTCTGCACCTTACGGTTGATGGTGCGGGCCATGTTGTAGCAGGCATCGCCGATACTCTCGAGTTCACTGATTTCGCGAAGCATGGCGCGTATCTTTGCCTTTGTCTCGTCAGAGAGATGTGAATTGCTGACCTGGTCGAGATATTTGGCAATCTCTATCTCCATGTTGTCGGAGATACCTTCGTACTTCTCAATGCGGGAGAAGAGTTTGACGAACGCTGCCTCGTCCTTTGTCACGAGCAGTTCGCGTACCATGCCGAACATCCGCTGTATGCGCTCTGCGAAGGAGCGGATTTCCTTCTGGGCCTCAAGCACCGAGAGTTCCGGCGTCTTCATGATGCCGGAGGTGATGAAGTGCAGTTTGAAGTCTTCTTCCTCGTCGACCTTCTTTGGCTTGATGGCCCAGCATACGAAGCGCTCTATATACTGCACGAACCATATCTGCAGGAAGGTATTGGTGATATTGAATGCCGAGTGGAAGGTTGCCAGTACGATACTGATTTTTGCCAGGTTGGCTGCATAGCCTGCATCACCCGGCGTCAGCGCACGGTCGAAGCCGACAAATCCGCAGACACCACTGACAAAGGGTTGCAGCAGTATGAGCGCCCATGTGACACCGATGACATTGATGGTGAAGTGGGCGAAGGCAGCCCGTCGGGCCTGCGTGTTGGCCCCCATTGCCACAATGTTGGCAGTGATGGTGGTTCCGATGTTCTCACCGAGCACAAGCATGATGCCTTGGTCGATATGGAGGACACCCGTCGAGCAGAGTATCATCGTGATGGCCATGATGGCTGCCGACGACTGCACGCAGAGTGTCAACACGGTTCCCATGAGCAGGAAGAGGAATGAATTCCAGAAGTTAGGCTCGTTGAAGTGGGCAAAGAACGTACTGATGGCTGCCGAGGCATCGGGATCTTCGACAAGTGCAAATCCCGTCTCCTTCAGTGTGCCCAGTCCGAGGAAGAGGAAGGCTACGCCGAAGAGAAAGTCGCCGACGATGCGGCGTCTTTTCATATAGATGAGGATGATACCGAGGAAGAACGCCGGATAGACAAAGTCGGTGATGTTGAACGAGAAACCTAATGACATAATCCATGCCGACACCGTAGTACCGATGTGGGCACCCATAATGACCGAGATGGCCTGCAAAAGGGTGAGCAGTCCGGCATTGACGAACGAGACGGTCATCAGCGTCGTGGCGGTAGATGACTGCACAGCGGCGGTGACGAACATTCCCGTCAGCACTCCTGTGAAACGATTGGTGGTCATGGCACCGAGCACATGACGCAACTGCGGACCTGCCATTTTCTGCAGGGCTTCGCTCATCGACTTCATACCGAACATCAGCAGAGCCAAAGAGCCTAACAGCTTGAAAATAATCCAAATAGACATATTGGTGAGGTTATGGTTTTAACAGCTTTCCATTGCTTCCCGTTCAAATCTGTTGCAAATTTAATAAAAAAATGTCTGATAAACACACAAAATACTTAAAAAAAAACAGAACCGCCTAAAACAAGTCTTTTTATCGCCGAAACTAAACCACCCCCCAACCGAAGTGAGCAGGTTGGGGGGTGGTCTTTTTGATGTATTTACTTTTCAGAATTCGAGGATGAGTGCCTCGCGGGGCTGCAGCGTC